>Ga0265338_10004808_pt1 | contig 18056 bp, 11 predicted proteins | sample 42126metaG_FD_193579 | JGI IMG/M metagenome (GOLD analysis project Ga0265338, IMG submission 193579) | Rhizosphere microbial communities from Carex aquatilis grown in University of Washington, Seatle, WA, United States - 4-21-26 metaG | ecosystem: Host-associated > Plants > Roots > Rhizosphere... | reverse complement strand
AGGCCGCGGCGCCGCCACATCGCGCGGCGTGCGCTCCTGCAGCAGCAATTCGGTTGCTTGGATCGCCGGCTCAGCGTGGAAGCGCGCCCGCATTTCGCCGTCCATCACCGCATTGGCGATGGCGACTATGGTCATGCCTTGATGATGCGCCATATAGGCGCGAATGATGGCGCAATCCTTTTCCGCCGGCACACGCGAGCGGGTGTAATCGAGCGCTTCATAAAAGCCATAACGCCCGCGTGCTCCGGCGGTTTTCAGAATGGCGAAATTGCGCACCGCCGCCTGCGGCTCCACCATGGTGGCCAGCGCCGTGGCATACGGCGCCACCACAGCATTCTCGCCCAAGCCGCGTTTCAGCCCCAGACCCGGCACGCCGAAATTCGAGTATTGGTAGGTAAATTCCAGATCGCGCGCGTTGTAAGCGGATTCGGAGATGCCCCAGGGCAATTTGCGCTCGGCGCCATAACCGATCTGGCGCTGCACGATGAGATGGCTGGTCTGCTCCAGCAGGCTGCCTGCGGGCGCGCGCATTACCAGCGATGGCATCAGATATTCGAACATCGATCCCGACCACGAGATCAAAGCCGCGCCATAAGCGATTGGCGTCACCGAACGGCCGAGGCGGAACCAATGCTTGGACGGCACGTCGCCTTTGGCGATGGCGACAAAACTCGCCAGCCGCGCTTCTGAGGCGAGAAGATCATAGCAGCTCTCATCGAGCCGGGCTTCGGCGACGAGAAAGCCGATGGAGAAAAGTTTGCGGCGGGGATCGAGCAGAAAGCCGAACTCCATCGCACCCGCCATGGCGCGGGCCGCGGTCTCGAGCGCGGCGAGGCGCAGATTAAGCGCCGCGGTCTCATCCGCGCTGGCATTAAGCTCGCACAGTTGGGCGTCGATGGATCGCCGCGCCGCGCGAGCCCAGAACAGCATGTCGCTGCTGCTGTCGTCGGCAGTTGCCAGGGCCTGCGCGATATCGACAATGGTCGCGGCTAGCCGCGCGATGTCGCCAAGCCCATCGGCCAGGGCGCCCTTGGCGCGCCGCGAAAGGGCGGCATCGAGGGTGGCAAGCGCAAGATCAAGTTCTTCACGAGTGATGAATTCCGTCCGCCTATCCGCGGGGATGCTGACGGCCGCCTCACGGGCGAGGCACAAGGCATCATCAATACCGGCGAGCAGCCGCGCTGTCGCGACAGGCCTGTCGATCCATTCGCGGCAAGCATTGGCGATGGTGATCAGATGCCCGGCAAGATTGCCGCTGTCGACCGTCGAAACATATTTGGGCTCGAGCGGGCGAAGATCGCCCGTATCGTACCAATTGTAGAAGTGACCGCGAAAGCGCGGCAAGCTTGCCATCGTCGCCAACGTGGCTTCCAAGCGCTCCACAATCTCGGTTGTTCCCGCCCAGCCGAAATCGCGGGCCGCAATCGCCGACAGCAGATAAAGCCCCATATTGGTCGGCGAGGTCCGCCGCGCCAGCACCGGTTTGGGGTCTTCCTGGAAATTGTCGGGCGGCAGATAATTGTCGCCGGCGGTGACGAAGGTTTCGAAATAGCGCCAGGTGCGCCGCGCCACCAGGCGCAGCGTATGCCTGTCGGCGGCACCCACCGGCACGCGGCCCGCCACCAGTGGTGAAAGGCTGGACCAGCGCGCAATCGCGGGCGCCGCCAGCCACAGCAGCGCAAAGGGCGCGGCAACCGGCCAGGCATCGCTGCCGGTCAGCCACAAAAGGCCAAGGGTGGCGAGGCCGATCACGACACTACCCGCCATGCGGCGATAGGCACCCAGAAGCAGAAGCCGTGGGCTTAAATTGGCATGGGCAGCGGTGACCCATTCGAGCAATTGCTTGTGACTGACAAAAAGGCGGAACAGAGTCCGGGTGATGGCGTCGAGCATCGACCAGGCTTGATCGGCGAGCAAGGTCACCGTCAAAGAGGTCTGTGTGGCTGCAAGCCCAATATCGCCGCCCATCGCGTCCACATAGCTTCTGGCAGTTGTTCTGCTGTGCCAATGCAAGATGGCGCCCAGAACCGGCAGCAAAGTCGGGATCGCGATGGTCGAGAGAATGAATAACGTCCACAGCGCCGCGGCGTGCGCAGGCAGCGTCCAGCCCAGCAGCAAGGCCAAAATGCAGGACGGCGCCGATAGCGTGCGGCGCAAATTGTCCAGCATCTTCCAGCGGCCGATGAGCCCCAATCCGCTTTTGCGGCGGGCGGCATCGCGGCGCCCGAAGATCCAGGGCAAGAGCTGCCAATCGCCGCGGGCCCAGCGATGCTGGCGCGCCACCACGACATCGTAGCGCGCGGGATATTCCTCCACCACTTCGACATCAGAGGCGAGACCGGCGCGCGCAAAGGTGCCTTCGAAAAGATCGTGGCTGAGAAGCGTGCTGTCCGGCACGCGCCCCGCCAAGGCAGCCTCGAAAGCATCGACATCATAGATGCCTTTGCCGGCGTAAGAGCCTTCGGCGAACAAGTCCTGATAGACGTCGGAGACGGCAGAGGCATAAGGGTCGATGCCGCTCATGCTCGAAAAGATGCGCTGGAACAGCGAACCTTCACGCCCGGTCGGCAGCGAAGGGGTCACACGCGGCTGCAACACGCCATAGCCTTCGACCACACAGCCGCTTTCCGCGTCGAATTGCGGGCGGTTGAGGGGATGGGCCATCTTGCCGATCAGCTTGCGTACGCTTTCGCGCGGCAATCTGGTATCGGCATCGAGCGTAATGACATAGCGAACGCCCGGCGGGGTCTGCGGCGCAAGGTTTGCAACTGCCATAAAGGTCGTGTCGCTGGCACCGCGCAAGAGCCGGTTGAGTTCATGCAGCTTGCCGCGTTTGCGCTCCCAGCCGATCCATTGGCCTTGGCCTTCGTTCCAGACGCGGCGGCGATGCAGCAGCAGAAAACGCGGGCCCCCGGGGGCGGGGCCGTATTGCGCGTTGAGCCGCTCAATACCTTTGGCCGCTACGGCCAGAAGCGCCTCATCCCCGGCCGCGGTTTCGCTCTCAGCATCCAGCCAATCGGAGAGCAGGGCGAAATGAAGTTCGCCTTCGGGGCTCGCGAGGTAATGAATTTCCAGCCTTTCGATTTGTTCTTCGATACCGGCATTGCTGGCCAGCATCGTCGGCACCGCGATAATAGTGCGCAGCTCCGGTGGAATACCGTCGCGCAAGGCAAGGCCCGGCAGGCTCGCAGCCCCGAACAGCGCCATCGCCAAGCGGTTGACTAGCGCCACCGCCAAATCCATCGCCGGGATCACGCCGAAAAGTGCCAGCCAGCCCAGCGGTGCACCACGCAATGCCAGCAATGGCAGCGCCAGAAGGACAATGGCCATCAAGACCACACTGGCGATGTAACCGCTGATGCCGATCATCATGCTGCCATGGCTCAGCAAATGGTGCAGCGGTGGGTGAAAATTGATTGTTTTCTCAAAACTGAGGCGCCCGCCCGCCACCAGATGATAACCCGGATCGCTGCCGCGGCTGGCTTTGTCGCTGGTGCCCTTTGTCGCCAAAAGCGCGGCGCGGGCAATCTCCAATTCCGTCAGTTGCGAGCCGCGCGCCAATTCTTCGATGGCGCTGCGATAGAGATTGCGCGTGGGAAAATCCATCGCCGCAAAATCGCTGCCCGCCTGCAGCACGTCGTCGATCAGGCTGACGCTTTCGAAGGCCTCGGTCCAATCCACGCCGGAAGCCATGCGCATGCTGGTGATGATATTGCGCACGGTCACGCTCGCCGCGCCTTGGCGTTGGTGTTCGTTGTGCACCAATTCGTCGGCGGTGATGGCTTGCGCGGCAAGGCGCGCTTCCAGCCAGCCCAGCGATGGCGTCACGCGCGGGTCTTGGTCGCGCAGCCGCTGCACTAGCTGCACCGCAAAGGTATCGGGCAGATCCTTCAGTTCATAGTCCTGCAGCACCGCTTCGACCGCTTCCGGGGCTTGGCCGTTGACGCCCAAAAGCCGGTCGGCCGCGGCATCGGCGTCCTGCCGCGCCAGCCTTCCGCTCACAATGCGTTTGGCTGCACGCCGCAAATTTTCCACCAGCACGATGCGCAAGGTGATGGAAACCGCCCACAACTCGCCGATGGTGAGAGGCTGGACGCGTTGATAGGCGCGCACAAAGCGCGTCAGCGTGTCGGGCTCGAAATGGCTGTCGGTATGGGCGACGAAGGCCCAGGCCAGACCGAAGACGCGGGGATAACCGGCAAAAGGCCCGCTGGCGAGTTTCGGCAACTGGCGATAATAGCGCGCCGGCAGATCGTCGCGCACTTCGCGGATTTGTTCTTCGACCAGATGATAATTGTCGAGCAGCCATTCGGCGGCGGGTGTCGTGGCTTGCCCGTCCTGCGCTGTGCTGGCGATATCATTGTAGGCTGCGAGCAGCACAGCCTCGTTGTCTTTCAGCCGCGCGCCCAAAGAACGGCGCGACACCGGTGTTGCGGTGACGCCTTGTGCCGCGGCAAGGCTTTCGGCGTGTTGTTCCAAGCGCTCGACGCTGAAGAGCTCTTCGCGAATGGATTCTTCGCTATCCCATGGTGACGCCAAGGGGCCTCGTCCGAAGACGGTATCGAACCACAAAGTCAAATTGGCCTCTCAGCCGCGGGCGCGCGGGCGTCGAGCAGTCGCGCGCGGCACTGCCACGCGGTTGCTCGAATACGCGGAATAAGAAGCTCAGCGCGCCGGAGTCTGGATCTATCCAAGGCGGCGGCTGGGCCGGTCAGAAGAGCATAGCACCTTCAGGACGAGAGTCCCGCACGCCTTAATCTTCAAATTGTGCCGGTAATCGGCCTGTTTTGAAGATAATGACGGGTTCATCGTCATAGTCGCCGAGTTCCTGATCGCCGGAACTCGAAAATGCGATCACTCCAAGTTTATTTGGTGCCAATCTTTCGGCGGCGCGAAGGGCGGTTTCCGCGGATTTGCAAGGAACGGGCGGATCTGCTTTCAAGCGGTTGCCCTTACCGGCGCCATAGCTTTGGACGATATAGAGGGTTTCGCGGGCCACGGTGTATCCAGTGCAATGCGCATGTCTGTGCGCGAGCAACTTGTATTAGGCGCTTCGAAGACCTATATCCAGTCTGCGACGGCGTCCCGTCAGATGAAGCGCACTGTTGTAATTCCGAACTCGCCTTACGCGCGCCCGGCAGAGACAGACGAACTTTCAGACTGATTGTATCGTTTCTCGCCGCCCCGGCGATGGCTTGGGCGTAACGAAGTGCATTAGGAAAAAATAAATGGCTATCGGAACAGTGAAATTCTTCAATTCGTCCAAGGGCTTTGGCTTTATCGCGCCGGAAGATGGCGGCAAAGACGTGTTCGTTCATGCTTCCGCCGTTGAAATGGCCGGCATGCGCGGTCTGGACGAAGGTCAGCGCGTCTCCTTCGACATTCAGCCCGACGCCAAGGGTTCCAAGGCCGTCAATCTGCAGTCGGCATAAGTATTGGACGGGGCGGTGAACGACAAAAAGCTCACCGCCGCGCCTGCCGTTAAGACGGCGCCTCTTTCCAAAGGCCCGCGATCATGAGCAGCACAGCATTTCGTCTGAGCCGCATCTATGCCGAAGGCTGGAACAAGGCGCAGCAACTCTCCGCTGACGAAGCGGAAAATCTGGATATAAAGCGCGCCGCCGCGCTCAATCCCTATGCGAGCGAACCCGAAAAATCGCGTTGGAGCGATGGTTTCGCAAAGGCGATGGGGACCACCGAGATTTCCTCGCGCTAAGCGTCCGTTTCGAGACGCAAAGATGGAACTAGCCGGTATTCCGATCCAATCCTGTGCCGCAACGCGGCCCCAGGTGGAAACGCGCGCAAGCGGGAGATTTCTTATGCAAAAATTCGTTCGTTTCGGCCGCCGTCTCGCCCTTCCCTCAACCGTCGAGATTCGCCACCAATTGCGGGCTTTTTCGGCGCAGGAAGACGTGCGCGAAGATTGCGCGGCGACCGAAGGTCTCACCTCTGGCGCCACCTGGGACGAAATCTACGCCCATCGCGCACCGGCGAAATCCTAGGCGCGGGAGACCAAGAGCAATGCCCGCGAATGTGAAGATTGGCCAGAAATGGTCGGTATGGCTGCCCAGCCGGCGGCAATGGCTGCTGACCACGGTGGTCGGCCGCGAAGCTGGCACGGCCACGCTCAAATACGACACCCGTTATGGCTTGGGTGCCGGTTTCGATGAAGATCGGGTGGAAGAGACCACCATGATCGCCGCCTCCAACCGCTTTCGCTATCTCGCGCCTTAAGTAAATCCGCGTAATTGACATCGGGTCGAAAGTGGCGCGTCTCTACGCCATAGCACCTATGATCCTGCTCGCGACCGCAACCGCCTTCTTCGTCCTCGGCCTTACGGGGACCGTTGGGAAATTGCTGTTCGATGATTGGCGGGTTCGCCAGGCTATGCGTGTTATTGTTCGCGTGCCGGATGCACCCACCGAACCGCCGATCGGATAAGCCATGGATCGCCTGCCGAATGCCTCGGACTTGACGCTGCCCGAGATGCTGTCGCTGCGCCTGGTCTCAACCGGCTTCATCAGCAAAACCATCCCCAAACTGCATCAAGCAAGGCTGGTCGAATTGGGGCTCATCCAAGCATTGATGGGCGGGCTCATGGTCACCCCAACCGGCCGCATGGTGGCGCGCCGCATCCGCTAAGGTTGAATCCTTAGCCTTCGGAAATCTTGCTCACCGTCACGCTGACCTCCATGCCAAGCAAATCCGTCGCGGCACCAAAAAAACTGCCGCTGATTGGAACCGCTTGGCTGATGTCGCGCACGCATGCCACCGGAATGAGATTGGCCCCGCCCATGGTGCGATTGGTGGGATCGAAGGAAATCCAGCCCGCCCCCGGCAAATAGATTTCCAGCCAAGCGTGGGTGGTGCCCGAGGTGCTGCTCCAGCCCGCCTCAGCCGGTGGCACGAAGAGATAGCCGGAAATGATCCTGGCGCCGAAGCCCAAATGGCGCACGGCTTCGGCCATCAACAAAGCGATGTCGCGGCAAGAGCCGGTGCCGAGTTTCAGGCTTTCCAGCGGCGTCTGCGTGCCTTCATCGTCGCGGGCTTGATAAGCAATCCATCCGGTGGCGCTGGCATTGATATCTTTGAGCAGGCTCAGCGTATCGGTGGTGGGGCCCGCCACAAAAGCCTCGGCCCAAGCCTTCAGCCTATCGTCCGGATCGGGATATTGCGGGGCCAGCATCGCGCCGAGATCGGCGCGCTCATCGTCGCTATAAGCAAAGGGATAGGAATGGGCCGAGGGCGCAATCTGAAACACCGGCCAATCGGTGGTGTAGAGCTCCAATTCCAAGCGGCTTTCGATGGTCAGTGTCGCTGACGCTTCGGCAAAATCCGCCCAAGCAATCGAATTGCCGAAAATGTCATAGGTCCAGGAAATCGTCGCCGTCGGCGTGCAGGTGAGCGCGGTGGAGAGCAGGCGCAAATCATGGGTGGCGCGCGGCCGCAGCATCAAGCGATGACGATGAAGTTCCACTGCGCGGCTGTAGCGGTATGTCGTGCTGTGCCGGATATCGAGAATGCTCAACGCGCGGCTCCAGACGATAAGGAAGCGGCCAGTATAGGAGTTTGGCGCCCTATTGTTATGCGGGTGCAAAGATAAAAGTGCTGAGTCGCGGCCGTGTTCCTGGCCGGTCCTGATTCGCCGTTTTGCGGCTCCAAAAGGGCAGCGTCCACGCTGAAGTTTTGCGCAGAAAACTGCCTTCCTGCCGCAAAATCCGCCAAGTCCCTGTATTAGGGAGCGCTCGGGCTTCTGCCTATTGCCAAGGCACCTTGCGCGATGTGACAGTCTAAGCGGTATTTGGCACATCACATTGCGCAATATGACTATTCAGGCTGCCCTGCATCACCGCACCACCTATCGTTACGACCGGCTCATCACGTTAGGGCCCCAAATCATTCGCCTCAGGCCAGCCGCCCATTGCCGCACGCCGATCCTTTCCTACGCACTCACCATCAGCCCCGAGCCGCATTTCCTCAATTGGCAGCAAGACCCGCAATCCAATTGGCTGGCGCGGCTGGTGGTGCCGGAGAAGACCGATCACCTCTCGGTCACGGTCGATCTCACTGCCGAGCTCAATGTCATCAACCCTTTCGATTTTTTCCTGGAGCCGGAAGCCGAGAACTTTCCCTTCGTCTATGACCGGGAAGTCCGCAAAGACTTAAAGCCCTATTTGGAGAAGGCGCGCGGCGGCAAAGCTTTCAAACAATACCTCGCCGATATTCCGCGCGGTGACAAACAGACCACCGCCTTTCTCTTCGACATCAATGCGCGGCTGCAGCACGACATCTCCTATACCATCCGCATGGAGCCGGGCATTCAATCGCCCGATCAAACGCTCACCTTGCGCTCCGGTTCCTGCCGCGATTCGGCATGGTTGTTGGTGCAGCTCCTCCGCCACCTTGGCCTCGCGGCGCGTTTTGCCTCCGGCTATCTCATTCAGCTCAAACCCGATGTGAAGTCGCTGGATGGCCCTTCCGGCACCGAGCATGATTTCACCGATCTGCATGCCTGGTGCGAAGTCTATCTGCCCGGCGCCGGCTGGGTGGGGCTTGATCCCACCTCGGGTCTCTTTGCGGGCGAGGGCCATATTCCGCTCGCTTGCACCGCCAATCCCGCGCATGCCGCGCCAATCGATGGCGCCCTCGAAGAGTGTGAGGTCAGCTTCGAATACGACATGACCATCACCCGCGTGGTGGAGCCGCCGCGCGTCACCAAGCCTTATACGTCCGACATTTGGCAATCGATTTTGCACCTCGGTGATTTCACCGAAAAAGCGCTGGTCGATGGCGATATGCGCCTGACCATGGGCGGCGAGCCGACCTTCGTCTCCATCGATGATATGGACGGCGCCGAATGGACCACTGCCGCGGTGGGCCCCAACAAGCGCGGCCTCGCCGATACGCTGATCCGCCGTCTGCAAAAGCGTTTCGCACCCGGTGGTTTGCTGCATTACGGCCAGGGCAAATGGTATCCCGGCGAAAGCCTGCCGCGTTGGGCCTTTGCATTATATTGGCGCGGCGATGGCTTGCCCCTGTGGCGCGATCCCGAACGCATTGCTGCCGAACGCACCGATTACAAACCGGACGCGGCGGCGGCGCGCAATCTCATCTCCGGCATCGCCCGCCGCCTCGACATCAACCCCGGCTACGCCATCGAAGCCTATGAAGACATCTGGCATTATGTCGGCAAGGAACAAGGCCTCGCGCCCAATGTCGATCCGCTGGATTCCAAGCTCGCCGATCCCGAAGAACGCGCCCGCCTCGCCAAAGTCTTTTCGCGCGGCATCAACAAACCGGCGGGCTATGTGCTGCCGGTGCAGCGTTGGAATACAGAGGCCGGGCGGCGCTGGCATTCGGAGCTTTGGCAATTGCGCGCCGGGCGCCTGCATCTCATCCCCGGCGATTCTCCGCTCGGTTTCCGCCTGCCGCTGAATGCGCTCACCTGGCTGCCGGAAGCGGAGCGCCCCTTCGTGTCGCCGCCGGACCCGTTTGAAAACCTGCCGCCGATGCCCGAGCGCGATGCCACGCGCCAGCCTTATCTCCTCCATGCCACCAAGGACGCGGCCTGGACCGCAAGGCTCGCGCGGGTGGAGCAGGACAAACCCGTGGAAGGCGCCACGGTGCGCACTGCACTTAGTGTCGAGCCGCGCGACGGCAGGCTTTGCGTCTTCATGCCGCCTACCGACAGCGCCGCCGATTATCTCGATCTTTTGATGGCGATCGAAGATGCCGCCGCTGAGATCGACGCCGCCATCCATGTCGAAGGCTATTCGCCCCCGCACGATCCGCGCATCAACGTCATCAAAGTGACGCCCGATCCCGGCGTGATCGAGGTCAACATCCATCCCGCCACCTCCTGGCGCCAGCAAGTCGCCATCACCGAGGCGCTGTACGAAGAAGCCCGCCAGACACGACTGGGCACCGAAAAATTCCTCCTCGATGGGCGCCACACCGGCACCGGCGGCGGCAATCACATCGTGGTCGGTGCCGCGCGGCCCGACGACAGCCCCTTCCTGCGCCGCCCCGATGTTTTGAAAAGCCTCGTCGCCTTCTGGCAGAACCATCCTTCGCTCTCTTATCTCTTCTCCGGCCTCTTCATCGGCCCCACCAGCCAAGCGCCGCGTATTGACGAAGCCCGCCACGATTCGCTTTACGAAATGCAGATCGCGTTCGATGAAGTGCCGGATCGCGACACGGGTTACATTCCGCCCTGGCTGGTGGATCGCATCTTCCGCAATCTCTTGGTCGATGTTTCGGGCAACACCCATCGCACCGAAATCTGTATCGACAAGCTGTATTCGCCCGATGGCCCCACCGGGCGCCTCGGCCTCGTCGAGTTTCGCAGTTTCGAAATGCCGCCCCATCCCGAAATGGCGCTGGCGCAGACCCTGCTCATCCGCGCACTGCTCGCCCATTTCTGGAAGACGCCCTATCGCGGCGGCCTGGTGCGCTGGGGCACCGCGCTGCATGATCGCATGCTGCTGCCGCATTTCGTCTGGGATGATTTCATCGACGTGATCACGGAGCTTCGGCAAGCGGGCTTTGCTTTCGATGCCGAATGGTATCGCCCGCATTGGGCCTTCCGCTTCCCGCTCTATGGCAAGGTGCAATATGGCGGCGTCATTCTGCAGTTGCGCCAAGCCTTGGAGCCCTGGCACGTGATGGGCGAAGAGGGTGCGGTCGGCGGCACCGTGCGCTTTGTCGATAGCTCGGTGGAGCGTTTGGAACTCAAAGCCGAAGGCCTTGTCGATGGCCGCCACAAGATTCTCGTCAATGGCCGCGAGGTGCCTTTAAAGCCGATTTCCGTCGGCGCCGCGGTGGGCGGCGTGCGCTATAGAAGTTGGCTACCGGCTTCGACCTTGCACCCCACCATTGGCTCGCATGCCCCGCTCCTCTGCGAGGTGTGGGATGGCGCCCGCAAGCGCTCGCTCGGCGGCTGCACCTATCATGTCGCCCATCCCGGCGGGCGCAATTACACCAGCTTTCCCGTCAATGCTTATGAAGCCGAAGGCCGCCGCTTGGCGCGTTTCGAGCCGATGGGCTTTACCCCTGGTATTTTTGAGCCGCCTCTCGAGACCCCCAACCGCGATTTCCCACACACGCTCGATCTTCGCCGCAAGGTGCACGGATGAGTGGTGATAAGAAGCGCCCATCCGCCGAACAGCGCCGCTATGACGAGTTGCGCGATGCGGATGGCGAGGTTCGCACCGCTTGGAAGCCGCTGGCGGAAGCCGTGGCCAAGATGTCGCCTGCCGAATATGCTCATCGTCATGATGCTGCCCAGCGCATGCTCAGCGACAATGGCGTCACCTACAATGTCTATGACGAGAAAGAAGGCCAATCGCGGCGCTGGCGTCTTGATATCCTTCCCTTTGTCATCGCCCCAGAAGAATGGGCCAAGATCGAGGCTGGGGTCATCCAGCGAGCCCGCCTCGCCAATGCTTTGGCCGCCGATATTTACGGCCCCCAGCGCCTCATCACCGAAGGCTATCTGCCGCCGCACATCGTCTATGGCCATCCGCAATTCTTGCGTCCCTTGGTGGGGTTTGAGCCGCCGGGCGGTGTCCATGTGCACAGCTATTCCGTCGATCTGTCGCGCCGGGCCGATGGTTCTTGGGTGGTGATGGCGTCGCGCGCCGATGCCGTCAGCGGGATAGGTTATGCGTTGGAGAATCGCATCGTGGTGGGGCAGGTCTTTGCCGATCTCTTCGCCGATATGCGGGTGCAGCGCCTTGCCGAATTCTTTCTGGCCCATCGCGAGGCGGTGCAATCCTTGGCGGGCGAGGGCCGCGCCGTGCTGCTCTCGCCGGGCCCCCACAACGAAGCCTATTTCGAACACGCTTTCCTCGCCCATTATCTTGATCTCACCTTGGTCGAAGGCGATGACCTTGTCGTCCATGACGACCGCGTCTATCTCAAAACCTTGCGCGGGCTCGATCAGGTGGCGGTGATTTTCCGCCGCGTCGATTCGGATTTCTGCGATCCCTTGGAACTGCGCGCCGATTCCGCGCTCGGCGTGCCGGGGCTGCTGCAAGCGGTACGCGCCAAAAACGTCGTGCTGGCCAATGCGCTGGGCGGCAGTGTGGTCGAATCCCCGGCGCTCGATGCTTATATGCATGGCGCTGCCGAAGCGTTGCTCGGCGAAGAGCTTCTCATCCCCGATATTCCCACCATCTGGTGCGGCACCGAATGGGGGCGCGAAGAGGCGCTGTCGCGGCTGAGCGAAGGTGTCGTGCGCGGCGCCTTCGATTCCCGCCCGCTGTTTTCGCGCCGCTCCACTGCCAAGCTGGGCCGCGAATTGACGCCCGTGGAATTGCGTGCATTGAAAGCGCGTCTGGCGCGGCGCGGCGCCACCATGGTGACGCAGGATATTGTGCCGCCCGGCGCTGCACCGATTTTTGCCGATGGCAGCTTCAACACCAGGCCCGTCACCTTGCGCGTCTTCGCGGCTTGGACGAAGCAGGGCTATCAGATCATGCCCGGGGGGCTGGCGCGCGTCAGCGATGACGACAGCATCAAGTCGCTGTCGCTGCAATCGGGCGCCCTTAGCAAAGACGTTTGGATTCCAACGACCGGCCCCATCAGCACCTTCAGCCTGCTGCGCCAGACCAAAGAAGATGTTGCCATTCAGCGCACCGGCAATTCGCCGCCAAGCCGCGCCATGGACAACCTCTTCTGGCTTGGCCGTTATAGCGAGCGGGCGGACAATCTCGGCCGCATCTTGCGCACCATCGTGGCGCGCCGCGGCGAAGGGGCGGGCGGCGGCGATGGCGCCATGCAGAGCTTCCTCTGCGAGCTCATCCAAAGCGTGGCTCCGGGAAAATTGCCGCGCAACGATGCGCCGTGGTTGCTCGCCTCGCTGCGGCGCTTGATCGCCGATCGCGCCTCACCCGATAGCTTGCCGCAGCTCTTAAGCCGCGTCCGCCGTACCGCATGGTCGGCGCGGGATCGCCTCTCGCTTGAGACCTGGCAAACCATTTATTTGATGTCCGAGCCGGAGATGTTGCCGTCCTCTGGCCAGATCTTCGGCAGTGCCGAGGCTTTGACTTGTCTCGACCGCTTGGTGCGCCATGGGGCGGCCTTTGCCGGGCATTGCGCCGAGAACATGACGCGCGGCCCCAACTGGCTCTTCACCGATCTGGGCCGCCGCATCGAGCGCAGCCAGCATCTGGCATGGCTGGTGGGCCAGATCACAGCGCCCGCGAGCCTCGCGGAAACCGAACGCTTGCGGATCGCGCTCGAGATATCAAGCAGCGTGATGACCTATCGTTCGCGCTATCTCAACACCTATCATCTGGCGCCGCTGCTCGATCTGTTGCTGCTCGATGACAGCAATCCGCGCTCGGTGGCTTTCCAGCTCGCCGCTGCCGAACGCGCGCTGGAAGAACTCGAACGCATCACGCCCAAGGGCCAAGGCACCGCGGCCGTGCTTTATGCCCGGGCCCTCAGAAAGGTCACCGAACAAGACGGTATTTTGGCAAACATCGCGGGTGATCCTGCCGCTCTGCGCACCCATCTGGAGCGCATCGCCGCTGGTGTTGCGGGCCTTTCGGACGCCATCACCGATGCCTATTTCCGCCATGCCGTTCGCCATCGCACCGGCAGCGAAAAGCGGGAGGATTAGTTTGGAATACTTCGTCCGCCATCGCACCGCTTACCGCTATGTGCAGGATGTGTCGTCCTCTTGCCATGTGGCGCATCTGTTGCCGCGCGAGACGCCGCGCCAGAAAGTATTGGAGGCTGAGCTTCTCTTTACACCGGAGCCGGCCTTGGTCCGCCGCGGCCTGGATTATTTCGGCAACATCCAAAATCTCTTCACCATCGAAGAGGCCCATTCGGTTCTCGAAGTCTCCTCCGAAAGCCGGGTCGTCACCGAGGCTGCGCCTAGCCTCGATGCGGCTTTGGATGTACCGTGGGAGGCGGTGCGCGCCGAACTCGAGACCGCGCGCAACGATGACAGCCGCGATGCCGCGCAATATCTCTTTGATTCCCCGCTGGTGGTGGCGCTGGCCGAGATGGCCGATTACGCCGAAGTGAGCTTCACGCCCGGGCGCGGCATTCTCACCGCTGCGGCGGATCTCACCACTCGCGTGCATAAGGATTTTCGCTACGACACCACGGTCACCGACGCTTATACGCCGGTGGAAAAGGTCTTTCGCATCCGCGCTGGTGTCTGTCAGGATTTGGCCCATGTCGCCATCGCCGCCTTGCGCGCCATCGGTCTTTCCGCGCGTTATGTCAGCGGCTATCTTCTGACCTCGCCGCCGCCGGGTCAGCCGCGCCTGGTGGGCGCCGATGCCAGCCACGCTTGGTTTGCGCTCTGGGTGCCTGATTGCGGCTGGATCGATTTTGATCCCACTAACAATATGCAAGCCGGTGAAAGCCATATCACCGCCGCTTGGGGCCGCGACTATTCCGATGTCACCCCGATCAGCGGCGTCATCACCGGCGGCGGCGAGCACATCGTCGAAGTCGGCGTCGATGTCGTGCCGGTTGACGAAGAGAGTGCTTAAGCGACTTTAGCGGCCCAGCAGCATCGCCGCGGCTTTCTCCAAAGCTTGCGGCGACAGCACGGCACGCTGGCCGCAACGCGGCAGCTTTTGGTCTTTGACGATATGCCAGAGCATTGCGCCATCTGCCGCGTTGCTGTTCGGCCCCGGTGCCAGCGGCCCATCCAACAAGCCGTGCTGAATCGAATAGGATTTGTGGACCTGATTGCCGAATTGATCCTGCGTGATCTTCGCGCTCTTGCAGCTTGCAGCGGCATCGTCTTGGACCAGCGTCGCGCCGCCCCAGCCTTCGGGCGCAATCTCGAAGCCGATATTGACGGTGACACGCGAGGGCAGCAGCGCGCGATAAAGCTTCCAGGCTTTGACCGGGTCGAACTGCGCCACGCCCGCATCATAGGCCATCACATTCACCACATCGATTTGGCTTAAAGTCTCGCTGTCGCCCAAGACCAGCCGCTCGCGTCCGGCGCTGCCGCCCGCCAATGTGAATTGTCCGCCGCACGCCGTATTGTCGGTGGCCGGGGTGCAATCAGCGCCGGTTGACCATGCTGCGAGGCTGAGCAGTTTGCCGTTAGCGGCTTGGCGCAACGCCGCAATCGCCGCGCGGTACTCTCCAACCACCTCGGGGGTGGCGCCGTCGCGTTCGTAATCGACATCGATGCCGTCAAACCCCATCGCCTCGACAAAGCGCGTCAGGGCCGCGGTGATCGCACCGGCTTTGCCCGCTTCCGCCGCCAGCGGCGCCCACTGCAAATAGGTGGCGCCGCCCACCGCCAAAAGCACGCGCGTGCCACGCGCTTGCAGGGCGTGTATTTGCGTCTTGATAACAGCGGGTGGCACGTCAAATTGTAGGCCGGTGCCGGACCAGCTTTTGCCATCCCAGGAAAAATCGGGCCGCGCGAACGCCACCACCACATGGCTATAGGCCGGGCTTGTTGCTGCCAGCGGCTTTGCCTCAACGGAAAGCCAGCTTGGGTAATAGCCGATGAAATTGCGCCGCTCGGCGGACGCGCTCGCCGTCATTGCGATGGCAGCAATAAGTGCTGCACCCACAGCAAAGCGGCATCGGGGAAGGTTGCGGATCAGACCCATACACACGGCATAAAGCCTTCCGCTGCGTTCCACAATCTTTCGGCCTCCCCCGCGAAAACGCTGCGGTGGCGTGCTAATTCAAAGCCGCAAAAAAACGCGCAACGGCCAGGAAAATCCCAGAAAAATTTTGGGCGGGCGCATCCGGCGCTCTTTGTTTGAAACCGCAAGAGATAAAGGATCCTCTCATGGCCACGATCACCACCAAAGACGGCACGCAAATTTTCTACAAGGATTGGGGCAAGGGACAGCCCATTGTATTTCATCACGGCTGGCCGCTCTCCGCCGATGATTGGGATGCCCAGATGCTGTTCTTTCTGCAGCATGGCTATCGCGTCATCGCCCATGACCGCAGAGGCCACGGCCGTTCCACCCAGACCGATACCGGCAATGACATGGACCACTATGCCGCCGATGTCGCCGAGCTTGCGGCCCATCTCGATCTCACCAATGCCGTCCATATCGGCCATTCCACCGGCGGCGGCGAAGTGGCCCATTATGTGGCGCGCTATGGCAAGGGCCGTGTCGCCAAAGCCGTGTTGATCGGTGCGGTGCCGCCGATCATGCTGAAGACCGCGGCCAATCCGGGCGGGCTGCCGCTTGAAGTCTTCGATGGTTTCCGCGACGCGCTGGCGGCCAATCGCGCGCAATTCTATCTCGAGGTTCCCTCGGGCCCGTTCTACGGCTTCAACCGGCCGGGCGCGAAAATCTCCGAAGGTGTCATCCGCAATTGGTGGCGCCAGGGCATGCAGGGCGGTGCCAAAGCGCATTATGATTGCATCAAGGCCTTCTCGGAAACAGACTTCACCGAAGATTTGAAGGCGATCGAAGTTCCGGTTCTGGTCATGCATGGCGACGACGATCAAATCGTGCCCTATGCCGATTCCGCGCCCTTATCCGCCGCGTTGCTGAAACACGGCACCCTCAAGACCTATCCCGGCTTCCCGCATGGCATGTGCACCACCCATGCCGATGTCATCAACGCCGACCTTCTCGCCTTTATCAAAGGCTGATCCTTGCGCCGGGCGCGTCACGCGGCGCGCCCGCTCTGCTCGTCACAATCTCGTGTGTCGCGCGTGTCGGCACGTCGATTTCACATTCGTCTCATCGCTGCGCAGCGGGCTTTGGCATATCTATGCGTGGGTTTTGCTTAGAGAGGCCCCACGATGCGTATCGCCTTTGCGGTAACAGCACTGCTTGTCTTTGCCTCTTCCGCGTATGCGGCGGATGATCCGGCGCGCCAAGCGGCGAGTCAATTTCTCGATCGCCTCGCGGAGCCAGCGCTGGCAACGCGCGCCAAAGCTGTGGCAGCGCTGTCATCGCAGGCTGAAGCTGAGCAACACCAACGCCAAGTCGCGGACAAGATTCGCACGCTGCTCGGCGGCCTTCCGCCCAGCGATACGCCGTTGAAGGCGCGCATCACCGCCAGCCACCGCGAACAGGGCTTTCGCCTCGAGACTGTCATCTTCGAAAGCCTGCCCGGCTTTGCTGTGACCGGCAATGTTTTTGTCCCCGATGGTGCTGGGCCGTTTCCGGCGATTTTGATCTCGCCCGGCCATGCGCCCTCGGGCAAGGCCAGCGATTACACCATGGCAGCGGCCTTTGCCCGGGCGGGTTTCGTGGTGCTGGCTTATGACATCATGGGTGAGGGCGAGCGCCTTCAACACTACGATCCTGAGACCAATGCTTCCAAGCTGGAGCGGCCGACCGCAGAACACAGCCTGGCGGCCTATCAGAGTCTTCTGATCGGCGAAGCCGTAGCGCGCTATTTCATTCACGATGCGATGCGCGGCATCGACTATCTTGCCAGCCGTTCCGATGTCGATGCTGCGCGTATCGGCGCCTTCGGCTGCTCGGGTGGTGGCACGGTCACGGCCTTCACAACAGCGCTTGACCCGCGCATCAAGGCTGCGGCCTCCGCCTGCTTTGTCACCACGATGCATCAGCTTCTGGTCACCATCGGTCCGCAAGAAGGCGAGCAGTCCATACCGGGCTTTACCGCCGCTGGGCTTGATCTGGCCGATTGGGTCGAACTTGCCGCGCCCCGGCCTTACGCCATCGTTTCGACCACCGAGGATATGTTCCCCTTCGCCGGTGCGCGCGAAGCCCATGACGAGGCCAAAAAATTCTGGTCTCTGTTCGGGGCCGAGGCCAATCTCGAATGGATTACTGGTCCTGGCCGCCATGGCGCCTTGGCACCGATTGCACCCGATATCGTCGCGTTTTTCGTGCGCCATTTGAAGACGAGCGGCACAAAGACGGCCGTGGAAGCGCTGCGCCCGGCTCGCCCGGAAGATACCCTGGCCACCACGACCGGGCAGGTCTCCACTGCCATCGGCGGCGAAACCCTGCAAAGCCTGATCAAAGCCAAGGCCGCCGCGCTCACCCCGTTGTCCAACACCGAATCGAAACCCGCAACGCTGGCTCACTTGCAACGCGATATCCGCGGCGTG
>Ga0265338_10004807_pt1 | contig 18057 bp, 17 predicted proteins | sample 42126metaG_FD_193579 | JGI IMG/M metagenome (GOLD analysis project Ga0265338, IMG submission 193579) | Rhizosphere microbial communities from Carex aquatilis grown in University of Washington, Seatle, WA, United States - 4-21-26 metaG | ecosystem: Host-associated > Plants > Roots > Rhizosphere... | reverse complement strand
CGGCGAATTGACTGCGGAGCGCCAGCCGGGCGAGCCAGCTGCATCGAATTCAGCGCGACCGCGCTGGCATGTGGACGAGTTGATCTTTGGCAATGCGCGCCCCGCTGGCGTCGGGCCAAATCCGGCGCGGCAAATCGCATGGCGCTCGGGCCTGGGCGACGATGTATCCGCGTTCACCGTCAACATGGCGTGCGCATCCGGCCTCCGGGCTGTAATGCTCGCGTGGCAACAAATTTTGCTTGGGCAAGCGGAAATCGTTGTTGCGGGCGGCGCGGAATCCATGAGCCGTGTACCGTATCTGGTCGATGGGCGCTGGGGATTCAAGATGGGCAACCAGCCGCTTACGGACGCAATGTATCGCGACGGTTTTCATTGTCCGCTTTCCAAGCTCATCATGGGTGAAACGGCGGAAATTCTCGCGGAACAATACAAAATTTCGCGCGAAGTGCAGGACGCTTTTGCTCTCGAAAGCCACAAACGCGCCGCGCGCGCGGCCTCTGAATCTCGCTTCAGCGAAGAAATGGTCGCCATCACCAAGACAGACAAGAAAGGCAACGCCACGCGCCTCGATCAAGACGAGCACGTCCGCGCGGATATCACTCCCGAAGCGCTCGCAAAATTGCCGCCCGTCTTCAGCAAGACGGGGTCCGTGACTGCTGGAAATTCGAGCGGCATCACGGACGGCGCAGCAGCCCTCGTCCTTGCAAGCGAAGAAAAGGTGCGCGAGCTGGGCCTGAAGCCGATCGCGCGAATCGTGGATGCAACCGTTGCAGCCGTGGATCCGCGCGTGATGGGCATCGGCCCTGTCCCTGCGGTTCGCGCGCTCACGGCACGTTCGGGCACAAAAGTGGAAAACTACGATGCGGTCGAATTGAACGAGGCGTTCGCCGCTCAGGTGATCGCCTGCGATCGCGATCTTCATTTTAATCGCGAGCGCCTGAATCCAAATGGCGGCGCCATCGCGCTGGGCCATCCGATTGGCTGCACCGGAGGCCGGATTCTCGCGACCCTGATTCACGAACTGCGCCAAAATGGCGCACCAAAGGGAGCTGGCCATAAGGACAGTCCGCGCACTGGCCTGCGGGGTCTTGCCACATTGTGTGTGTCGGGCGGAATGGGCGTGGCAGTGGAAATCGAAACGGTCTAAGGTTAAGGCAGAAGATTCGGAGCCACTAGATGTCTATGTCCAATGATACGCGGGGTGGAGCAGGGCGCGGTGTGGAAGTTCTCGGCACGCTGGCGCTTGTTGCGCCAAAGGTCGAGGATTTTCAGTTTGTAAAATTCCGCGTCGAAGGCGAAATCGCGCGGCTCACGCTCGACCGTCCCGAACACAACTTACTGAATGAACGTATGCTCGGAGAAGTAGCGGCGGGAATCAATTCCGTCAGCGAGCAGCGCGAAATCAAATTGATCGTAATCGATTCGGCGGCAAAGGCTTTTTGTGGCGGCATTGAGCTGGGCGAATACACGCAGCGCCGCGTCTTCCAATTGCTCGACGCGTTTCACGGTGCGTTCTCCGCGATGCTCGATACTTCAAAGCCCGTGCTCGTGGTCGTCAACGGTCCGGCATTCGGCGGCGGCGCGGAACTTGCGGCGCTGGGCGATCTCGTTGTCGCAACACCCAAAGCGCGATTCGCGCAGCCCGAAATTAAGCTTGGTGTTTTTCCTCCGCTGGCAGCTGCAATTTTGCCTTACATTCTTGGACCGAAAGTGGCGCTGGAGCTTGTGCTCACCGGCGAAGCGATGACCGCCGAGCGCGCGCGCGAAGTTGGTCTGGTGAACTGGGTGGTGCCGGAAGCGGAGCTTGAGAAAAAAGTGGACGATTTGATCGCGAAGGTCACAGCGCAGTCAGGTCCCGTGCTGCATATGGCGAAAAAAGCAATTCTCGGCAGCCTCGGTTTGCCGCTCCGCGATGGTGTCCGCAATTCGATGAAAGTCTTCTTGAACGAACTCGCCGACCTCGAAGATTCGCAGGAAGGTCTGCGCGCTCTGGTGGAGAAGCGGGCTCCAAAATGGAAGAATCGCTGACGCATTAATCTCGGCAGCCTGAAAATGAAAACACCGCGCGACAACCTCCGGCCCCAAAGCAGGGTTCGCGTGGTGTCCACGTTTTTCGCGATTGTCCTCAGCTGGCTGGGAATTATTTCCACGTGGCGACTCTTCGCCATCGGCGCGACCGTGCTGCCCGCCATCCTCGGCGGAATTCTCTGCGGCCTGCTTTACATTCTCGTCGAGCGGCTCTGGCGCCGCGAAGGCGAACTCCTGAAGCGCTACACTGACGCCCCCGAGCGTCCGCAAGAAAATTACGCAAGCTCGGCGAACCCGCGTCATTGATTGACACAGCGCGGCGCGCGCCTTAGACTCACGAACGACAACTTAGCTTGCCTCGGGGGAAATGGAAGGCCGTGAAAATCGGCCACGGTCCCGCCACTGTGATCGGCTAACGCTGAAAAGCGATGGTCGAGAGTCAGGAACACACCCGAGCTGGTGGAAGCTGACACTCTTCGCGAGAGGGAGTGTGGCGATGAGCCTCGCTATTTATTTCGCGAGGCTTTTTTATTGGGGATTTTATTTTGCGAGCGAATGCATACAAAATAATTATTGCTGTGACGACTGCCGCGTTTCTTGCGATCAGCGCCGCGCAGAATGCGTCTGCGCAAACTCAAGCGACGGCGCCGCAATCCGCAGGCGCGGCTTCGCGGGAGAATGCGCAAACGAGTTTGCCTGCAAGCGGCACGCGAACGCTGACGGATGAAGCGGGATTGCGCGTGACGATTCCCGCTCAAGTGAATCGCGTCATATCGCTTGCGCCGAATCTGACGGAAACGATTTACGCGCTGGGGCTGGAAGACAAGCTTGTGGGCGACACAACGTATTGCGATACGCCGGCTGCGGCGAAGACGAAGCCGCATGTGGGCGACACGATCAATCCAAGCCTGGAAGCGATTGTGGCGCTGCATCCCGATCTCGTGCTGGCGACGATGATCAACAGGATTGATACGGTGATTGGATTGTCGCGAATGGGAATTGCTGTTTACACGACGGATCCGCGCACGGTGCGCGGGATGCTGGAATCCACGATGCATGTGGCTGAATTGATGGGTGCGACGGAGAAGGGCAACGCGCTTGTGGCGCAAATGCAGGCGCGGCTCGATGCGCTTCATGCGCGTCTGACGGACCGGCCGTATGTGCATGTGTTGTTTGTGGTGTGGCAGGAACCGCTGTTTACGATTGGACAGAATACTTTTATCGCGGATGCGTTGAAGTGGGCGGGTGCGGAATCCGTGGTGACGTCGAAACAGGATTGGCCGCAATTGACATTTGAAGAAGTGGTGCGGCTGCAACCGGAATACATCGTGACGGCGAGCACGCATACGGGAGAAGAAGGGAAGCGGTCTCTGGAAGAGTTTCGATCGCGGCCGTTATGGCGGAACTTGCAGGCGATTGAAGCGGGACATGTGGCGGTGATTAGCGACGAAGTGGACAAACCATCGCCGGGATTGATTGACGCGATTGAGGATTTGGCGCATCAGTTGCATCCGGAGGTTTTTACGGCGAAAAGAGCAGCGGATGTTGAACGTATGACGACGGAAGTAGGGCTATGACATGCGGCCTCTAACGCCTCGACGGATACTTTGGATTTGCGCGGGGCTGACATGTCTGCTGTTTGTAGCCGTGCTGATTTCGCTGCGCATGGGTGCGTATCCGATTTCGGTGCAGGATATTGCAATGACGCTTTTCCGCGGGGCAATGGGACGGCGCGACGAAATCCCTCCGGACTTTTGGAGCGTCGTGTTCGTGATTCGGCTACCGCGCATCTTGTTGGGGATTTTGGTGGGAGCGTCGCTGGCGGTGGCGGGCGCGGGATTCCAGGCGCTCCTGCGGAATCCGCTGGCGGACCCTTACGTTCTGGGAGTTTCGAGTGGGGCAGCGCTGGGCGCGATTGTGAGCCTGGTGATTGCGCCGCGCACGCCGGGAGCGATTCAGGCGGCGGCGTTTGTGGGCGCGGCGCTGACGGTGGCGGGCGTTTATTTTCTTGGGCGGCGCGGAGGGCAGCTGGACAGCGCGACGCTGCTGCTGGCAGGAATTGTGATGGCGTCATTTCTTTCGGCGGCGATCATGTTTTTGATCACGACGCTGAGCGGGCACGATCTACTGCGTGGAATGGCTTTTTGGCTGATGGGCGATTTAGCTTCGCCGCCGCCGATTCAGGATGTGTGGAAATGGTTTGGGTTCCTTTTCATTATTTTCTTCGTGGCGGCTGGCGCGATCTACACAACTTCGTCAGACCTGAATATGATTCTTTCGGGCGAGCAGGAAGCGCGGCACTTGGGCGTGAACGTCAACCGCGTAAAACTGGTTGTGTACATTTCCGCGTCAGTACTTACCGGCCTGGCTGTATCCGTGAGCGGTGCAATTGGTTATGTGGGGCTGCTTGTGCCGCATGTGATGCGTATGATTTTCGGAACTGATTACAGACTGCTGATTCCAACTTCCGTGCTGGGCGGAGCAATTGCGATTGTGCTGGCAGACACGCTGGCGCGCACGGTGATGGGGCCAACGGAATTACCCGTAGGCGCAATGACAGCGCTGGCGGGCGCGCCTGTGTTTATTTATTTGATGAGGCGGAGGGTGCGATGAGCGCGAGTGCGGGGAGCGGACCCATCGTGATGCCGCAACCGCGTCCATTTGGCGCCGCGCCACCTCCGCGGCTGAGAGTGGAGCAGGCAAGCTACGCATATTCCGCGACGGATCGTTCGGCGCCGAAATTTACGCTCGCGCCGACCAGTTTTGACGCGCAGCAGCGAGAAATTGTCGCGATCCTTGGGCCGAACGCGAGCGGGAAATCCACGATGCTGCGGCTGCTCGCCGGATTAACAAAACCGCTTTCGGGGCGGATTGAAGTGGATGGCGTGGAGGTAAGCGAGCTCGAACTGCGGACGCGCGCGCAACGAATCGCGCTGGTACAGCAGGAAAGTGAACTGCTGTTTCCGCTGCGCGTGTGGGAATACGTGCTGCAAGGCCGCTATCCGTATGGGCGGCGCCTGCGATTCGAATCGGATGAAGACTGCCTGATGGCCGGAAATGCGCTCGCGCAGGTAGGCGGCGATGCGCTGCGCGACCGATGGATGGACCAGCTTTCGGGCGGTGAAAAGCAGCGAGTGATTTTGGCTCGGGCGCTGGCACAACAACCGTCGCTGCTGCTGCTCGACGAACCTACGCAGCATTTGGATATTGGCGGAAAAGTGGAATTGCTGCGGCGGTTAAGGAAATTGGCGGATGAGAACCGGTACACCGTGGTGGTGGTGACGCACGAGCTGAATCTTGCGGCGGAATTTTCGGACCGGATCGTCTTGTTGAACAAGGGCAAGTGTCTGCGCGTGGGGACGCCAGCGGAGGTTTACGAAGGGGCGTTGCTGGAGGAAGTGTTCGAGGCGCCTCTGGATGTGGAGATGAGGACGAGCGGAAGGCCGCGCGTGATTTTGCGGGGGAGCCGTTAGTTAGCACGGCTAAAGTTTGTTTCGGATTTGTAGTGTGGCGTAGTAAGCGGCGCGCGGAAATTTGGCGCGCCGTCAACAATAACCAGAGACTCCGTGCACGGGAAGACGGTGAAAAGCCGTCGCCGCCGCGCGACTGTAAGGCGAAAGATTTTGGCGCGAGCCACTGTTTCGGGTAGCGAGAAGTCGATTCGCTGACGAGATGGGAAGGCCGTTGCCGCCGACCCGGCTGTGCCGGGACGAATCGCCAAAGCCAGGAGACCGACGGAGTCTCAATCCCGCGTGGGCATGCGATCAGCATGTTCACCGGGACAACCTTCAACTCCCGCGCGAGAGGGAGAGGGGGAAAAATGAGACTACGACGACTGGTTGTGTTTTTGGTTGGAAGTTTTTTGGCTGCGTTTTTTGTTCCCTCCGCTGCAATTCAGGCACAAACAACTGCAACACTTCAAGGAACGCTCACTGATCCGAGCGGCGGCGGCATTCCCGGCGCTGTGATTTCGGCTGTTGCTCTCGATCCAGGCGGGAAATCCGCAGAGGCGCGGAGCGGGGCCGAGGGGAAATATTCGCTCGCGCTTTCGCCGGGGCGGTATCGCGTGACGATTCAGAGCACGTCGTTTGCACATGTGGAGCAGGAAATTTCGCTTGCCGCGGGAGAAACGCGGAGGTGGGATGCGCGACTTGAACTAGAGCTGCTGTCGTCGCACGTGGTTGTGACGGCTGCGACTGAGCCGACCACGCTCGAAACTACGGCGGCGCCTGCGGACATCGTCACACGGGCGCAGATCGACGAACGCGGGGCAATTTGGTTGACGCCGCTGACGGCAGGAATACCGGGAATCAGTTTTTCGCAACTAGGGCCGACGGGCGGGACGACAACATTTTTTCTGGACGGCGGGAATTCGAATTACACGAGGGTGCTGATCGACGGCGTTCCGGTAAACCAACCGGGCGGGTCGGTGGACTTCTCCAATTTCGCGCTGGACGGAATCGATAAAATCGAAGTGGTGCATGGAGCGACGAGCGTGCTCTACGGATCGGACGCGATGACCGGCGTGATGCAAATTTTCACGCATCGCGGCACGACGCGCCAGCCGGTGATGGAAGTGGAAGGCGACGGCGGGACTTTTGGCATGGGACATGGGACCGGAGAACTGAGCGGACTGCTGGGCGCATTTGATTATTCGGCGGGCGCGGGTTATTTCGGCAGCGATGGACAGGGGCCGGGCAATTTTTTTCGCGATACGACGATGTGGGGCAATTTCGGCTGGAAGTTCTCCGATACGGACACAGTGCGGTTGACGTTGCGCAATAGTTCGAGCGACGCGGGCCAGCCGGGTCAGACCGCGCTCGATCCGCCGATTTTCGTGGCGGGGCAGAGCACGGGGCTGCACGATTTCTCGGCGGGACTCACGTGGGATTTTCAGACCGGGCCGGATTGGCAGCATCGGCTGAGCGGATTCGAGTCGCGGGAGAATTCAATTGACGTGGTGCCTCCGTATGGGTCGTTTCCTTCTACGTTCAATCGCGCGGGACTGAACGAGCAATCGAGCTACCTGTTTCATAATGGCGGTGTCGCCATGGGTTATTCGTTCGAAGTGGAGAACGGCGGCGCGACGGGCCGGACGAATCAAGCGGGGTATGTCGAGACGCATTACCAGGTTGGGCAGAGGGTGACGCTAATTGCAGGCGGACGCGTGGACGGCAACGGATTCTACGGCGTCCGCGCGGTGCCGCGGATAGGCGCGGCGTATGCACTGCGTTACGGCTCCGGATTCTGGGGAGCGACGCGATTGCGCACGTCCTTTGGACTGGGGATCAAGGAACCGGACCTGCTACCGCCCAGCTGCAGTCCGCAGCTCGATCCGGAACGCAGCCGGACAGTTGACGTTGGGCTCGATCAGCTATTCGCATCAGATCGGATTCATTTTTCGGCGACGGCGTTCTTCAATCGATTTCAGGATATCGTGAGCTTTGCGAGCGTCACTTCGACACCGAACTGTCCGGCATACTTCGGCAGCTATTTTAATACCGACTTGGCGCGGGCTTACGGCGTGAACTCTACGATTGAAATGAAGCCATCGCGCTGGCTCAATGTCGTCGGGAACTACACGTACGATGACTCGAAAGTGCTGAGGACAACCAACCCGCTTGATGATCCCGCGCTGGCCCAGGGGAATCGGCTCTTCAAGCGGCCGCTGCATTCGGCAAGCTTGATCGCGAACGCACATTTTCGCCGAGCCAATCTGAACTTCGGCGGCTATTACGTGGGACGGCGCGCAGACAGCGACTTCGACAGTTTCGTCGTTGACGGCGTCTGCGGGCCCTACTGCATTACAAGTGACCCGAGCTACGTTCGATGGGACGCAGGGGCCAGCGTGCCTGTGGCTGGCGGGCTTTCTGCAACAGCGCAGGTGCAGAATTTATTCGACCGGCAATATCAGGACGCGGTGGGCTATCCGGCGCTGGGCCGGAGTTTCCGCGTCGGGATCAAATATCGGTGGGGCGGAAATAGATAGAAAAAACCTGCCGTGCGAGAAGACTGAGCGCGCACCGCAGCGGCATGTGCGCGCTCCTTCTTCTTGCGATTCGATTGTGCAGCCGTCAGGAATTTTTGACGAGACGGGCGACTTTTCCTTCGTGATGAACCTTCCACGAAACGAGGTCCCTCCCGAGCGAGGACCTTGAAACGCTAGCCTCGAGTTCCAATGGGAGCTCGACTTCGTGCAACGACTGACCGGCCGAGGGTTTAATCCGCGATATGCTCGGGGCGGATGATGAAGTAACCGGCGGAATCGTCGAGCGGTGATGAGTGGCGAGAATTCGCCCCGATGCGTCCGTAAGAATGTTTATTTTCATTTGTCCTCGCTAGTCGTAGAAGAAGATTGGGCTCATGGAAACAGTTTCGGATCCGTCATTCGTCAAGCTGTAGTGATAGACACAGTTTGTGGTGAGATCGCTGCTCGGATTCTTCCATTCGACGCCCACAGTGGAGGGAGTGACTGTTTGGTTGGGATTTCCCGTCGAAGCGGCGCACACCACCATCGGGCCTTGAAAATCGCCACCGGCATTGAAATCGGAACTATTGAAGACAGTCGTGAGGCCGATGGAATTGCCGGACATTACCGTAAAGACATCACTTGAGTAGCTGAGGGTCATTTGTCTCCTTTTTTCGCCGCGCACGCTTTCCCGTGTGACGAGCAGACGCGGCGGATTTGTACCCTCGCGAAAGCACGACGCAGGCGAGCCTTACGTGTGTTTACAGGGGATGGTGATGCAAGACGAAGAAACGTTTCATTTGGAAACGATTTAGCGTAGTAGCGATGTTTTCAGCGCGCTGGGTGTAGATGCGCCTGCGGATGATATAATGCGTGGCTCCCATGGCACGCACGGCACAAGAGATGACCCGAGTGGACCCGGAAACGATGGCGCGGTACGAGGCCGTGATTGGCCTCGAGGTGCACGCGCAGCTCGAGACGCGCACGAAGGCGTTCTGCGGCTGTTCGACGAATTTTGGCGATGCGCCGAATTCGAATACGTGTCCCGTGTGCCTTGGGCTGCCGGGCGCGCTGCCGATGCTGAACCGGAAAGCGCTGGAACTTGGGATGCGCGCGTCGCTTGCGCTGCATTGCAAGATTCAGGGGCGTTCGCGATTTGCGCGCAAGAATTATTTCTATCCGGACCTGCCGAAGGGCTACCAAATTTCCATGTATGAATTGCCGCTGGCGACCGAAGGGTGGGTCGAAATCGCGCTGGACGGCGCGGCGAAGCGGATTGGGATTACGCGCGTCCACATGGAAGACGACGCGGGGAAAAGCCTGCATGAAGGCTTCGCGGATTCGGACCGCTGGAGCTACATTGATTTTAATCGCTGCGGAGTGCCGCTGATTGAAATTGTGTCCGAGCCTGATATGCGGACGCCTGCGGAAGCGTATTCATATTTGACGACGCTGAAGCAGGTGCTGGAGTACACGGACGTGAGCGATTGCAACATGGAGGAAGGTTCGTTGCGCTGCGATGCGAACGTGAGCGTGCGGCTGCGCGGGGCCACGAAATTAGGCACGAAGGCGGAAGTGAAGAATTTGAATTCGTTCCGTTACCTGGCGCACTCGCTGGAATTTGAAATCGAGCGGCAAATTGGTGTGATCGAGGCGGGCGGGACGATCGTGCAGGAGACGCGGCTTTGGAATGTGGCGGCGGGGCGGACCGAGCCAATGCGGTCGAAAGAATTTGCGCATGATTACCGGTATTTTCCTGAGCCGGATCTTTTGCCCGTTACGCTGACGGAAACTGAAATCGAGGAAGTGCGGCGCGAGATGGCGGAGCTGCCGGACGCGAAGGTGGCGCGCTTCCAGCGAAAGTATGCGCTCACCCCATACGACGCAGGGGTGCTGACGGCGACGCGCGCGCTGGCGGATTACTTTGAAGTGGCCGTGAAGGCTGGCGCGCCCGCGAAAGCGGCGGCGAGTTGGATTTCCGGTGAGCTGCTGCGGAGGTTGAATGACTCGGGCAAGGAGATTGAGGATTGTCCCGTGGCGCCGGGTGCGCTGGCGGAACTTGTGGCGAAGGTGGAAGGCGGAGAGATTACGGCTGCGAGCGGAAAAAAAGTGTTTGCCACGATGTTTGAGACTGGAAAGCGCGCAGCGGAAATAATTGCGGCTGAGGGGCTGGGGCAGATTTCTGATACCGACGCGATTGAGAAGATTGCGCGGGCCGTGGTGGCGAAGAGCCCGGACAATTTGGCGAAGTATCGGGCGGGGAATGAGGGCGTGTTCAAGTTTTTCATCGGACAGGTGATGAAAGAAACGCGGGGGCAGGCGAACCCGCAGATAGTGAACGATATTTTGAGGCGTGTACTGACGGAATCCTAGAGGGCAGGTTGAAGTTGTTGCGGAGAAACTGTGCTGAAAGAAGGCGATAAGGCTCCGGACTTTCGGGTGACTGGCGACAGCGGCGAACTCATTTCGCTGACGGATTTCGCCGGACAGAATTTGATTCTGTACTTCTACCCGAAGGCGAATACACCCGGTTGAACGACGGAAGCGTCCGAGTTTCGTGACGCCATCGCACAATTTGAAGCGGCGAATGCGGCGATCCTGGGCTGCAGCGGGGATTCCGTGGACGCGCAGACCAAATTCAAAGTGAAGCACAAATTGAATTTCCCTCTGCTGGCGGATACGGAATTTCAGGTGATCGAAGCCTACGGCGCGCGGCGGATGAAGAGTTTTCTGGGGAAAACTTTTCTGGGAATCGTGCGGATGACATTCTGGATTGGAACGGACGGAACGATCCGCAAGATTTGGGACAAAGTCACGCCAAAGGGGCACGCCGCGGAAGTGCTTGCTGCATTGCAAGAAGCCTAAAAACAACAGTTGGACGGTTTAGACGGAGACGCGGAAGGAATCGGCTTTCGGTTCGATGAACGCGTTGTCAATGAGGCGCGTATTGCCGACGATAGCGGCGAGCAGCATGTAACAGGCGCGGCGAAGAACGGGGACTTGCTCGAAGGAATCGGCGTCAACGAGTTCAGCGTAATCTAATTTTACGCCGGGCTCAGCGGTGAGCACGCGGCGCGCTGCTTCGAGAAGGCGCAGGGCGTCGTGTTCACCGGCGGTGATTGCGGCGCTAACGGCTTCGAGCGAACGATGAAGCGCGGTGGCGGCGCGTCGTTCGGCGGCGCTGAGATACGCGTTTCGCGAAGAAAGTGCCACGCCGTCTTGTTCGCGCACGATGGGGCAGATGGCGAGTTGGGTGTCGAGATTGAGGTCCGTCGCCATTTGGCGAAGGATGCGGGCCTGCTGCGCATCCTTGCGGCCGAAGAAGGCGATAGAAGGCCGCACAATTTCGAAAAGTTTTAGCACGACGGTGGAAACGCCTCCAAAATGGCCGGGGCGCGAGCGGCCTTCGAGGCGATCGCTGAGACCTTCCACGACCACGCTTGTTCGGAATCCGCTGGGATACATTTCCTCGGGAGTCGGCGCAAAAAGATAGTCCACGCCTAGATTTTCGAGCGCGGCGCGATCGAAATCGAGCGTGCGCGGATATTTTTGGAAATCCTCAGATGGGCCAAACTGCTTCGGATTTACGAAAATCGAAACCACAACGGGGGAGCACTGTGCTCGCGCTTCGCGAATGAGCGAAAAGTGGCCTTCATGCAACGCGCCCATTGTGGGGACGAGGCCGAGACCGCGCGCGTTCACACGCGCGTCACGCGCGACTTGCTTCATCCATTCGATTGTATGGATTGTTTCCATGGAGGGGGCCGACGCGACAACGTCAGGCGCAGGCCTGCGCGGCGCGTTCGCGGTAAAAAGCGATCATGTCTGTCGAGATCGGCTTCGCGCCTAGCTGACGAACGAGTGTGGCGAGCTGGCCGCGATGATAGGAGCTGTGATTGGCGAGATGCTGAAGCATTTGCCAGTTCGGCTGCGTAAAGGGTGCGCCGCTGGTGGTCTTATAGCTCACCGAGCGCTGCAAATCTTCGTTGGTGAGCGATTCCACGTAATCAATCAGGCTGCGATCTATTTCCTTGATGCGATGGCTGACTGCATCGAAACTAGCGAAGTCCACGGTGGGAGGAAGGCCGTTGTGTGAGCGGCCGTGCCACCGTTCCAGCCAAACCCATTCCGCGCCATAAATGTGGACGAGCGTATCGCGGACGGAGCGAAAGCTGGAGCCGAGATCGCGAGTGAATTGCTCTTCGGTGAGAGACGCGCAGAAATTGAGCGTGTGATCGCTGGCCCAGGAGTTGTAGTCGTAGAGCAGGCGAAAATCTTCGATGTTCATCTGAGTTTTCTTCCTTTTGGGCGCACGCACGAAAGCACGATGACAAAACTAATTACGGAAAAACTCACGGCGTTGTCCTCAGGGGTTAAAACCCCTTATGAAAAGGTGAACCCTATGTCGGAGCTGAAGCTCCGACCCCCTAAAAATCAGTTCTTCGAGCAAACTATCCAGGCGCGGTCAGGTGCGCTGGCGAACGGGCACATGCTCGCGCGCTTCCGAGGGTGAATGAAACGACTCGGCGTCGGAAGGGAAGCGGCCGGCACGAACGTCGTCACAATATTCGGTTACAGCGCGAGAAATTTCCGCGGATAGATTTGCATACTGGCGCGCAAATTTCGGTTTGTGGCCAATTGTGAGGCCCACGAGATCGTGGAACACGAGGACCTGGCCATCGCAATCGGGGCCTGCGCCGATTCCAATGGTGGGAATGCGGAGCTTTTCAGTAATGCGCGCGCCCAAGTCACGGGGAATAGATTCGAGGACGACAGCAAACGCTCCGGCGGCTTCCACAGCGCGGGCGTCGCGCTCGAGCTGGCGTGCTGCGTCGTTCGTCCTTCCCTGGACGTGAAATCCGCCCATCGCGTGGATGGATTGCGGCGTGAGGCCCACGTGGCCCATCACTGGGATTTCTGCTTCGACGAGGCGCGAGATGAGTTCGATTCGTCGCTCGCCTCCCTCCACTTTCACGGCTTCGGCGCCGCCCTCTTTGATCAAGCGCACGGCGTTGCGGACGGAGTCATCGAGCGAGACATGGAAGCTGCCGAAGGTCATATCCGCAACCAGAAGCGCACGTCGAGTGCCGCGGCGAACGGCGCGAAGATGGTGAATCATTTCGTCAAGCGTGACGGGCAGCGTGCTGTCGTAACCAAGCACGACCATGCCAAGCGAATCGCCGACGAGCAGGATGTCCACGCCGGCCTCGTCGAGCAAGCGGGCAGTGGGATAGTCGTAGGCCGTCAGGCACGTGATTTTCGGCTTCGCTTCGAGAGAGCCAGCAGGGGAATGAGACTTGCGGGAAAGAATGTCAGGCACGGTGATTTTACCGTTGCCCGCACGGGGTGCCACGCTCATGGTTGCCTCCGGTGCCGCTCCCAGGTTCGGGATGCAGCCCGCTAACAATTTGATGCTAGCAGATGGCCCAAGGTGCTGCAAAGAAATTCCGTTTGCGACCGCATAGCAATATGAGCCCGTGGCTAGCTGGAAATGCGAGCCTTTAACTTTACGCGGCCGCTTTCAATGCTGACGGTGTATTCAACTTCGTGGCCGCCTTTGTCTTTGAGGTCTTTGGTTTTTTGGCGTACGAAGCGTTCGAAATCCTTCAAGCTGGGTGCGCCAGCTTTTTCGCCGGTTTCGGTGCGTGCTTCGATGAGCTTTCCGTAAAGTACTTTTACTTTTTCGTTTTCGCCTTCCGGATCGGAAAAGGACATGGCGAAGGCAGCGGCAAGCTGGCGTTCTTCGGCAGCGTGCTTCGCGGCTTCCGCGACTGCGTGAGGATCGGGGTGGCCGGCAGTGTGGTGCACTGTGCCCGCGGCTTCGACCGGTGCAGCGGCAGGCGGCGAATTCGGAGCGACGGATTTGCGCAGAGCAGCCAGGCGAGCGCGGTCAGCTTCGATTGCTTTGGCGGCGGCGCCGAAGTGGTGCTGGGTGGTGCCGGTTTCTTTTTGAATGGTTTTCTTGCGCCACATGTCCACGTACTTCGCGTAGGTTTGCGCGAGGTTGTTGAAACGGAATCGCTGGCCATAGCTAAGTTCGCCAGTGCGCTCGTTGTAGCGGCGCATCAGGGTCTCAACGCGCCACTGCGTGTCCGCAGGAGGGCGCGGGCGCCCGCCACCGAAGAATTGCTCGTACTCAATCTTCAGCGTACGAATGTCGCGCTCGATCTGGCTGAGTTCCTCGTCAATTGTAGGCATAAGGACGCGGTCCCGTGAAGATTCCAGCGTAGGGGTATGGGCGTGCGGCGTCAACCGGGGCGTGCGGGGGCTTGTCTGAAAGGGAAAGGCCAGCGGTTGCGAGGCTGTATCACGTTGTGTTCCAATAGCTTACCGATGACCCCTCCGGCTGATCCTGCGGCAAAAATGGCGCATCATTCGACCGCGCGGCTGCGCGAACTCCCGTCCGTGGACGAGTTGCTGGGCGGGGCACGCCTGCGCGAGCTGGCCGAAAGAGCGGGGCGCGGAATCGTGACGCAGGCGGCGCGGAATGCCTTGGCGGGGTTGCGGGAAAAGCTGAAAAGCGGTGACGGAGGCGCGACGACGGATTTAGGGGCACAGATTGAAGCGCGGATTGTGGCGGATGTGGAAGCAATGCTCGCGCCGTCGCTGCGGCGGGTGATCAATGCGACGGGCGTGATTCTGCATACAAATTTGGGACGCTCACCGCTAGCGCGGGAAGCAGCGGCGGAAATTGCGGAGACGGCCACACGATATTCGAATTTGGAGTATGACATCGCGCGTGGCGAGCGCGGGAAGCGGGACGTTCACACGGCACGACTCCTTGCTGAAATGGCGGGCGCGGAAGCCGCGATTGTGGTGAACAACAACGCGGCGGCTGTGTTTTTGGTGCTGAACACGCTGGCGAAGGGCGAGGAAGTGATCGTGTCGCGCGGCGAGCTGATTGAAATTGGAGACGGCTTCCGCATTCCGGACATTATGGCGGCGAGCGGCGCGGTGTTGACCGAAGTGGGGACGACGAATCGCACGAGCATTCGAGATTACGATCATGCGATCAACGGGCGGACGCGGCTGTTGCTGCGCGTGCATCCGTCAAATTTTCGGATCACTGGATTTACGGAACGTGAGTCGCTGGAGGAGTTGGTGGCGCTGGGCAAGCAACATGGCATTCCCGTGTTTGAGGACCTTGGATCGGGTTGCCTGGCGGACTTGAGCGGGAGTGGCGTGGCGGAGCCGCTGGTGCGGGCGAGTTGCGATGCGGGGGCGTCCGTTGTGTCGTTCAGCGGAGATAAATTGCTTGGAGGGCCGCAAGCGGGAATTATCGCGGGGAAAAAGGAAATTGTGGAGCGGATCCGGCGGAACCCATTATTTCGCGCGTTGCGCGTGGACAAACTGACGATTGCGGCGCTGGAAGTGACGCTGCGTGCGTATCATCGCGGCGCATTGGATGAAATTCCAGCGCTGCGGATGATTCGGATGACAGCGGAGCAGATTGGCGCGCGGGCGGCGGATTTTGCGATGCGCTTGCGTGCAACGCTGCCTGCGGATGCACAGGTTGAAATTCGCGAGGGATTTTCCGTGATTGGCGGCGGTTCGACGCCGGACCAGCAATTGGCTACACATTTGATTTCGATTTCGAGCGCGAGGCATTCGGCGACCGCGCTAGAAGAGGGGCTGCGACGGCCCGCGAGTGGAATCCCTGTGGTAGCGCGGATCGAAGACGACCTTCTTGTTTTCGATTTGCGCACGGTGTTCCCCGACGAAGAAGCCCCGCTTGCGGCTGCGATTAGGACTGCCCTTGTATAACACGTAGAAATTGGAAAAGCGTGGCCCGCGGGGACATTTCCAGTTTTGATTTGCCTGTGGAAATCGTGCGGGACAACGTGTGCTAGACTCCGGCTCGATTGGGCGCGCTCTTCCCACCCTGGCGCCCGAATCAAATCGAAAACTCGGCGGGAGGCGCTGCCATGTATCTTCTTTGGGAAATTCTGATTGGAATTCTGATCGGCTGGCTTGCAGGGCAAATTGTGAAGGGGCGCGGAATGGGCGTCCTTGTGGATTTGATCGTCGGGATTGTGGGATCGCTGCTCGGCGGATGGATTTTTGGAATGCTTGGGCTGGGTGCGTATGGATTGATCGGGGAACTGGTGATGGGTGTGGTTGGCGCAGTCGTCCTATTGCTGTTGATTCGATTGATCAAGAAATCGTAACAATGGCAGAAGGAGACGTGGGGCTGCTGACCTGGAATGAAAGTGCGGCAATGCAAGAAATGCTGCCGCGCTTCCCGGTGGAAACCACCGGGACACGAAAAACGTGAAAGGCCGCGGCGCTACACTTAAACCTGACTGCAAACCTGCTTGAAATGTTTCGGGCCGGGTGGATGCCGCTTTGTGGCGGCTAACCAACCGGCCCATGTTTTTTTGGCGACTACTTCTGCTGTTAATTCTCCGGCTTTCCTGTTACGTCCACTACGCTGACGGGGCCGTACTTCGCGAGCACGTCCTGAATTTTCGTGCGGTCGCCGACGCAGACCCACTGGAAGTGCGCGAGGTCCACGTACTTCTTCGCGGCAGCCTGCACGGCGGCAGCATCAATCGCGGCGATGCGGTCTGGATACTTGTCCCAATAACCGGCGGGCAGGTCGAAGTGCTGGGCCGTGAGGAAATAGCCGAGCAATTGCGCGGGCTGCTCGAGTGACAAGGCAAAGCCGGCAACGATGGCGCGTTTGGCATCGTCAAGCTCGCTGGCTGGAACGGGCTTGTCGTTGATGAGCTTGAATTCGTACGTAAATCGCTCCATCGCATCGCCGGTGACGGGTGTGCGCACAGGGGCGCTGGCGGACCAATCGCCGGGATAGACTTCCGCACTCAAGCGACTGTAGGAACCGTAGGTCAGGCTATGCTCCTCTCGCAAATCGAGGAAGAGGCGCGCCTGCGGTCCGCCGCCGACGACTTGATTCATGACGGCGAGCGCGTAGTAATCGGGATCGGCGCGGCGCACGGAGCGGTCGCCAGCAATGATAAACGTCTGCACGGAAGCGGGACGGTCAACGAGCGTGATTTTCGCGGCCTCGCTTGCGGGCGGCGCGGGCGCGGGAATCATGGGCATTGAACCGCCCGACCATTCACCGAATTGTTTTTCGATGAGAGCTTTCATGTCGGCGGCCTTGAAGTCGCCATTGACACCGAGAATCGCAGCGCCGGGGACGTAAAATTTGTCGTGGAAATTTTTCAGGTCGGCTTGCGTCACTTTCGCGATGGATTCTTTCGTGGCAGACGCGATCGAAAGCGCGCCTTCGCTGTAGAGAACGCGGCGGAACGCTTGTTGGGCGAGAAATTGGGGATTCGAGAGCCGCTCTTCAAGATCGGCGCCCTGGCGTTCTTTATATTTGGCAAGCTCATCCGCGGAGAAGGCCGGGTGCAGGACGATGTCGCTCATCAGTTCGAGGATTTGCGGCGCGTCGTTGATGAGGCCCGAGGCGTTCACGGACGTGTAGCTTGCGCCGAAGCGCGAGCTGGCGCTGAGAGAAGCACCGAGCGAATCCACTTCGTTGGCGATTTGCTCGCTGGTGCGGCGAGCGGTACCTTCGTTGAGCATGTCTGCCGTGAAGGAAGCGAGGCCGGGAAGATCGGAGGGATCGGCCAATTGTCCGGGACGAATCCACATGGTGAAGGAAACGGTCGGAAGTTTGTGGTCTTCCAGGAGAATGACGGTCAAACCGTTTGGAAGCTTGGCGACGGTGGGAGCGGGAAGCTTTACGCGCAAAACTTCCTTGCTCACCGGAGCGCGGCCCAGGCGGACGACTTTGCTCACATCCGTGGATTTTCCCTGCGCGCGCGCGGGAGGCGCTGCGGGGATTGCGAGGAGCGCGCAGGCGAGCGCCGCGAAGGCTGCATGGTTTGCGAATATTGCGATTCGTTCGGAATTTTTCATCGCGCGTTCTCCCTGATTTGCAATGTGATGGGTGTTCATTTTGCCCCCTTCATGGAGGCGCCTGCTTCTTTTGCAGCGGGGAGCGTGGTGACCACTGCGCGCTGGTCGCGGACGAGGTATTTCTTCGCAGCGGCGTTCACCTGATCGAGAGTACCGCATTTTGTTTGTCG
>Ga0265338_10004805_pt1 | contig 18058 bp, 13 predicted proteins | sample 42126metaG_FD_193579 | JGI IMG/M metagenome (GOLD analysis project Ga0265338, IMG submission 193579) | Rhizosphere microbial communities from Carex aquatilis grown in University of Washington, Seatle, WA, United States - 4-21-26 metaG | ecosystem: Host-associated > Plants > Roots > Rhizosphere... | reverse complement strand
GCCTGAACCACCGCGACGGCCACGCCCGTCTTCTTGCCGAGGGCCAGGCCGCCGAGGCCGATGAGCTGCTCGCGGCCGCCAGTCACCGGACCACCGCCGAAGCCGCCGCCAATGCCCGGGCCCGCGCCGGCCAGTGCCACCGGGCCGATGCCCTTGAGGCCCACCATCTTCAAGCCGTTGGGCCGACCGCCGCCGCCGATCTTGCTGGTCACGGCCATGAGGTTCTTCATGGCCGGGCTGGAGGTGAGCTTGGTGATCGCCGCGATGGCCTGCGGCGCCTGCACCTTGACGGGCTGCTTCTGGGGCGTGGGCCGCGCCTGCTTCACCTCTTTCTTCGGCTCTCGCTTCTCGGCGACCTTCTCCTTCTCCTTCGGCTTGGGCTCCTCCTTCTTCGGCGGAGCCAGCAGCGCCGGACGGATGCCCGGCAGCTTCTGGGGCACGAAGTCGGGCACGTCGAGGTTCTTGGGCATGAAGACCACGAGCGAGACCGCTGCAGCGATGCCCGCGACCAGCGGCACCAGCAGCGACAGCTCGAGCTTCATCTTGCTCTTGGGCAGCGGCGGCTGCGCCGCGAGGGACGCGAACTCCACCATCATGCGCCCGCGCACGAGGCGAACCTGGCCGCCCGTGGGCAACTGCACGATGCCCACGCCCGACTTGTCGAGTGAGGGCTGCGTGGCCTTCCACTTGCCGTCGCGCAGCTCCTGGGCCTGGACGCCGGCGGGCACATGCACCGCCCAGCCGCTGGAGTGCACCCGGGCCAGCACCATCGCCTTGGCGAGGCCGAATTGGTACACGGGCAGCGGCGCCGACTCGCGCTCGGCCGCTTGAATCTCAGCGCCGAAGGCGAACGTCCGGCATGCGGTCATCTGGTTGCCCCAGAGCACCCGCGCGCGAACCGACGGCTGATTTCCGGGAGCGGCATCGCTCACCGCGCCCGGCGGTGGCAACACCTCGGGGCGCTCGGCGCGGGCGACGGTGGCGTCGAAGGTGCCCTTGGCGGCGGCCTTGGGCTGCGTGTCCGGGACCACGGCCGGCGAGCGCTTGGCCTCGGCGACGGGCGCGGGCGCGGCCTTCGTTTCCGCAGGAGGAGGCGGCGGCGCCTTCGCGGGCGCACCCGGCGGCGGCACCAGGCCAATCACCGGACGCGGCGGCGCAGTGGGCATCGGCTGCGGCTTGATCTCCGGCGCCACCTGCGAGCGCCGCGCGGAGGGCTGGGTGGCGTTGAGCACGCCGCCTGCCCCAACCGCGATCCCCGGCGGCTGCCCGGGCGAGGTCACGTCGGGATCGGGATCCGCGAGGCGCGGGCCACCGGTTGGCGCGCGGGCCGTCGTCGGCGCGGAGCGCACGGGCTCGAGGGCCGCGCGAAGCTGGGCCTGGTCGGGCCGCGCTGCGAGCGGCTGGGTGTGCTCGAGGTTGGGCTTGTCCTCGGCCTCGTCGTCCTTGCGGCCGATGATCTTGAACTTGAGCGTGACCTTGCCGAGCGCCACGTCGTCGAGGCTCTTCACCTCGCGGGCCTGGATCTTCTCGCCGTTGATGACCACGCCGTTGTCGCTGCCGAGGTCTTGCACGCCGACGCGCGTGCCGTTGAAGACCAGGCGCGCGTGGACGCGCGAGAGCGTGGGCTCGTCGATGTGCAGCTCGCACGACGGATCCCGGCCGATGCGGTAGTCGCCAGGGACGAGCATCTCCGTCCCCACGAGACCGCCGTTCCGCAGGATGACCACCTGAAGGACTGAACCGCTGCTCACGTCACCGCCTCCAGGTCCCCATGCACTGCCGCGCTGCGGTGAATCCCTTCGCCTCGTGCTGCCGGGCTACTCGAAGAGCCCCTTGGCGATCTCCTGCCGGAAGGTGCTCGGCTGCTTCACCATGCTCTCGACCTGCAGGTCCTTGCGGTCGTAGAGGTACACGGCGCCGCTCTTGTTCGACTGGCCTTCGATCACGCGGTCATCGAAGTCGATGCGCTGCGGGCCGTGGGGCGCACCGCCGCCGCCCGAGGCGGGAGGCTGGCTGCCGGGCGCAGGGCGATCGTCTTCGGAGAGCGCTCCAGCCACGGGCTTGGCGCTGGTGCTGGAGCCTTTGCTCGAGCCCTTGCTGGAAGAGGCGCTCGAGGAGCCGTGCTTCGACTTCTCGGACTTGCCCCTGGCCTTGCCTGCCAGGGCAGTGCCCGGAATGACCAGCGCCAGCGAGACGACCAGCACGCTCAGCTTCATCACCACCTCGCGCCGGAGCTCGCGCTCCTGGCAGACACAAAATCACAGCGAATTTCATGCCGCTCTGTCAAACGCCACGACGCTCGGCAGGTTCTTTTTTTCGGGGCGTTCATGGGGGGCGCAGACCACAACGTGTGGGGTCCAGTCCCCCGCGTGACTCCCCATCCCACATCGAGCCCCAGCCGATCAGCGCGGAAGATCCCATTGTTGGACTTGGTCATCCAAAGGGGGGCACAGGTTCCGGAGGCGGCGTGGCGCGCATCGAGATCAGGCAGACGGACGGGCGGGCGGCAGAGCTCTTGGTCGAAGGAGAGGTTGACGCCGAGCTCGCGGCCGAGCTGCGCGATCGAATCCGCGACCTGGAGGCCACGCGCGTGGTCCTCGACTTCAGCCACGCCAGCGTGCTCCGCGACGTGGTCTGCGCCTCGCTCGTCGAGCTCTGCGAGGAGTGCGAGCAGCCCGTGTTCCTGCGCGGGCTGCGCGATCACCAGCTCCGGGTGCTGCACTACCTGCACGTGTCGGTGAGCGACGAAGGCTTGCTCTCTCCCGAGGAGCCGGCGCCGCCACCCTGAGCGCAGTTGTCTCAACCTTCGCCGCCTTGGCCTTCGGAGAAGCCGTACTTGCGGAGCAGCGAGTAGAGATACTTGCGGTCCAGCTCGGCCTCGCGCGCCGCCTTGGCGATGTTGCCCTGCGCCTTGGCGAGCAGCCGCTTGAGGTACTCCTTCTCGAACGCGCTCAAGAGCTCGTCCTTGGCGTCCTTGAAGGGTCGGTCGTAGTTGGCGCTGAGCGCGTCGGCCTTGGCTGCCGCCGAGCCCTGACCCGAGCGCGCGTCGAGAACCGCAGCCGGCGGCGGCCCACCCGGCAAGCCCGACAGGTGCCGCGCGCGCTCGAGCGCATTGCGCAGCTCGCGCACGTTGCCTGGCCACGCGTGCGCCAGGAAGCCGTCGCGAACGCTCGGCGGAAGTGAGGTCCACCCTTCCGGACCGCCCGCGAACGCATCGGCGAGCGCGGGGATGTCCTCGCGGCGCTCGCGCAGCGGCGGCAGCTTCACCGTGAACACCGAGAGGCGGAAGTAAAGGTCCTCGCGGAACTTCTTGTCCGCGACTTCCTGCCAGAGATCCTTCTTGCTCGCGGCGATGACGCGCGCGTCGAAGCGAATGGGCGTGCTCGAACCCACGCGCTGGAACACGCGCTCCTCGAGCGCACGCAAGAGCTTGGGCTGCAGGTCGAGGGCGAGATCGTCCACTTCGTCGAGGAAGAGCGTGCCGCCGTCGGCCGCTTCGATCGACCCCTGGCGCTGACCGACGGCGCCCGTGAACGCGCCCCGCTCGTGGCCAAAGAGCTCGCTTTCGATGAGGCTCGGCGAGACTGCGCTGCAATCCACCACCACGAACGGCTTGCCCGCGCGCTGGCTCTGCTCGTGGATGGCGCGCGCGAGGGCGCCCTTGCCGGAGCCGGTTTCGCCGATCAGCAGGAGCGTGGCGTCGGTCTGGGCGATGCGCTCCAGCAGCGCGAAGATCTCGCGCATCACCTGGCTCTGGCCCACCAGCGGACCAAAGCGCTCCTTCGCCGACGGCGCGATGGTGACCGTGGCCTGCTCGCTCTGGAGCCGCAGGAGCACGTCGCCCACCTCGATGAGCGCGCCCGGACGAACGAAGGCCTCGCGCACCTGGGCGCCGTCGAGGAACGTGCCGTTGGTGGAGCCCACGTCGGCGAGCACGTAGCGCTCGGCGTCCCGGCGCAGCTCGCAGTGGTAGCGGCTGACGGTGGGGTGGTCGATGACGAGGTCGTTGTCCGGCGCCTTGCCGATGCGCACCGTGCTGCCCAGCTCGAGGCTCTTGCCGGTGGGGCCGTTGCGCTCCACCACCAGGCGCATGCGCTGTTGACGCAGCTCTCCCGTGCGGCGCTGGACGCCGATGACCGTCCCCGAGGGGATCAGCTCGCCTTTGGTGGAAACTTCCCGACTCATCCTTCACTCGACTGTGCCACGGCGCCCGGAAACCGGAAAGCTCTCACTCGGGTACTGCCTGCCAATTTTGGGCCAGAAAGAATGATCGGAGCCGCGGCGGCACGCAACGCATACAATCGCGATTCTCGTGACAAGGGGGCAACGTGGCGCAGCCCAGTCAGGTGATCATCTTCGGCGCGAGCGGTGATCTCACCGCCCGCAAGCTCATCCCCGCGTTGGCCAGCCTGGCCTCGAAGAAGAAGCCCGAGGCCGGCTTCTCGGTGATGGGCTGCGCGCGCCGTCCCAAGACCGACGACCAGTGGCGCGCCGAGCTGCGCGAGGCCATGCCGCCGGAGCTGCGGCCCGCGTTCGACCGGCTCGCGCCCGACGTGCACTACATGAGCGTCGACGCCGAGAAGCAAGACGACCTCGCCCGGCTCTCCGCCGCCCTCGACGCGCTCCCCGGCGGCAAGCAAGCCGGCCGGCTCTTCTACCTCTCGCTCAAGCCGGAGCTCTTCGGACCCACGGTGCAGGCGCTAAACCAAGCCAAGCTCATCTTCCAGGATCTGCGCGAGAAGGATGCGTATCGACGCGTGGTGATCGAGAAGCCGTTCGGCCACGACCTGGCGAGCGCCACGGAGCTCAACCACCAGCTCCACGAGCACCTGCGCGAAGACCAGATCTACCGAATCGACCACTACCTCGGGAAAGAGACCGTCCAGAACCTGCTCGGGCTGCGCTTCCACAACGCGATCTTCGAGCCGCTCTGGAACCGGCATCACGTGGAGCTGGTGCAGATCACCGTCGCCGAAGAGCTGGGCATGGAGTCGGGTCGAGGCGGCTACTACGACGGCACCGGCGCCCTGCGCGACATGATGCAGAACCACATGCTCCAGGTGCTCGGCTTCGTGGCCATGGAGCCGCCCAGCTCGCTGGATCCGGCCGAGGTCCGCAACAAGAAGGTCGCCGTGCTTCGCGCCGTGCACCCGCCTTCGCTCGAGGACTCGGCGCGCCAGGTGGTCCGCGCGCAGTACACGGCCGGCGAAATCAACGGCAAGAAGGTGCCGGGCTACCTCGAGGAAGAGGGCGTTCCCAAGGGATCGCAGACGGAGGCGTACGTGGCGGTGCGCGCCGAGGTCGATACCTGGCGCTGGAGCGGCGTGCCCTTCCTGCTCCGCCACGGCAAGCGCATGCCGAAGAAGTTCACCGAGGTGCAGGTGCAGTTCCGCACGGCGCCGCTGCAGCTCTTCAACAAGCCCGACGGCCTCTCGGACGAGGAGTTCCGCCGGCAGCTGCGCGAAGGCACGCTGTGCCAGCTGCGTCCGAACGTGCTGACGCTCTCAATTCAGCCGCGCGAGCAGATTTCCTTGAGCTTCGGCGTGAAGACGCCCGGCAACGCGATGCTCATGACACCCGTGCAGATGAACTTCGACTACAAGGACAAGTTCGGCGAGAACACCGCGCCCGCATACGAGCGCCTCTTGCTCGACGCGATGCAGGGCGATCCCACGCTCTTCATCTCCAGCGACGAGATCGACGCGAGCTGGCGCTTCGCCGACCGCATCCGCGGCCACTGGACCAACCCCGCTGGCCCGCCGCTGCGCACCTATCCCGCGGGCACCTGGGGCCCGGAAGAGGCGGACGAGCTCTTCCACGGCTGCGAAGGTGGCTGGAGCCGCGGCTGACGCATTCGTGGTTGGTGGCTCGTTCGATTTGCGCTCGAGCCCGTGGACCGAACGAGCCACGAGCCCCGAGCGGCCAGCCAAGATCGCGGTTAACCGATTGGTTAAGGCGCCGTCATCGTGCCCGCATCGCTGAGATCGATGCCCAGGTGCGGTCCGTTGGCTTCGCAGTAGAGCCACGGGCCGGCCGTGAGCCGCGCGCGATAGAGCGTGAAGTAGCTGCCGCTCGCCGGCGTGGCGATGGTGGTCACGTACTCGTCGTTCGCGTGGTCGCCCGCGTTCAAGCCGTCGACGTCCACGTTGTAGCTCGCCGGCGTCCACACCCAGCTGCCGTCGCCGGGGCCGTAGCCGAACTGCATCTCGATGCCCGCGCCCTGGCCGACCTGGTCCGTGACGCCGGGTTGGTACACGCGGCCGTAGAAGTTGCCGCCCGCGTCGGCGAGCGCGGCCTGCGTGGGGAACTGCAGGTCGCACCAGCTCACGGTGTCGCCAACCACGAGCGAGCCCGCGGCGATGGGCGCGTAGCTCGCGTGCGGACCGTCGGTCTCGCAGTCGGTCCACGGGCCGCCATCGACGGCCGCGCGGAACGCGAGCGCGTAGTTGCCCACTCCCGCAGCGAACGTGGCCTGGTACTCGTCGTTGTTGATGTCGCTCGAGCCGCTGAACGACGCCACGTCCGTGTTGTACGTCGCGTCTTGCCAGGTGAAGCCGCCGTCCTCGAAGCCGAATCCGAACTGCATGAAGATGCCCGCGCCCTGCCCGGTCTGGTCCGTCACGCCCGGCTGGTACACGCGCCCGTACGCCGTCACCGGCTGGCTCGGCGAGACCTGCAGCTCGCTCGGATACTGCAGGTTGCACCACGCGACCGTCGGCGGCGCCGCGACCGAGACCACGAGCGAGCCCGCCTGCGTGACGTCGAGCGCGCTGTTCGGACCGTTGAGCTCGCAGTAGGTCCACGGGCCGCCGTCGAGCATCGCGCGGAACGCGGTCGCATACGTGCCCACCGCGGGATCCACGCCGGTCCATTGGTACTCGTCGTTCGCGTTGCCGTTGCCGCGATCGCCGTCGTAGGTCGCGTCGTTCCAGGTCCAGCCGCCGTCGGGCCAGCCGAGGCCGGCCTGCATGGCGATGCCCGGACCTTGTCCCGCGGAGTCGGTCACGCCCGGCTGGTACACCTGGCCAAAGAGTGAGAGCGACGCGCCCGGCGCACCGGCCGCGGCCGTGGGGAACTGCAGGTTGCACCAGCTCACCACCGGCGGCGGCGGAACGGCGGAGATGAGCTCGCCGAGCTGCGTGGGATCGATCGCGTCGTGCATGCCGTCGAGCTCGCAGTAGTGCCAGCCGCCGTCGTTCGCGCGCGCCCGGAACGCGGTCGCGTACGTGCCCACCGCGGGACCAACGCCTGTGTAGAGGTACTCGTCGTTGTTGATGTCGCTCGCGCCCGGCGCGCTGGGGACGTCGGTGTTGTACGTGGCTTCACTCCAGGTGAAACCGCCGTCGTCGAGGCCGATGCCCGCCTGCATGTCGATGCCCGCGCCCTGCCCCACCTGGTCGGTCACGCCCTGCTCGTAGACGCGGCCGTAGAGCGTGAACGGATCGCCCGGCGCCACGCCCGCGTCGGCCGGGAATTGCAGATTGCAGAAGGAGATGTCGCCGACGGCAGGCGGCGTCGAGGTGACGACGTCTTCTTGGGTCGAGTCGAGCGTCGCGTGTGGGCCGTCCTTCTCGCAGTACGTCCAGTCGCCGCCGCCGACCGACGCACGGAAGGCCGCGAGCGTCGTGCCCACCGCGGGGAAGGCGGTGTGCAGCACGTACTCGTCGTTCGCGTGATCGCCGGGCGTCGTGCCGTCGGCGTCGGTGTTGTAGGTCGCGTCCTGCCACTGGATGCCGCCGTCGTCGCCCGTGAGCCCAGCCTGCATGCTCACGCCTGGCCCTTTGCCGAGCTGGTCGGTGACGCCCTGAACGTAGACGCGTCCAAAAAAGTCGAGCGGCGTGCCCGCGACGCCCGTGGGATCGATCGGAAATTGGAGGTTGCACCAGCCGATGGTCGGGGCCTGGCTCGGCGCGGTGTACGTGAAGCCCTTGCGCAGATCGCCCGAGCGCGAGTCGGGGTTCACCACGATCACGTCGACCTGTCCCACGGCGCCCGCGGGCGTGGTGCCGTCGATCTCACTCGGGCTGACGACGGTCACGCCGGTGAGCGCGTTCGCGCCGATCTTCACGGACGCGCCGGCGGCGAAGTTGGTGCCGGTGATCTTCACGGAGGTGCCGCCGTCGGTCGGACCGCTGCTGGGCGCGATGCCCGTGGGGTTCGGGCTGACGACGTTGCCCGTGGTGCCGCTGGTGCTCCCCGAGCCGCTCGTACCCGTGGAGCTGCTGCTGGAGGAGCTCCCTGAGCTACCGCTGCAGCCCGCGAGCAAGAGTGTCCCGACAGCGACGTAGCGCGTCCAAGCCATGGTGCCTCCAGAAGTGCGCACTCTACGAAAACGGTGGCGGACCACGCTACAGACAGGCGTTGTCGAGCACGTCCCGGTCCGCTACATCACCGCCATGTCTGCATCGCCCGTGGAGCTGGTGGATCGTGCGGAGGCCCTGCCCGAGCTGGTGAAGCGCCTCCAGGGCGCGCGCGCGCTCGCGGTGGATATCGAGAGCAACGGGCTCTTCGCGTACACCGCGCGGCTCTGCACCCTGCAGATCCTCGACGCCGACCAGACGAACGTCATCGTCGTGGATCCGCTCAGGCTGCCCGACTCGGCGCTCGCGCCACTGGCCGCGCTGCTCGGCGAGAGCGGCCCGCGCAAGCTCATCCACGACGTGGCCTTCGACGCGCGCATCTTGGCGCAGCACGGCCTGCCGCTCGGAAACGTGTTCGACACCGCGCTCGCCGCGCGCTTCCTCGGCCTGCAAGCCACGGGGCTCGGCTCGCTCGCGGAGGCGCGGCTCGGCCAGAAGCTCTCGAAGAAGATGCAGCACCACGACTGGGGGAGGCGGCCGCTGAACCGCGAAGCCGTCGAGTACCTCGCGGGCGACGTGATGGTGATGCCGCCGCTCGCCACGCAGCTGCACGCGGAGATCGAAGCGAAGTCGCTCGGGCTCGAGCTCGAGGAGGAGACGCGTTACCGGCTCGCGTCGGCGCAGCGCGATGCGGGCGTGGCCGATCCGCGGCCGGCGTACGTGCGCATTCGCGATTCGGAGAAGCTGCCGAAGCCCGCGCTGGCCGTGCTGCGCGAGGTGGCCGACGTGCGCGAGCGCGAGGCGAAACGGCTCGGTGTGCCGCCGTTCAAGGTCCTCGACAACGCCGTGCTCATCGAGCTCGCCAAGGCTCCGCCCGCCTCAATGGACGACCTCGCGCGCATTCGCGGGCTCCAGCATCCGCGCGCGAAGGTGCTGCATGGCGCGCTCTTCGAGGCCGTCGAGCGCTCGCGCAACCTGCAAGACGTGCCCGTGAACGAGCGCGCCGAGTTCCTCACGCCGCCGCCCAAGCCGCCGCGCGCGGAGCTCACCGCGATGCGCCAGCGCGAGCAGCGCTTGATGGCGTGGCGCAAGGCGCAGGCTTCGGCACGCGCCGTCGACGAGCAGGCGATCTTGCCTGGTCACGTGCTGCGTCGCTTGGCCGAGCAGGCGCCGCAATCGACGGAGCTGCTCGCGGCCACGCCAGGGCTCGGCGGATTCCGCGCCACCCGCGACGGCGCTGCCATTCTCCAGGCCATCCGCGGCCCCGCGACGAGTCCCACGCCGTGAAGGAGCACCATCCCGAGAATCCATTCGCGATCCGGCTGCGCGCCACCGACGCCGACATCGACGAGCTCGGACATGTCTCCAATCTCGTCTACGTGCGCTGGGTGCAAGAGGTCGCGCAGGCGCACTCCACGGCGCGCGGCTGGGATCTCGCGGCGTACCAGCGGCTGGGCGCGGTGTTCGTGGTTCGCAAGCACGAGATCGAGTACCTGGCGTCGGTGCAGCGCGGCGAAGAGATCGAGCTCACGACGTGGATCTCGTCGTGGCGCGGGCCTTCGGCGCAGCGGCACACACGCATGCGCCGCGTTTCCGATGGCCGCGATGTCGCGCGCGCGCTGACGCACTGGGTCCTGGTCTCGATGCCCGAAGGCCGACCGCGACGCATCCCGCCCGAGCTGGTGGACGCGTTCGACGCCCATCACATCAAGAAATAGGAACCTTCGTTGGCACGCAAAACCCCATCCCCCACCCTTCCCCGTCTTCCGCAGGGAAGGGAGCTCATTTGTTATTACATTTGAGTTACAAACGAGCCACGAGCCACGGCGGTTAGCCTTTGACGCCACCAGCCGTGAGTCCGCCGACCAGGTGCTTCTGCAGCGCGAAGAACACGGCCATCACCGGCACGCTGACCACGATGGCGCCCGCTGCGAAGTGGCCCCATTCCGTCTTGTACTCGCCGACGAAGCGCTGGAGCGCGACGGGCAATGTGAAGAGCGTCTGGTCATCGAGGAACGTGGCCGCGAGGATGAACTCGTTCCACGCAGTCATGAACGAGAACAACGCGGTCACCGCGAGCGCAGGACGCGCCAGCGGCAGCACGACCCGCCAGAAGATCTGTCCGTACGTCGCACCGTCGAGCAGCGCGGCCTCCTCGAGATCGCGCGGGATGGTGTCGAAGTACCCCTTGAGCATCCACACGCAGAACGGCACGGAGCTCGTGGCGTAGACCAGCACCAGGCCGCCGATACTGTTGAGCAGGTGCAGGTGATTCATGATCGCGTAGAGCGGCACGCTCATCATCGTCGCGGGGAACATCTGCGTCGCGAGCAGCGCGGTGAGCCCCGCGCGCCGACCCGCGAACTCGAAGCGGCTCATCGCGTACGCCGCGCTCGTCGAGAGCAGCATTCCGACGATCGTCGTCAACGCCGAAACGAGCAGCGAATTGCCGAGCTGCCGCAGGAACAACAAGTGACCCGCCGCGTCGGTGGTGAAGATCAATTCTTTGAAATTTTGAAGTGTCGGGTCATGCGGAATCGGCCGCAGGCCAGGCGTGAAGCCCTGCCCCGGCGAAATCGCAAGTCCGACGACCCAGAGCACCGGATAGAGCGTCACCACGCAGGCGAGCACGAGGCCCACGTGCGTGAGCGGCATCGTCCAGCGCGCGCGCTTCATGCGGCCTCCAGCGCGGGATCTTTGCCCACGCGCCGCGTGAGCGCGGAGTAGCCGAGCAAGAAGACAAAGATCAAAGTCGAATATGCGGCCGCGAAACCAAATTGTTCATTCCGTTGGAACGCCCAGCGATACGCCTCGGAGACGAGGATGTCCGTGGTACCCCCGGGCTCGCCGCCGCTGACGAGGTAGATCACGTTGAACATGTTGAAGGTCCACACGCTACCCAGGATCAACGCGGGCAAGAGCGCAGGACGCAGCAGCGGCAACGTGATGTGACGGAACTGGGCCCACTTCGACGCGCCGTCGACCTCGGCCGCCTCGTAGAGCTCGCTGGGAATCGACTGGAGCGCGCCGAGCGTCACCACCATCATGAACGGGAAGCCGAGCCAGGTGTTCGTGACCACGTTCGCTGCGAACGCCGTCGAGAAGTGCGTGAACCAGGAGATGGGCTCGATGTGCATTGCGCGAAGCAGCGCGCTGATGGCGCCGAACTGGCGATGGAACATGCCCTTCCAGATGAGCGCGGTGATGTAGTTGGGAATGGCCCAGGGGACAATCAATAGAACTCGATAGAGCCCCTTCAACTTGAGGAGCGGATCCCGAAGCACCAGCGCCAGCGCGAGCCCGATCGACGCGTGCGCCGCCACGTTCACCACGGTCCACAAGAGCGTGACACCGAGCGTGAAGTAGAAGTTCATCGGCTCGGTGATGCGGTAGTCGCGTGACGTGAGGATGTCGAAGAAGTTCTGCAGGCCGATGAAGGTGAAGTGCCCTTCCTGGTGATGGAAGAACGAGAGCCCCATTCCGGCCGCGAAGGGAACGAACACCAGCACCAGCAAGCCCGCGGCGGCTGGCGCCACGTACGCGTAGGCCTTGGAGCCGACATCGAACGCGGCGGAGACCGGCGACGCGTTCTTGCTCACGGGCCTTCGACGAAGGAGCACAATCGCGCCAGTCAGAATCACCAGCGCGCCAATCACATAAGGAATCGGGCTCTTCTCGGGCGGCGCCGCGCGCGTGGTCGCGAGCAGGCGCCGCTGGGCCTGCTCGAGCGCGTCATGCGCGCTCAGTCCGCTCGCGAGCACCGACACCAACGCGCGCCGCTCGGGTTCCCAAACCGCGCCCATTGCTGGCGTGTTGTCCATGGGTAGGCCGAGCTGCGCCTGCTTCGCGAACGCACTCAACAATGCATCGCCGCCAACGCGCGGATCCGAATACGCGCTCAGCGTCGCGACGACTTGCCGTCCGATGACCGCGCGCTCGACCGCTGCGTCGCGAGAGGCCAGGAACTTCGCGAGCGCGCGCGCACCTTCGGGCGCATTCGCAAACTTCGACACCATCGCGCCTTCGACGGTGAGCAGCGGCCGCATGGGCTTGCCGGTCGACGACACGATGGGTAGCGAAGCAACTCCATAGTCGACATTGTGCAATTCGCCGGCGAGCCACGGCCCGCTGATCACCAGTGCCGCATTGCCGCTATCGAACAGCGAGGTGACGAGATTCGCCGAGGGCTCGTCGGGGATGACCCTCTTGTCGAGCGCGAGCTGCCGCACGAACTCCAGCGCGTTCTCGGCCTCGGGCGTGTCGAGCTCTGCGTGATGCCCGGGCTCTTGGAAAATGGTCCCGCCGAAGCCCGTTAGAAACGCAGCATGCAAATAGAAATCGGTCGCGGCGTACGCGAGCCCATAGCGCTGGTGCGCGGCGTCGGTTTGCGCGACGGCGATGCGAACGAGATCGTCGGTCGTCGCGGGCGGCTGAGGCACGAGCTTCTTGTTGTAGTAGAGCGCCGCGCTCTTCAGGCTCAGCGGCAGCGCATAGGTGTGTCCCTCGAAGCGAACGGCATCGAGCGCGGCCGGCGTGAAATCCGGGCGCATCGCGTTCGCTTCATCGTCGAGCGGCGTGAGGAAGCCCTCGCGTGCCCAGCCGCCGATGCGCTCCTGCGCGTAGATGAAGACGTCCGGTCCGTGTCCCGTTGGGATCGCGGAGGTCAGCTTGCTCGCGTAGGCGTCGTAGGGAATCGCGAGGAGCTGCGCTTGATATTGCGGATTCTCGGCGTTGAATTGATCTATCAACTTGGTCAGCGCTTGCTCTTCGCCGCCGCGGTACGCGTGCCACACCACAATCTGCTGCGGTGCGGCAGCGAGCGTCGTCATCAACGCCAGCGCGGCGATCACGGAGCCACCACCCGCGCAGCCGACGCCGCTTGCAAAGGCAGCGCGACTTCACTCTCCGCATCAAACAAGTGAATGGCGCCGCCCACGATGCTGGCGTGCGCGGTATCGCCGACTTTCAACGAGACCGGGCCGTCGAAGCGCGCCGCCACCACGCCCGCTTCGGTTTTCAAATATACGAATCCATCGCTGCCGAGCCGCTCGACGGAATCGACGCTCCCGCGCAGCTCACCCTTCTCCGACAACGCGAGCGCCTGCGGCCGCACGCCCCAGACGACGTCGCGACTCTCGTAGGCCTCGCTTCCCGCCGGCGCCGCGACGGAGTAGCCGCGACCGACGAGCTGTCCGCGCTCGAGCTTGCCCTCGAGGAAGTTCATCGACGGCGAGCCAAGAAACCCTGCGACGAACTTGTTCGCGGGCGCTTGATAGAGCTCGAGCGGATTGCCGACCTGCTGCAGCACGCCCTTGTTGAACACCGCGAGCCGCGTGGCGAGCGTCATCGCCTCGACCTGATCGTGGGTCACATAGATCATGGTGCTCTGCAGCCGCTGGTGCAGCCGCGCGAGCTCACCGCGCATCTGCACGCGCAGCGCGGCGTCGAGGTTCGAGAGCGGCTCGTCGAAGAGAAACACCGACGGCCTGCGCACGATGGCGCGCCCCATGGCCACGCGCTGGCGCTGACCGCCGGAGAGCTGCTTCGGTTTGCGATCCAGCAGCAGCGAGAGCTCGAGCAGCGCCGCCGCTTCATTGACGCGCCTGTCGATCTCCGCCCTGTCCACGCGGCGCAGCGTGAGCCCGAACGCCAGGTTCTCGCGCACGCTCATGTGCGGATAGAGCGCGTACGACTGGAACACCATGCCCACGTCGCGCTCGCGCGGCGGCAGCGTGTTCACCGTGCGACCGCCGATCTGGATGTCGCCGCGATCGGCGCTCTCGAGGCCCGCCACGAGGCGGAGCAGCGTGGTCTTCCCGCAGCCCGACGGGCCCACGAGCACCATGAATTCGCCCGAGCGAATCTCGAGATCCACGCCGCGGACGATGGGGTTGTCCCCGAACGCTTTGTGGATTCCCGCGAGGATGACGTCGGCCACGTTGCCTCCACACCCTGCTGCGCGTGGAGCAATAAATCGCAGATCGCCGCGCCGAGAAAGGGCCGTCAGGAGGGTCCGTGCACAGGAAGCGCTTGCACCACCTCGAGGTCTGTGAACCCGAGCGTGCGGACGAGCGCCCGCAAGGCCCGCTCCGCCGAGCTGCGCGCCCGCTCGCGCAGCTTGGGATCCGCGCTCGCGTCGCGTGCGAACGCCGTCTTCGCCTGGTCGAGCAGCTGCGCCGTCTCGGCGCTGTCGAGGTTGGAGTCGATGACCTCTGTGGCGCCGGGATCGAGCTCCACCTGCGCCGTCACCGGCGGCAGCACCAGCAGCACGCGATCGCCCTCGACGCGCACGTGGTCCGCATCGAGCTGCTGCAGATCGAGCCCGAGGTGCAGCGTGGCGAAGAGGATGGCGCGCCCGTGCGGATCGCGCAGGTTGTAGCGCGCCCACGTCAGCACGTTCTGCCAGGTGGAGTCGCTCGGCGCCGGCGGATCGGGCGCAAAGTTGAGCTTCTTGTAAACGGTGACATCGAGCGTCTCGAGGCGCGCGGCCTCGCGCATCTGCGTGATCACCGTTGGGCCATCAGGCAGCGACTTCGGCTTCGGCGCCAAGAAATGAAACGCGAGGAGCAGCCCGGCCGCGAGGCCGAGAGTCACGCCGACCAGGAGCATCACGATGCGCCGCATGTCCCGAGCCTACCGCGGCGCGAGTCGATAGAGCGCCGTCTGCTCCTGAGAACGCGCAGCGTGCAGCACGTCTTCCCGATCCTGCGCGCGTTTGTGCTTCGGCGTGGTGCGAAGTGTGTCGCGAATCACCAATCCAGCAGACTCGAAGAGTTGCGGCAGCATGGACGCGGGCCGCAATCCGAGGCGCTCGGCGAGATCCGAAATCACCAACCAACCTTCGCCACCCGGTGCGAGGTGATCCTTCAGCTCCAGGACGAAGCGCTTCAGAAAGCCGCTGTCCAAATCGTAGATGGCGCGCTCAATGCGCGAGGTTGGACGACCCGGCAGCCACGGTGGATTACAAACTATCAAATCTGCAGTCCCGGGCGGCCAGACGTCGGCATTGACCACCCTCACGTGTTCCGCAAATCCGAGGCGCGTCAGGTTATCCTGCGCGCACTCGAGCGAGCGCGGATCAGAGTCGGTCGCGAGCACGTGTGGAACGCCGCGCTTTGCAAGAACGGCCGCGAGCACGCCCGTGCCCGTCCCAATGTCGAACGCGCGTTCCACCTTGCCGAGCGGTGCCTGGGCCACGAGCTCCACGTACTCGCCGCGAATCGGCGCAAACACACCAAAGTGCGGATGCACGCGGGCACCGAGCGCAGGAACCTCGACGCCATTCTCGCGCCACTCGTGAGCGCCCACCGCACCGAGCACTTCGCGCAACGGCAGGAGCGCGGGCCCTGGCAACGAACTCCATGCTTCGCGAAGCGCCTTCGACACATCCGGCGCGCGTCGCATGGGGACTACAAAGTTCGAATCCACTTCGACCAGCAACTTGCCTGCGATCTGTGCCTCGCGCCCTTGTCGCTGCCGATACAATTGAAAGTCGCGCGCCAGATCGCCGACCTGCTTCGCGTCCTTCACACGCCTCGTGATGGCCGAGAGGAGCTGCCGCGCGTTGTGATAGTCGCCGCGATACAGCAGCGACGTGCCTTCGGCAGCAAGCCGAAACGCTTCGTTCGCACGCGTCGTGTCATCAGCGAGGACCACGCGGGCCGGCACCGCCGAGCTCTCCGAAATCCACAGCGCTCTCCGCTGCGCCCCGCCCTCTTCCCAAGCGACCTGGGCGCTCTCGGCGTTCACTTCGACGCCTCGAGCTCGAGCACACGCGCCGTCGCCGGCGGGAGATCGATCTCCACACCGACGTTCAAGATGTCGCTGGCGGCCGCCTGCGTACTGAAGGCGCTCAGCCGATCGGTCAGGGTGATCGTGGTGGAGTCATTCGGCAGCCGAGCCTGATTGAGCGACTCACTCGTCAGTCGCACCTTCGGCGAATACGCGCTCGCGGGATTCAAGTTCACAATCACGAGGAAGGTCTGGCCGCGCTCGGGATCCGTTCGCAGGAAGCTGTAGACCCAGTGGCCCTGCTCTCCATACTCCGGAGCAATCTTGTTCAAAGTCTGTTGCGAGAAGAATTGCCCCTCGGCAATCGCTGGTTCCTTTCGAAGCGCCCAAAGCGCTGCGTATTGCGCACGCAAAGCTTTCTCATCATCCGAGAGCTGCGCGCCGTCGTAGGCGTGGTTGTCGACCCACTTCCTGAACTCGGGCATCGACCAGTAATCGAAGATCGTGGTGCGACCGTCCTCGCCGCTGAAGCCCTCGGCGCCCGCGCCAGGCTCGCCAACCTCCTGGCCGTTGTAGATCAAGACTGGATCAGGCCCGAGCATGTGCAGCAGCGCGGTGACCGCGAATCCCGTCGGCGGCGAGCCGAAACCCGAGTTCCCCGGATCGCCAGCCGTGATTGGCGACGCAACCCGGCACTCGTCGTGGTTCTCCGCGTAGCGAAGCAGGTGACCTGCGCGCGAGTCGGTCGGAATCTGAGCGTCGATGTCGTTGGCCCAGTTCGTCGACGCAAAGATGCCCTTCACGACATTGTACAATTGATAATCGTAGAGCGCGTCGAACCCTGCCTGAATCATGGCCGTCTGCGAGTAGCCGGGGACGGTGTCCTGCGAAGCAGAGTCGTACGCCTCGCCAAAGAAGTAGACAGGCCCGCGCGCGCGGGCCCGCGTGATCATCCACTTCCAGAAATCGACCGGGACCCAATGCGCAAAGTCGCAGCGAAACCCGTCGACGCCCATCGCTTGCCAGTACGCGACGATCGCATCGACCTTCGTCCAGGTGTCTGGCGTCGGATTGTAGTGCGTACTTTGATCGACGAAGTTGTATCCATAATTCAGCTTGATCGCTTCGTACCAATCGGTCGCGGATGGGTTGTGCGAGGTCTGGTTGTTTCCGGTGGCACGTGGAACCCGCGTGGCGTCGGAGTTGTCCTCCGGCGAAAAGCGACCATCGAGGCCCGCTCGCGGCGGTGCGCCTTGCGGATAACTGAGCTGCAACGCCTCTCCCACGGGATCCACGAGGTAGAAGAAGTTGTTCGACGCCGAGAAGAACTGGGTCTTGTCGTCATTCGCGCCGAAGTCGAGCTCCGGCTTGATGATGCTCCCGTAGCTCCGCGCCACGTGGTTCGGCACGAGATCGATGATCGCTTTCATGCCGTGCGCGTGGATGCGCGCGATCAAGCTTTGAAACTCCGCCATTCGATTCGACGGATTGGTCGCGTAGTCCGGCGAGACATCGAAGTAATCGCGAATCGCGTACGGCGAACCGGCGCGCCCTTTCACGATGTCCGGATCATCCGGCGCGAGCCTTGGATCGACGGTCGAGTAATCCGTGAGCGTTGCCTGCCGCAGCACACCCGTGAGCCAGATGTGCGTCACACCAAGCTTCGAGAGCGCCTCGAGCGCGGCATCATTGATGTCGTCGAACTTGCCGCAGCCGTTGGTGGCGATGTCGCCATCGTAGGTGTTGGTGGCGTTGGTATTTCCAAACGTCCGCACGAACAATTGATAGATCCGCGGGCTCATCGTCACCTCGGGAAGCCCAGCGTCCGCGCCGCCGTCCGTAACTGTTGAATGCGACGTGTGACACGCGCCCATTAGCGCCACTGCACACGCGAGGATCAATCGCCGTTCCACGTGGCCTCCACGCGCAGCGGCCCATCGCCAGGCGGAACAAAGAGAAAGCGATCGTCGCGCGACTCCCACTCGATTTTGCCATCGGCGTGGCGAACCAGGACTTTGAACTCGTAG
>Ga0265338_10004804_pt1 | contig 18059 bp, 16 predicted proteins | sample 42126metaG_FD_193579 | JGI IMG/M metagenome (GOLD analysis project Ga0265338, IMG submission 193579) | Rhizosphere microbial communities from Carex aquatilis grown in University of Washington, Seatle, WA, United States - 4-21-26 metaG | ecosystem: Host-associated > Plants > Roots > Rhizosphere... | reverse complement strand
GACGAGCACCACCGCAGCGTCGATGCCGGGGTCACGGCGAAGATCGGGCGCACCACGGAGACGTTCAAGTTCACCTATGACTGGGTCGACAACGTCGACTCCCGGGACTACATCAAGTACCCGAATCCCCGCGGCGTGATCGCCGACCCGACGGTCGAGGTCACTGACGACCTCGAGAGCAGGCAGTCCCGGTCCATGCGCCTCCTTGACCAGACCGAGACGGTCATCAATGACAAGTTCGCCTTGGATGTCGGGCTCATGTACACCCATCTCAACTCCACGAACGGCGGCACATGGCTCACCCCCACCTACGCCGCGACGCCGAACGCGGTCTGGGTGGCTGACACGGCCGCGTCCATCTACGGCGGATCCACGCTCAACGACTACACGGGCAACATTTTCCTGAAGTACACGCCGATCAAGGACTTGACTGCGGATCTCGGCTTCCGCGACGAGTCAAACGAGGTTGGCAGCAACGGCGGCTTCACGACGACCGCGCTTGCCTCCGGGGCAAAGACGGTTGCCACGACCAACATCAACACCTCCTACGACCTGACCTATTCGCACTTCATCGACCACACCGAGACGCCCGAGATCTCGCTCGAATACACGGGCCTGCAAAGCCTCTCGCTGTACGGGACCTTTGACGACTGCATCGACCGGGGGACGCAGCACTGGGTCAATCCCTATGCGGCGACGACCGTCACGGGCGCCGGCGTCACGACCAACACGGCCACGCCCATCGGCAGCGTCTTCTTCCAGGACGCGAACCAGGACTACGAGGACCTCAAGGTTGGCGCCAACTGGAACGCCTCCAGCATGTTCACGGTCCGGGCCGAGGTCTACCGCAAGGATCACCAGAACCGGTTCGTGGGCTCGGATGACATCATCGGCACGGGCAGCTATGGCGGGCTCTTCGTCACCGGCTACACCTTCACCGGGGTCAAGCTGAGCGTCATCTTCAAGCCGCTCCCGCAGCTCTCCTTCAACACCCGCTACCAGCCGCAGTACGGCAACATGTCCGTCACGGCCGGGATCCCGAACGGCGGCCTCGGCAGCGAGATCACCTCCGGAAAGGCCCGCGGGCAGATGCTGAGCGAGACCATCAACTGGACGCCCGTCAGCCAGTTCTACGTGCAGGGAAACATCAACGTGGTCTACAGCTACCTTGAGACCGCGTGGCCGGTCGTCGTGGTGTCCGCGGTGACGAACATCGCCTCGCCCGTCGACAATGCGGACAACAATTACATCACCGGCAGCGCGCTCTGCGGCTTCGTGGTCGACAAGCAGACCGACGCCCAGATCCAGTGGGCCTTCCAGCGGGCGGACAACTACAACCCGCAGGTGGCCCAGGGCGGCCAGCCGTACGGGGCCAGCTTCGAGGAGAACAACGTCACGGTCGGGCTGAAGCACAAGTTCAGCGACCGGCTTATCGGCGAGGGCAAGGTGGGCTACCTGCGGTGGACGGATCCCACGGCCGGCGGGTTCACGAACTACAACGGCCCGCTCGCCTACGTCTCCCTGACGTATTCACTCTAAGGAAGCCCTGCTAGCCAAACCCCCTGGGGCCCGGCTTCGGCCGGGCCCTTTTTGCTGGGCGGATTGGCCGAAGGGCGGTCAGGCCCCGCCGCCGCAGGCGCAGCCCGACGCGTCGCCTTCCGCCTCGTGCATGTGGTCGGTTGAAATCTCATCCGCCATGGCGCAAAGCGCCGCGTAATACTCCTCCTGCGGGATGCCGAGGGCGGCGGCTCCGAAGGCCTCCGCATCGTCGTGGGATGCGAAGGCCCCGTAGTTGACCGCGACCAGCTGGTAGAGCGCGAGCAGGGGCACGCGGTCGGGGTCGACCGCGAAGTACGGATGGACGCAGAGCCGGAAGCCGTCCTCGGGGCGCTCTCCGTTGGGCGCGGGGTATGCGCATTCGTCGGGCTGAAGCGGCGTAGCGTCGAACACGAGCTCGCAGGGGTAGCGGACGCATTCGCGGTCGGCCAGTATCCGGGCGAGCTGCACCCATCCTATCCGCGGGCCGTATTTTGCGCGGATTTCAGCCCCCTTGGCGGCGACGTGGGCCGCGAGCGACTCCCGGCCGTCCTCGAGGGTGAGTCTATGCGGCATGGCGGAAGGAGATTCGCAGGTTGCCGATCACGATTCGGTCGCTCGTGAGAGCTCCCCCTGCAGGATCGGCACCGCCATCCGCAGGAGGATGGTGAAGCAGAGGAGCCCGAAGGCCCAGATGCCGATGCAAACCAGCGTCTCGTTGAGTGTCGGCAGATACTCGACAAGCTCGCCGAGCGGCGTCGGGACAAAGCCCGGTATCACCAGGCCCATCCCTTTCTCGATCCATATTCCAAAGATGCACATGACGCAGGCCACGTTCAGCCATTTGAGGCTGCGGCTGAGCGGGAGCATGAGCAGCACCATCGCCCCGACATTGAGCGTGATCGCAGTCCAGAACCAAGGCACGAGCGCATGGTGGCCGTCCAGGCCGAACAGCAGGTACCGCCAGGAGATGTCGTGGCGGTTCGAGTTGTAGAACTCGGTGAAGAGCTCGTTTGCCAGCAGGAACACGTTGATGATCATCGACACCTGCACGATGGCCCGGAGGATCAGCAGGCTGCGATCCGAGATCATGAGCCGCTCGCCCATCCGCCAGGTGATGATTTCCTCCATCTTCGGGGTCTTCATGAGCCTGCGCAGGGCGTCCGCCGTCAAGCAGAGGACCTCCGTGGGTCTCATGGCTATCGCGGTGGCCACCCGCGGCGTTCCCGCGATCGCGGAGACTTCGCCGAACTGCTCGCCCGGACCGACGTTGCGGGTGATACGGGTACGGCCGGCCTCGCTGCGTCTGACCACGACGCGGCCCTTCAGGACAAAGAAGGCGTCATTATCCAACGCTCCCTGGCGCAGGAGGACGTCGCCCGGGGCCGCGCTCAGCACCTTTGCCGCAACCAAACACGCATGGCGGTCCTTGACGGAGACCGACGCAAGCTCGGGGAGGTGTTGGGCGAGCCTGTCGAGGTCCTCAAAGGTGGCGGTGCGGCTCTGAATGACGTGGGGCGAGGCCGCTGGCGGCTCCGGCAGCTGTCCCTCGACGGCCTTCGCTGACGCGCTCGTGCGGCGAACCACCTGAAGCGCCAGGATGACGAACGCCGGGCCGGCGGTGAATGCGGAAGCGAGGAAGCGCGGACCCACAATCGAGGAGTTCCAGAACGGGCGTCCGCCGAGGCCGACGTACAGGAACGCGGTCACTGTGTGAATCGAGATGGCCCAGACGATGGCGGCGAAGACAAAGGGGATGTAGAACCACTTCGCGGGCTTTCTGTTCTGGTAGCGGCAGTAGAGCAGGTAGCCGCAGATGTAGATGTTGAGGACAAGGTAGCCGTTGAGGACGAGGACGTCCCAGCTGAGCATCGAGCCGGGGAAGTGGAAGACGCCGATGCCCGGAATCAGGTGCCAGAAGCGGTCGGGGCGGCCGAGATCCACGGTGACAAAGGCGAGGCACATCAGGATGGCCGCCACCGCAAGCAGCTCGCCGAAGATGACGAGGTCGTGGAGGTCCTCGTTCTTGTAGATGTAGACCGGGATGACGAGCATGACGGCCGCGGCCGCCATGCCCACGAGGAAGGTGAAGTTCGCGATGTAGACGCCCCACGAGACCTGGTCGCTCATGCCGGTGATCTCGAGGCCCGCGACGACCTGCTTCGCATAGGCATTGAGCCCGATGATGCAGAGCGCCGTCAGGGCCCCGACCCACGTGTAGTAGCGCCAGTCGCCCACCAGGGAAACCGAGGCGCAGCGGCGAAGGAATCTGAGGTAGTTTCTCATGGCGGGGTCAGACGTCGAAGTAGTAGAAGAACCGGGGCAGGGTCCCCAGTTCCGCCTTGAGGACCAGGACGCGCTTGTTCTTCAGGATGTAGGAGACCTCGCTGTCCGGATCGAGGATGTTGCCGAATTTGCGCGAGCCCGTCGGGCAGACCTCCACGCACGCGGGATAGCGGCCGACGCGGCTGCGCTGGATGCAGAAGTGGCATTTCTCGACCACGCCCTTGTACCGCGGGCGGTTGCCCAGGTAGGACATGTTGGTGTTGAGCTGGTCGCTCGGAATCGAGGGGGAGGCGAAGTTGAACCGCCGTGCAAAATAGGGGCACGCGGCCTCGCAGTAGCGGCAGCCGATGCACCAGTTGTAGTCGATCACCGTGATGCCGTCAGGCTCCTGCCATGTCGCCTTCACCGGGCAGACCTTGACGCAGGGCGGATTCTTGCACTGGTGGCACTGGACCGGCATGAAGAAGAACCCCGGCTCGGGCACGGATTTTGGCGCGTAGTTGTGGTCGCTCTTGTCCATGTCGAAGGTGCCGTCATTGGGCATCTTGAGGACGCGGATGTACTGAATCTCGGGATTGCGCGACTGGTTGTTCTCCGCGACGCAGGCGTGGACGCATTTGCGGCAGCCGACGCATCGGGTGAGGTTCAGGGCGTAGACATACTCGACGCCGTTCATGGGCCTGTAGTCGCGCACGTGGGGCCGGATGCCGTACTGGCGCTGCACCTCGTTCTCGATCCTCGCCAGAACGACCTTCATCTCCTCCGGGGTGAGCTCCTTGTAATACTTCTGGAGAAACTGGTCCACCGAGGTGAACTCCCCGAGCTTGCGCAGGGGCGCCAGGCCGGCCGCGACGGCGGCAACACCGGCCGAAAGCACCGTTGAGGTGCGGAGGAAGCTGCGCCGGGACATGCCGGTTTCCTCGGTGTCAGAGTGCATGGCTGTCCTTCTTTTCGGGCTGTGCCTGGGCTTCGGGAGGGCGATGGAGCAGATGGGGCCCGGGCATGGGAATCAGGCCCGTGAAGGCCGGCGCATGGGGATCGTGGCAGGAGGCGCATTGCTGCCGGTCGATGGGGCCCGCCTTGCGATCCCAATGGCCGGCCGTGCGGCCGTGCGCACCGGCCATCCAGTCACGGTATGTTGGGCCGTGGCACGAGGCGCAAAGGAGCGTCGCCTGCTCAAACTTGAGCTTCTCGCCGTCAGGCGTGTGCAGCTGGTCGAGCTGGTCGCGGTCGTGGCAGTTGTAGCAGTTCTCGTTGCGGAAGTTGCGGCCGTGGGCCATGGAACCCAGGCCCTTGTGCGCCTTGGGGAGGACGACGTTGCCCGAATCGTCGTATTCGAGCTTGACCGGGTCATTCGGCGGGTGGCACTCGGCGCAGTTGCGCATGCTGATGATCAGGTCGGCATGCTCCCTCGGCAGGATGATCCGGCGTGCCGAGTCAAATTTCACCTCCGGGGGGGAATCCTTGTGATGGCAGGCGTAGCAATCCAGGCCGGACACGTCGCCGCCGCTACGCATGAGCTGCGCTGCCGAGATGCGCACGGTCTGCGTGACAATGGCAAGGGCGTCGCGCGGGACGATGGGCGCCCGCATGGGCGCGCCCGGCTGTGCGGGAACCAATGCGAATCCGACCGCGAGTGCCAGGAAGACGGCGGTCAGGAGGGCTAGAACCATACGTGCCTTCGGATCCCAATTCATCAGGTTGTGGTCCCAGTCTAGGTCATGGCGCGGCACCCGTCTTGCCATCCCTTGGCCTTCTCTGCGCACTTCTTGACGGGCCCTGGGCAAGCATCGCGCAGCGAATCGCAAGAATTGCCTATACTTTCCCTTGGACAGGCGGCCGCGATGGCCCAACCATTGCACGGTCCGCAGGCGATCCGCCGGCGGACGAATTAACAGAACCGTATGAAAAAAACCATGTTACCCCTGTTAGCGGCCACCGTCTCGGTGCTTCTTGGCGGCGTTGCCCGTTCGGCTGAAATACCTGAGAACTGGAGCAAGAACTGCGCATCCTGCCATGGTCCCGATGGCGCCGGGCACACGAAGGCGGGGAGGATGGCCCAGGTTAAGGACATGACGAGCGCGGACTATCAGAAGACCTTCACCGACGAGCAGGCCATTAAGCAGATCAAGGAGGGCTATAAGGACTCGTCGGGGAAGGAGAGAATGAAGGCCTTTGCCGACAAACTCTCCGACGACGAGGTTAAGGCCCTCGTAGCCTATGTCCGTTCGCTGTCGAAATAACACCGTCGCATGCCTTGCGCTCGCGCTAGCGGGCTGTTCCGACAAGGATATCACGAGCTACCGCGTCCCCAAGGACCCGGGCGCGGCGGCTCCTGCGGCGCAGATCGCCGCGGGCGCCGCGGCGGCGCAGCCCGGCCTTCATTGGGAGGCGCCGGCGGGCTGGCAACCCCAGGCCGCGAGCGGACTGCGCGTCGCAAGCTTTCTGGCGCCGGCGCAGGGCGGGGCGGGCGCCGACGTCTCCATTGTGACCTTTGGCGGCGCGGGCGGCGACACGCTGGCTAACATCAACCGCTGGCGGGGCCAGCTTAAGCTGGCCCCGATCACGGCGGAGCAGCTGCCGGCGGAGGTGAGCGGCATCGAGGCGCCGGCCGGGCATCTTTCAGTTGCCGACATTCGCGGGGAGGCCGAGCAGGGGAAGGCGGCAGCGCGGATCCTTGGCGCGTGGCTCGAGCAGCCCGGTCAGGTCTGGTTCTTCAAGATGATGGGGCCGGTGGATGTCGTGGAATCCCAGAAGGACGCCTTTTACGGGCTTCTGAGGTCCGTTTCGCTGGGGGCCGCGGCTCTCGTGGCGGCCCACGCTGAGCCCGGCGGCGCCAGGATGGCGTCAAACACAAATGACCTTCCGCATGGCAACTTTGCCGTGGTGCCGACCAACGAGGGGGATGCGGCCGCGCTCACGTGGCAGGCGCCCTCGGACTGGAAGGCCAAGCCTGCAACCGCCATCCGCAAGGGCAGCTTCGCAATCGCCAGGGGCGCCGAGGAGGCCGACCTGTCCATTACGGCCTTCCCCGGGGATGTGGGCGGCCTGTCGGCGAACGTGAACCGCTGGCGCGGCCAGGTGGGCCTCCAGCCCGTCGACGATTCCTCCATGGGCACGGTTACCGAGTCGTTCGACGCGAACGGGCTCCATTTCACGCTGGTCGACTTTGCCGGGCCCGAGCCGTCGGGCCCGCAGCGAATCCTCGCCGCGTTTGCCCCCTGGCAGGGGGGCACCTGGTTCTTCAAGCTGACGGGCCCTGCTGCGCTGGTTGAGGACGAGAAGCCGGCCTTCGTCGCATTCCTGAAGACGGTGAGGGCAAAATGAGCAAGGGAGAAGCAGGTCGAGCGATGAAACAGGGTCAGACCTCGCCCGGACCCGGGTCAGGCGGCCCCTCATTTGCTCGCTCCCTCGTCTCGGTTCTGGCGTCCCTGCAGCTCACCGTCGCGCTGCTGGCGCTCTCCCTGGCGATGATCTTCGTCGCCACGCTTGACCAGGTGCACCTGGGGGTCTGGGGCGTGCAGCAGAAATACTTTCATTCCTTCTTCGTCATGGCGAAGGTTCCGGGGACGGACTTCGCGGTCCCGGTCTTCCCGGGGGGCTATCTGCTGGGCGGCGCCCTCCTGCTCAACCTGGTGACGGCGCACGCCGACCGGTTTCGCCTGTCGTGGAAGAAGTCGGGCATATGGCTGACCCATTTGGGCCTCATCCTTCTCCTGATAGGGGAGGGCCTTTCCGGCCTGATGCAACGCGACGGGCAGGTGCGCATCGACGTGGGGCAGACCCACCGCTTCGTCGAGAGCTTCCGGGAGAGCGAGCTGGCCGTGGCGGACGTGACCAATCCGGGCTACGACGACGTCGTCGCGATTCCCGTCGCCCGGCTGATGGGCCAGGACGTCATCCAGCACCCGAAGCTTCCCTTCACTCTCAAGCCGCTCGCCTATTACCCGAACGCGACCCTGCGCATGCGCAGCCAGGTCACCAACGCCCCCCCCTCGATGGCCACCATGGGAGACGGCACCGAGATGATCGCCGAGCCGACGCCGGTCACCTACAAGCCGGACGAGAGCAACTGGCCGACCGGCTACGTGGAGCTGGCCGGGCCCGAGGGCGCGCTCGGCACTTGGCTCGTGTCCGAGATGCTGGACCAGCCTCAGACCTTCACCTACCAGGGGCGCACCTGGCAACTGGCCCTGCGCGCGCGGCGCGACTACCTGCCGTTTACGCTGACGCTTGGCAAGTTCACCCACGACATCTATCCCGGAACGGACATTCCGAAGAACTTCGCGAGCACGGTCCATCTGCGCAGTGACGACGGCCGCGACGACCGCACGGTGCAGATCTCGATGAACAATCCGCTGCGCTACGGGGGATACGCCTTTTACCAGGCCGGTTACGCCAACAACGACCACACCTCCGTCCTGGAGGCCGTGCGCAATCCCAGCTGGCAGATTCCCTACGCCTCCTGCGCGTTGATCTCCCTGGGCCTCGTGGTCCAGTTCGGCATCAGCCTGTTCGGGTTCTTCCGCAAGCGCGGGGGAGCCGTCCCGCAACCGGCGCCCGCCCGCCCCGCTCCGTCGTCGCCGTGAAGAAGAATCTCTCCCTCATCGCGCTTGCGCTCTGCCTGCTTTGGGTGGTCTCCACCCTGGTGCCCCGCGGGAATTCGGGGCCCTTCGACCTGGAAGGTTTCGGCCGCCTGCCGGTGCTGGCCGGAGGGCGGATCAAGCCCCTCGATACGATCGCGAGAACCGGCCTCCTCATGCTGCAGGGGCGCCAGCGGGCCGTCGCGCCGAACGGCAAGGAGGTGACCCCGGAGGAATGGCTGCTCGACGTCTTCTTCGTTCCCGAGACAGCGGACGCCTATCAGGTTTTCCGCATCGACAACTCCGACGTCCTTTCGATCTTTGGACTGACCCGCGCGGACGGAGACGGCGGCGTGCGCTTTTCGTACCGCCAGATGCAGGCGGGCATGGACGAGCTTGATCGGCAAACCCACCTGGCCGAACCGGTTGAGAACGCCGAGAGGAGCGCGTTCCAGAGGGCTGTCGTTGAACTGCGAAGCCACGTCGAATTCTACGTCCGCCTGAAGTTCGGGCTGCAGGCCCCTGGGATCGCCGACCTCACGGCGGAACTGTCCGACACAGGCCGGATCCGCGCGCTGCACGCGGCGTTCGAGTCCATGGACACGTTCAGTTCGCTGCGCCCCATCCCCCCACGAAAGCCCTCGGCCGACCCCGCAGGGTGGCAGAGCGTGGGACGCTCCCTCCTCGGCGCCGCGTCGCCATCGGAGGTCGACCCGCATGTGCTCGTCTACGCGGTCCTTGGCAAGGATTGGCGCGAATTGCAGCCGGCCGCCTTCAACGGCGCGTTGCGGTCCTACAGGGACGAGCTGTCGCTCAGGTTTCCGGAGGCCGCCCGTCGGTCGGGCATTGAGGCGTTCTTCAACCAGGCGGAGCCCTTCATCACGAGCCTCTTCCTGTACGTCGTCGCATTCCTCCTGGCGGCCATTTCCTGGCTCGCGTGGCCCGAGCCGTTGGGGCGCGCAGCTTTCCGGGTAATGGGCCTGGCCTTTCTGGTGGCGACCCTGGGCATCCTGGCGCGCATGTGGCTCGAGGGCAGGCCTCCGGTCACGAACCTCTATTCCTCGGCCCTCTTCATAGGCTGGGGCTCGGTTGCGCTCTGTCTTGTCCTCGAGCAGCTCCACCGCAACGCCGTGGCCAGCGCGGCGGGAAGCATGATCGGGTTCGGCACGCTCGTCATCGCGCACCACCTCTCCCTTAGCGGCGACACCCTCGAAATGATGAGGGCGGTGCTGGATTCCAACTTCTGGCTGTCAACCCACGTTGTGACCGTCACCACGGGATACGCCTCGACGTTCCTGGCGGGCTTCCTGGCGATCATCTACATTTTGCGCGGACTCCTCACGCGGTCGCTCGACCGGCGCACCGCGGATGCGCTCGCTCGCATGGTCTACGGCATCGTGTGCTTCGCGACGCTCTTCAGCTTCGTGGGAACCATGCTGGGCGGCATATGGGCCGACCAGTCCTGGGGGCGTTTCTGGGGCTGGGACCCGAAGGAGAACGGAGCCCTCCTCATCGTGATCTGGAACGCGATCATCCTGCATTGCCGTTGGGGCGGGCTGGTGAGGCAGCGCGGCATGATGGCCCTGGCGGTCTTTGGAAACGTCGTCACCGCATGGAGCTGGTTTGGCACCAACATGCTTGGAGTGGGCCTGCACAGCTACGGTTTCACGAGCGCGGCCTTCTACGGCCTGATCGTCTTCGTGGCGAGCCAGCTGGCCGTCATCGGGCTTGCCGTGACGCCGCTCGCGAAATGGCGGAGCTTCCGGGGCGTCAAGGCGTGACGCACCGGCTCAGAGCGGATTGACGGTCCTGGCGGCCCAAGCGTCGCGGACCTCGACCGGCTTTAGCTCCCCGCGACCAGCCGGGGACGGGTCCATGGGAAAGTGCTGAAGGGGGTCGTTTGGGGTGACAGTACCATCGGGTGTTACCCAGTATCCCCAAACCACCTTTCCACGCCCGCAATCCTCGGAGCAAGCCCACCCGCTAGACCGAAAGAGCCCAACCGGTGCTCCCAAGCTGTTGCCTCTGGAAAAGGGGGCCATGCTGCTGAGCCGGCTGATGGAGACCATGAATGCGATCATGCGCGCGCAACGTTGACCATCTGAGAAATCGCTGACGCCGCTGGGGGCCGTCTGTCCGGAGTTGGACGCCTACCGGCCTTCGCCCAGGTTATGACTCAAAATTGCGGCCAGCACGTCGGGGCTTAAGACGGTGATTGCCTTGGTCGACACAGCGATCACGCGCCGGTCGCGAAGACGGCCCAGCGTGCGCGAAAGCGTTTCGCTGCTGGTGCCTAGCTCGGCCGCAAGAACGCGTTTGGTGCCGGGCAGAGCAACCGTCCCGGACTTGCCGTGGCAGCTCTTCACGAGCCAGTTGACCAGGCGTGTCTCAACGTCCTTCAGCGTCAGGTCATCGAGCATACCGACCAGAACACGCAGATGGCCGCTCAATGAGCCAAGCATGCGCAGGGCGAGGTCGGGGCGCCGGCCAATAAGCTCAAGGATGTGAATCTTTGGGAGCAGCAACACGGTGCTCGGCTCGATCGCGCGCGCATCGGCGGGGTAACCGGTAGGGGAGGCGAGGGCGGCCTCGGCAAACGATTCGCCGGCGCGGAACACATGGATCACCTGCTCCTTGCCGCCCGCACTCACGCGGTGGACGTTGATCGCCCCGCTCTGCATCACGTAGAACCCCCGCGACTGCTCGCCAGCGTGGAAAAGATAATTTCCCTTCGCCAAGACCAAGGTTATTGCAAACCCCGCGACCTCTGAAAGGTCCTCGGCGGGCAGCCCGGTGAAGAGCTGGCAGCAGCGAAGCGTGCCAATCAGGCCTGTCAGCCTAGCGTCGCTCGTGCGCGGGGTCGTGGGCATCGCGCGGAAAATACCACGCGGCCGGCGCCGTAGTCGCGCATATTTTCAGGGTGTGTCATCCCTCCAGAAGTTGACGGCCCATGTGCCATCGAGGCGGCGCTCCATGGTGGACTGGAAACCCTCGCTCTTTAGCAGCTCAATCAAGGGCGCGGGCATGAACGGGGCGATGAGGGTCAATCCCTGGCCGGTCTTCAGGGAATCGACCCTGGCACGAATGAGGGGGAACGGCTCCTCGCCGCTCGCGAGTTGGCGCCTCACGTCGAGGATCTTGAATTTGGCTGCATTCATCATCCGCGGTGCAGGTGTGCCGGATCTACTTGCTCGCTGCGACGAGCGCGGCAACGGCCTGGTCCACGCCGCCATTCAGACCGAGGCGCTGGTAGGTGATTTCCCCCTGCGGATTGAGCACCGTAATGATGTTCGAATGGGAGAACGCCCCGTCGGAATCCTGCCTGTACTTTACGCCCAGCAGGGCGGCGAGTTCGCGGACCCCGTCGCTGTCCCCGTGGAGCAGCGTCCACTGGCTGTCGAGCGAGCGCTGGGCTCGGTACTGCGCCAGACTCGGCGGCGTGTCCCGGGCCACGTCGAACGAAACAAGCACGAACTTGGCGCGCTCCCGCACTCCGGGCGGCAGCTTGGCGCGTATCCTCTGCATTTCGGTCACCTGAAGCGGGCATGCGTAGCCGCACGAGGTAAAGAACATGGTGAGCACGACGGGGTGGCCCCGAAGGTTGCCGAGCGCGACCACCTTGCCCGAGTCGTCGGTGAAGCTGGCGTCGAGCTGGTAAAGGGACGTGGACGTATAGGTGCCGGTCGAAGCGGGAGCGCTCTCAGCCTTGCAGCAGGCGCACGCGCCGTCCTTCTCGGGTGCAACCGCGGCCGCGGCGCCACGGGCCAGCAGCAGGCACGGAATGAGGAGCAGTGGGGTGATGTTTCTTATCATAGGTGTTGGCGGTCAGCGGATCTCGTCACGCGCGCACCGGAACCCGAGGGACAGCGTCGTGTTGTTGGCCCTCAGGGAGGAGCGCAGGGCCATGCGCATGAACGCGGCGTAGTCGCTTGCGTCCTTGGCGCCGACGGAGCCGGCGCCGCAGAACAGGTCGCGTTCAAGGCCCGAGTCGGCGCGCGACTCGCCGGTGACCATCGCGGTGCTGAAGTCGTCGACCCATTCGAAGACGAGGCCCGAGAGGTCCCGCGCACCGAAGTAATTGGGTCGTGTGAGCGCGACCGCCTGCTGCACTGCGGGAACGGGGCGCGCGAGCCAGGCGTACAGATCGCGCTGAAACTGGTCGTCGTTCCTTCCGTCGGCACGAGAGTACCCGGCTCCGGCCGCGACTTCCCATTCGGCGGTGCTGGGGAGGCGCTTGCCCATCCATCGGGCGTAGGCTCGGGCGGCGAACCACGACACGCACACCACAGGGGCGTCGGATGGAGCGTTTGGACCGGGGTTCAGATCCTCCTTCCACGTCTGCAGGTACGATGCGTCTGCAAAAAGCGGGCTGACCTGCGACCTGCGCCACTTGCGCCGGGCCTCGACGAAGGCCAGGAACTCGCCGTTGGTGACGGGCCGCTCATCCAGATAGAATGCGGGGACGGGGATCCGGGCGGGGTCCTTGACCGTCCGGAGAAGCGGGACATAGAAGCCGTCGGGAATCCTCACCATGCCTGCGGGAGGATTGGGGCCCGCACCCAACACCCCCCAGGCCTGCGCGCCGCAGGCCGCGAAGCACAGGAGGAAAAGCGGTAGGGATCGTGCGGTCACGGGGCAGCGGCTTCGATTGCGCGTTAGCGGACCTCGTCGCGGATGGCCTTCACCTGCTCGGCCGTGAAGGCGTCGCCCTGGTTGCCCCAGCTGTTGGAGACAAACGTGAGCGCGTTGGCGATCTGCGCGTCGGTGAGCACGGCCTCCTGCGGCGGCATGACACTGTTGAACGTCTTCCCGCTGACGGTCACGGGGCCGCTCAGCCCCTTGAGCACGATGCGGACGGCGCGCTCCCGGTCGGCCAGCAGGAAATCCGAACCCGCCAGGGGCGGGAAGGCGCCGGGCAGGCCCTTGCCGTCGGGCTGGTGGCAGGCGAAGCAGAGGCCCATGAAGACCTGCTTGCCCTTCTCGATCTGCGCCTCCTTCGTGAGGCCCGCGATCGCCGGGTTGGCCTTGATCTCTGCGGCAATCTGGTTCTTGAGCTCGGCCTCTCGCTTTACGGATTCCGAACCCGCATCGGCCTGGGCCCCGAGATAGACGGCGTCGATCTCCTTTCCCGAGTAGATTGCGCGGTTCCTCGGGCCGGTGACCTTGAGCATCCCGAGCGCACCCTTGTTGAAGGCCCGCGTGAGGGAATGATCCACGAGGATAAACGTGCCGGGCACCTTGACCGTGAATTCCACGATCGTGGCTCCGCCCGAGGGCACGAGCGTCGTCTGCACGTTTTCCTGCACGAGGGCCGTCCCAGCCTCGGGGTAGACGCGTTCGAATATCTCCCCGATGACGTGGAAGGATGACGTAAGATTGGGCCCGCCGTCCCCAAAGTAGATTCGCACGGTTTCGCCCACCTTGGCGGTGAGGGCCTTGTCGCCCACAAGGGAGCCCACGGAGCCGTTGAACACGACGTAGGGCGGACGCTCGTCGATCGCCTTCGCCATGTCGAATGACTGAAGGCCTTCCTCGCCATATTTCCCGGTGGTGTAGAACTCGCCCTGCATCACGTAGTACTCCCTGTCAACGGGAGGGAGGCCGTCCTTAGGCTCGACCAGGATCATGCCGTACATGCCGCTGCCGATGTGCATCGGGACCGGGGTGGTCGCGCAGTGGTACACAAACAGTCCCGGATTAAGCGCCTGAAAGGTGAATTGGGAGCTGTGTCCGGGTGCCGTGAACGCCGATGCCGCGCCTCCGCCCGGGCCGGTCACGGCGTGAAGGTCGATGTTATGGGGCAGCTTTGACGACGGATGGTTGTTGAGGTGGAATTCGACGAGGTCGCCCTCACGGACGCGGATGAACGAGCCGGGCACGGTCCCACCGAAGGTCCAATACGTGTAATCGACGCCGTCAGCGAGTTTCCCGACCACCTCGCGGACTTCGAGGTTCACGATGACATGCGCCGGCGTCGTCCTGTTGATCGGGGGAGGGACATTGGGCGGCGCCGTCAGTATCGCGTGTTCCACGGGCAGGGATGCGAGCTCGGGCGGAAGATCGACCGGTCCGTTCGGGGTTCCGGGAGAATCGTCCTCAGCCCAGGCGACCGGAGCGGCGGCCGAGAGAAGGGCGGTTGCGATAATGGGCAGGAGGATGCTGCGGTGCTTTTTCATGTTGGCTGGGCAGGAAAGATGTGGAGGTTTCGCGGAAGCTTATCTGAATCCGCCTGGGTGCGTATTGATCTTGGTCAAGGAGTTCTCGGAAAATGCCCGGTTCGATAGCCAAGGTACGTGCCGGCGACATAGAGCGCCCCGAGAGTCGCCTCGGTGATTCCGATCCGTCGCGGCGAGAAACTGATCCCCCATGGGCTGAGCAGCACGATTGCCCGGGCAACGAGCACGAGGGAAAGGAAGGCGGCAACCCAGGGCAGCAGCGAAGATGACGCCAGAAGAACAAGAAGCAGAAGAGCGGCGATTGCCGCAATCACGGGGACTATCCGGCTGACTTCCTGGGTCTTGTTCAACCGGAGTCTGCTGCGCACCACAATCACCGTAGGAACTGTGCGAGCTAGCATGACAGCGGCAAGTGCCAGCGCGCTTTTGAAGTCCCATCCGGCGAGCGTTGCAGACGCTGCGGGAATCAGCGCAAAGGCGGTTCCTCCAGCCAGTTCGGCCGACGCGGCCCTCGCCTCATTCTTGAGGTCATAAAACAGGAATAGGCCTCCGATTGGAGCCGCGAGCAGGAGCGGCCAAAGGGCTGCACGCCCTCCAAGGATGGACGCCTCGACCATGCCGGTGGCGGCGCAGAGGACAAAAAGGGCCGCCGCGGCGCGCGTCCCGCGCCGGGTGCCGGGGGTTCCAGAGAGCAGCGCCTTTGAAGGTCGGCGGCAGAAGAACGCCGATGCGGCGGATGCGGCGAGCGCGGCGCCCGCGACTGAAGGGACAACCAGAAGTCCGAGCACCAGGGGCTCAAACGCCAGCGACCACGAACCGTGCTCCTTCGGCAGGAACACCGAAAGCCTCGGGTCCCTGTTGGCGGAGGTCATTTGGCCTTTTTGTCTTGGGATTCGGCCCCCAACGTGAGGAGCATGGAGAAGGGGCCGGAGCTCGCGCGGACGGCGTGGACGTGCCCGGGAGGCAGGTGGAGGAGCGAGCCGGCGGCGAGGCAGTGCCACGCGTCGCCGAAGAAGAACTCGCAGGCGCCATCGAGCACCTGGACGAGCGCGCGACGGCGGCTTGAATGAGCGGTGAGTTCCTGGCCATCGGCAAAGGCGAAGAGGACGACGCGGAGCTCTTCGGTTTGGATGACGGTGCGGCTCACGATGCCTGAGCTTGATTTTTCAGCCGCATCGGCGAGCACAAGGCTTTGCGCCTGATCCGGGGCGAGTAGGGTGTGTTGGCTCATCGCAACCATCATAGCGCAGGTCTGCCCGGTCTGCATTGACCTGGATCAAGTAGAGCCGGAAAACCGTTTTTTCGGGGAACTAGCCGGAACGACCCAAGGAGTCACGTGGGTCATCGACAACTTGGCTAACTAAGATACTGATTCACGGTTACTAACCTGATTTGTATGCCCGGCATATGGCCGGTTCACGCGCATTGTGGCCCTTCCACTTGCTTTCGCGGGGGCGCTGACAACGTTAGCGAATGAAAATCGGAATCATTGGCTCTGGAGACGTCGCGAAGACCTTGGGCGGCGGTTTCCTGACGCATGGTCACGAGGTCACGATGGGAACCCGAGAGACTTCGAAGCTCGCGGAATGGGCGAAGCAGAACCCAAAGGCGCGGGTCGGCAGCTTTGCGGACGCGGCGAAGTTCGGCGCGGTGGTCGTGCTTGCGGTGAAGGGGACTGTGGCATCGGAGGCCCTTCGCGGCGCCGGGGCCGCCAACCTTTCGGGAAAGTTGGTTGTCGACGCCACCAATCCGATTGCCGATGCGCCGCCGACCAACGGGGTGCTGAAATTCTTCACGAACTTCGAGGAGTCACTGATGGAGAGGCTGCAGAGGGAATTCGGAGCGGCTCGCTTTGTGAAATGCTTCAATTCGGTCGGGGCTGCCTGCATGGTGAACCCGAGCTTCCCGGGCGGGAAGCCGACCATGTTCATCGCAGGCAACGACGCCGCTGCGAAGAAGACCGTCGCGGGCCTCCTCACCGAATTCGGCTGGGACACCGAGGATATGGGCGGAGCCGAGGCGGCGAGGGCCATCGAACCGCTCTGCATGCTCTGGTGCATCCCGGGGTTCCGGCAGAACGACTGGGTTCACGCCTTCAAGATGCTCCGGTGAGCAGCGGTGGGCGCCGCCTTCCGCGCGCGCAATAGCCCGCCCCCGCGGATTCGCCCAGTGGCGGACGCCCTCAGCCCCAGACCTCGTCTCCGAAGTCCCAGCCCCTTCGGGCCGGTTCGCGCACGAATCGATCGAAATCGCGGTGGTTGGCGACCCGCATGTTGGCGGAATCCCACTCGATGTCCTGGTTCGTCCGCTGGGCCATGACGCCCACGAGGGCCATTTCGGTGAGTCGTGCCGAGTAATCGAAACTGGAGCCCGGCAGCGGGCCCTCGCCCTTGATCGCCCGTGTCCATTCGCGGAACGGCCCGCCCTTGACGCGCGGGATGACCTTGGGCGGGAGGTTCTTTTTGAATTCCTCCCAGACCGCGTCATTCAGAAGCCGCGGACTGTCCGGGCGCTCGCCGGTCATGAGCGTGTTCTTGGAGCCGACCATGAGCATGCCGCCCTTCGGGAATGGCTTCGACCTGTCCCAGTCCAGCGGCGGGGAGGGATGCTGCCCGCCGTCATACCAGTGAAGCGAGACGGGCGGCTTGGCGCCTCGGGCCGGAAAGTCAAATTTGAGGTGTGACGAGCGCGGGACAAACCCCTCGTGTATAAGATCGATATTCTCCACGGAAACACGGCTGGGTGAGCCAAGATCGAGGGACCAGAAGGGGGCGTCGAGGGTGTGGCAGGCCCAGTCGCCAAGCTCGCCGCATCCGAAGTCCCAGAACCCCCGCCAGATCAGGGGGGCGTAGCCGGGGCTGTAGGGCCTCTTCTTCGTCGGCCCAAGCCAAAGGTCCCAGTCCAGTGTCGGGGGCACCTCGGCGGGCGCCGGCGGGAAGGAGGAGGGTATCCGGAAGTACGGGCCGACGGTGAAGTCCGGTCCGTCGAACCATGCGTGGACCTCGCGGACGTCGCCGGTCACGCCCGCGTCGTACCATTCCTTGACATAGCGGATGCCCTCGGTCGTATGGCCCTGGTTGCCCATCTGCGAGATGACCTTGTAATGGGCGGCGGCGCGGCGGAGGGTTCGGGCCTGCCAGATGTTGTGCGTGAGCGGCTTCTGCACAAAGACGTGCTTGCCGAGCTGCATTGAAAGGTAGGCGGCCGAGAAATGGATGTGATCGGGCGTCGACACGACGACCGCATCGATCTCGCGGTGCATCTTGTCCAGCATCACGCGAAAATCCTTGAATCGCTTCGCGCGAGGATACTTGGCGTAGGCCTCGGCGGCCCGCGTGTCGTCCACGTCGCAGATCGCGACGAAGTTCTCGCCGTCGCATCCGGAGTACGCCGCTTCAGCTTGGCCGCCGGCTCCTATGAACGCGATGTTGAGCTTTCGGCTCGGCGACGGGCCCGCCTTTCCGATGGCGAAGCGCGG
>Ga0265338_10004803_pt1 | contig 18060 bp, 14 predicted proteins | sample 42126metaG_FD_193579 | JGI IMG/M metagenome (GOLD analysis project Ga0265338, IMG submission 193579) | Rhizosphere microbial communities from Carex aquatilis grown in University of Washington, Seatle, WA, United States - 4-21-26 metaG | ecosystem: Host-associated > Plants > Roots > Rhizosphere... | reverse complement strand
AGAAAAGAAAAACGAGAAAATCGCCGTCTATGACTTGGGCGGGGGAACCTTCGACGTTTCCATCCTGGAACTGGGCGACGGCGTTTTTGAGGTGAAATCCACCAATGGGGACACCCATTTGGGCGGGGACGACTTCGACCAGCGCATCATCCAATGGCTTGTGGACGAGTTCAAAAAAGAGACGGGCGTGGATTTGAAGAACGACCGCATGGCGCTCCAACGCCTGAAGGAAGCCGCTGAAAAGGGAAAAATCGACCTTTCCACGACCAACGAGACCGATATCAACCTGCCCTTCATCACCGCGGACGCTTCCGGACCCAAGCACTTGAACGTCAAGCTCAGCCGCTCCAAGCTGGAGCAGCTGGTCATGGACATGGTGGACAAGACCATGGAACCCTGCCGCAAGGCCTTGAAGGACGCGGGGCTCACCGTGGAGGAAATCCAGGAAGTCGTCCTCGTGGGCGGCATGACCCGCATGCCCATGGTGCAAAAGGCCGTGAAGGACTTCTTTAAAAGAGAACCCCATAAGGGCGTCAATCCGGACGAGGTGGTCGCCATCGGGGCCGCCATCCAGGGCGGCGTTCTGAAGGGCGAGGTCAAGGACGTCCTGCTCCTGGATGTGACGCCGCTTTCCATGGGCGTGGAAACATTGGGAGGCGTCATGACCAAGGTGATCGAGCGCAACACCACGATTCCGGTCAAGAAGAGCCAGACCTTTTCGACGGCGGCGGACAGTCAAAGCACCGTCTCCATCCATGTCCTCCAGGGCGAGCGCGAGATGTCCTCGGACAACCGCACCCTGGGACGGTTCGACCTGGTGGGAATCCCGCCCGCTCCCCGGGGCGTTCCCCAGATTGAGGTGACCTTCAACATCGACGCCAACGGTATCCTGCACGTGGGGGCCAAGGATCTGGGAACGGGCAAGGAACAAAGCATCCAGATCACCCCTTCTTCCGGGTTGTCGGACGACGAGATCAAGAAGATGCAGAAGGACGCCGAGCTTCACGCCGACGAGGACAAGAAGAAAAAGGAAAAAATCGAGGCCAAGAACCACGCCGACACCCTGGCCTATTCCACCGAGAAGGCCTTGAAGGAGTACGGCGACAAGGTCGACGCGGACACCAAAAAGTCCATCGAGGAAAAGCTCGAGGCCTTGAAGAAGGTCCTCGCGGGCGACGATACGGATGCTATCAAGAAGGCCAGTGAGGAGCTGACCCAGGCCTCCATGAAGCTCGGGGAGGCCATGTACAAGGCTGCCGCCGAGAAGCAGGGCGCGGCCGGTGCGGCCGGCGACGGAAACGGCGCCAAGGCGGAGGGCGAGAAGGCGGAAGACAAGAACGCCGGAGCGGTCGACGCCGAGTACGAACCGGTGGATAAAGACAAGAAATAAATAAAATTCACCACCAAGGCACCAAGACACCGAGTTTAAAAGGGTCTTGGTGCTTTTTTTATGCCGATTAGAATTAAAACGAACCCCTCCTTTTGGTTATGAAGATGTTAAAATCTTGTGCTCTGCTTGGTGCCTTTTTGTGCCGTCAGCACTAAAAATATTTTAATGATGGCGGTACTGTCCCCTCGGTTCGCTTCGAACCATGGGGATGTCTTGGTGGTAAAAAGTTTCTCAAGGAATTTCTTTCATGCCTAAGAAGATCGCCATCCTGGGTTCCACCGGAAGCATTGGGATCTCCACCCTCAAAGTCGTCCAAAAACTCAAGCCCACTTTTCAAGTCGTTGGCCTGACCGCTTACCGCAACGCCAAGGAATTGGCGAAGCAGATCAAGATTTTTAGGCCCAAACTGGCCGCCATTTTGGATGACCAGTTTTTCCCCCAATTGAAAGCCTTGACCCGCGGGACCTCCACGAAGCTTTTGGCGGGGGAAGAGGGCGTCATCGCCGTGGCGGGGGAGTCGGGGGCGGATTTGGTGTTAACCGCCATCGTGGGAGCCGCCGGCTTGAAGCCCACCTTGACGGCCATCCAAAAGGGCAAGGACATCGCCCTGGCCAACAAAGAAACCATGGTCATGGCCGGCGAAGCGGTGACGAAGGCCGCCCAAAAGTCCGGTTCCCGGATTCTTCCCGTGGACAGCGAGCATTGCGCGGTTTTCCAATGCCTGGCAGGATCCACCAACCCGGCGGAGATCCACAAGATCCTCCTCACCGCCTCCGGCGGCCCCTTCCGCAGCCTCAACCGGAAGCATTTTTCCAAGATCACCCTCAAACAGGCCTTGAACCATCCCACCTGGCGGATGGGCCCCAAGATCACCATTGATTCCGCGACCCTGATGAACAAGGGATTGGAAGTGATCGAGGCCCATTATCTATTCGACGCGCCCTTCGACAAAATCGACATCGTGATCCATCCCGAGTCCATCATCCATTCCATGGTGGAATTCATCGACGGATCGGTTTTGGCGCAGCTGGGGACGACGGACATGCAGATCCCCATCCAATATGCCTTGACCTACCCGGCGCGGGGCAACTCGCCGGTGAACCGGCTGGACTTGGCCCAAATCGGAAAATTGAATTTCGAGAAGCCGGACCGGAAAAAATTCCCCTGCGTGGACCTGGCCTATGAGGCTGGCAGGAGGGGAGGGACCTATCCGGCGGTCCTGAACGCGGCCAACGAAGTGGCGGTCAACCGGTTTTTGAGGGAGGAAATTTCCTTCAACGATATCCCCAGAATTATCGGCAAAACACTGGCAAAATACCGTCCCCTGACAAACCGGACCCTCGATGGTATATTGATGGCCGATCATTGGGCGAGACAGCAAGCTTCGCTTTTGTAGCGCCGCTTGAATTAGGATCGAGTCATTCGTAATGAGTAATGACCGGATCGAAACCCGGAAATCAGCAGTTCCCGACAAGGAATTTAAGTGAACATCCTGCATATCATTGAAGTGGTTTTCTCCTTTTGCTTTATGGTCGCCATCCATGAGTGGGGCCATTTTTTGGCCATGCGCTTGTTGGGGGTGGGCGTCGAGGAATATTGCATCGGATTCCCTCCCAGGGTCGCTTCCCGGAAATGGGGAAAGACCCTCTATTCCATCGGTGCCGTGCCCTTGGGGGGATTTTGCAAGCCCCAGGGCGGGGACTTGAGCGGCCAATCGGCCGAGGAGATGAACGCCAAGCCGCCCGAGCCGGGGGATTACCTGGCGGCTTCCTGGTGGCGTAGGATCCTCATCCTTTTGGCGGGCCCCGGCATGAATTACCTGACAGCCCTCTTTTTAGTGGCGGCCCTTTTCCTGGTCAAGGGTGAGATTATTCCCATGGAGAAACCGGTTTTGGGTTTTGTCCCCCCGGGGAGCCTGGCGGAAAAGGCCGGACTACAAAAGGGGGACCTTCTTTTAAAGGCCAACGGCAAGGACATTACGAATCTTCAAACGGCCGATGATTTATTCCCCGATTATGGAAAATCCGCCCTGGTGGTCGTTCAACGAGGCGGAAAGACCCTTGGGGCGAAAATCGAACGACCAGCCAAGGCCCTGAGCGAGTGGGCCCAATCCAACAACCTGGCCCTCCGGTTCCTGGCTTCCATGGGATTCGGCCCGGACGCGCCGCCGGACCCGTCTTTTGGTATTTCCGCATTCGTGCCCTCCATCGTGGGAACCGCGGCTTTGGGGAATCCCGCCAGGAACGCGGGGATTCAGGACGGGGATGAGATCCTTTCGATCAACGGCCACCAGGTGACCGAGTGGTCGGAAATGACCTATTACATCCGCAATACCACGGAAGATACCCTTCAAATCGAGTTTTCGCGGGACCACAAGATCCACAAGGTTTCCATCCAACGGGTTTTTAACGGAACTTATAAGCAGATCGGCATCATGGCGATGGAATCCAAGGAACCTCCCACCATTAACCATGTCGGAATCGTTCAGGCCTTCGGGGATTCAACCCATTTCGCCGTTAATAAGTCCTCGGAGATGCTCAACGGCATTTGGAAAATGGTGACCGGAAAGATTTCATTGAAGGACAGCGTGGGGGGGCCCGTGACCATCATGAGGCTCATGTACCACCAAGCCAGCCAAGGCTGGGAAGATTTCCTTTCCCTCGTGGCGGTTATTTCAATCATGCTGGGATTGATGAACCTCCTGCCGCTGGGGATCGTGGATGGTGGCCAGATTGTCATCTGCCTATTGGAAGGGGTCAAGCGGCGGCCCATGTCGGTCAAGTTTCAAATGGCCTATCAACAGGCGGGATTCATCCTGGTCGCTGGCTTAATGCTTTTCGCGGTATTCAACGACTTCAAGAACATCTTTTTGGAGATCCACAACCATATCCAGTAAATGCAGGTGACGGCTCGCAGTCGCACCAACTATTTGTTGGCATCGCCAAAAACCGCCCCTCACCTTGAGGGTTCGGGGCAGGGCGGGCAGTTCGCAGCTACTTCTAAAGCAAAACTAACTTTAAAGGAGTGCTTGTGAAACTTCACGAATATCAGGCCAAGGAAATCTTCGCCAAATATGGACTGCCGGTGACGCCGGGGGTTCTGGTGAAGCATCTATCCGAGGTGGACGAGGCCCTCAAGCAATTTCCGACGGGCCCCTGGATGGTCAAGGCCCAGATCCACGCGGGAGGCCGCGGCAAGGCCGGCGGCGTCAAGTTCTGCAAAACCGAGACGGATGTCCGCCAGAAGGCCAGTGATATCCTCGGCATGACCCTGGTGTCCCCCCAGACCGGCCCCCAGGGTAAACTCGTGAAGAAAATCTTCATTACCCCCGCCGTGGATTACTCCAAGGAACTTTACGTCAGCGTGGTCCTGGACCGGGTCCACCGCTGTCCTGTCATCCTGGCCTCCGCCGAGGGAGGCACCGAGATCGAAGAATTGGCCGTCCACAAGCCCGAGGCCATCCAGAAGGTCTACATTGACCCGGTCCAGGGACTCCACCCCTACCAGGCCCGGCAGCTTCACCTGGACCTGGGACTGCCTTCCGACAAAATCAACCAGGGTTCCAAACTTCTCCAGGACCTGGTGAAGATCTTCATGGACCTGGACCTTTCGCTGATCGAGGTGAATCCGCTCGTGGTCCTAAAAGACGGCAATATCCATTGCCTGGACGCCAAGCTGGCCTTTGACGACAATGGGCTGCCGCGGCATAAGGAATACGCCTCCTGGCGCGATCCCGACGAGGAGGACGCCCGCGAACTGCTGGCGGCGGAGAGCGGCCTTTCCTATATATCCCTCGACGGCAATATCGGATGCCTGGTTAATGGCGCGGGGCTGGCCATGGCCACCGCCGACGCCATCCAGCATTTCGGGGGAACCCCCGCGAACTTCCTGGACGTGGGCGGCAGCGCCTCCCAGAAAGCGGTGGCCCAGGCCTTTAAGATCATCCTCTCCGATGAGAGGGTGAAGGCCATCCTGGTCAATATCTTCGGGGGGATCGCCAAGTGCGACTTGATCGCCCAGGGCATCATTGACGCGGCCAAGGAAGTGGGGCTCTCCCTGCCTCTGGTGGTTCGCCTGGAGGGAACCAACGTGGAAAAGGGCAAGGAGCTTCTGTCGAAGTCCGACTTGAAATACAGTTTCGCTTCCAGCATGGACGAGGCGGCTAAGGCCGCGGTGGCTGGGGCCGGGGGGGCGCGCTCATGAGCATCTATTTAGGCAAAAACGCGAAGGTCATCTGCCAGGGCATCACCGGTTCGGCCGGGTTGTTCCATTCGAAAGCCTGCCGGGACTACGGCACCAAAATGGTGGGGGGAGTGACGCCGGGTAAGGGCGGAAGCGAGGTGGAGGGTTTCAAGGTGTTCGACACGGTGGGGGACGCGGTCAAGAAAACCGGCGCCAATACCACGATGATTTTCGTCCCGGCGCTTTTCGCCGGGGACGCGATTTTGGAGGCGGCGGCCGCCGGGATCGAGCTGATCGTCTGCATCACCGAGGGAATTCCCGCCAACGACATGGCGAAGGTGAATTTGATCCTGAAACAGTATCCCAAGTCCCGCTTGATCGGACCCAATTGCCCCGGCATCATCACGCCGGGAGTGGCCAAGGTCGGCATCATGCCGGGCTATATCCATAAACCGGGGAAAATCGGCATCGTCTCCCGGTCCGGGACCCTCACCTACGAGGCGGTTTGGCAAGTGACCCAGTTAGGCCTCGGCCAGTCCACCTGCATCGGCATCGGCGGCGACCCCATCGTGGGGACGACCCATCTGGACGCCCTGGAAGCCTACAACGCGGATAAGGATACCCAGGCCGTCATCATGATCGGGGAAATCGGCGGAACGGCCGAGGAAGAGGCGGCCCTCTACGTCAAGAAACACATGAAAAAACCAGTGGCGGCTTTCATCGCCGGCATGACCGCGCCCCCCGGCAAGCGCATGGGCCACGCCGGAGCCATCGTTTCCGGCGGCAAGGGGACGGCCAAGGAAAAGATCGCGGCGCTGGAAGCGGCCGGCATTGTCGTGGCCCAAAGCCCCGGCGAGATCGGCAACGCCCTGGTGGAAGCCCTCAAGGGAAAAAAGGGAAAATCCAAACCGAAAACCAAAAAGAAAAAGTAGAAAAATTCACCACGGACCCCGTTAGGGGCTTGTGGTAAAGAGTTTTTGTTCAGGTATAAAGATTTTTCATGGCAGCCAGGATGATCCCTTGTTGAGGTCCCCAGACCCTCGAGTCGGTGGTCTGGAAGACCGCGAAGGTTTTTAATCCGCAGGCCGAGGCCAATTGGGTGACGCCGCTGTCGTTGCCCAAATAAGCGGCGGATTGGGAAAAGACCGCGGCCAAATCCGTGATGGGCAGGGGTTTTTCCAACAGGACCACGTCCTTCAATCCGGAAAAGGCCTGCTGGATGGCAGGCAGGTTTTTTTCCTCCGCTTCCCCCCAAACCACCAAAACCTGTTTTTGGGATTCCCTCACCGCCCTCTCGGCAGCGTCCCTGAAAAAGGAAAGCGGGGCGTTTTTGTCCGGACTTCCGCTGCCGGGATGAATCACCAAAGGCGAATTTAGATGAAGGGCCGTCAAAATTTGTTTTCCCCGTACCCGTCGTTTTTCGTCGAGGTGCAATTGAGCGAGCCGAAGGGGCGAATCGGGGGCCAGGGGGCATTGAAAGACCGTCTCCAGCCAATAGTCCGCGGCCCAGCGGGTCTCTTCCAGGAATTCAGCGAATGGCTTGGAAGGGAAGTGGACCCTGGCGCCGGAGAGGGCGGTGAGCTTCTCCAGGATCAAATCATCCCGGTCCTTGAAAAAAAAGAATATTTCCTTGAATTGAATCCAAAATTCTTTTTGGGAATCCCTGGGTTCGGAGGAGAGAAGGATTTGGAGGAGCGGGTTCAGGGGAACGACGCGGTCCACTCCCAACAGGTCCGCGCCCAGGGATAAGTAAGGGGCCGTTCCCGCCACCGTGACTTCCGCCCTTGAACTCAAGGTCCTCAAGGCGGGAAGGGTCAGGAGGGAATCGCCCAAACTTCCGGCGGCCAAGACTAAAACGGGTTCCGATTTTTCCATGGAAGTTATTATAGGCCGTTTTGGGGGATTGAGGAGCGGCGGTTCCAGCGGATTTCCGAAAGAAAGATATTACTTCGGGTAGAATAGGGCGCCCTTGACCTTGGGCGGTCAGGTTTCCGCCGAAGGAAAAGGGGCGGAAAATCCCAAGGACGTGCCATGGCCTCTTTTACCAAAACCACCGCGGCGGGACTCCTGGCGGGCCTTTTGATTTGCCTGGCTTCCTCCGAACTGTTCTGCCGTTGGGCGGCGGGCGCCGGCCTCTGGTACCGGCATTGGGATTTCACCGGGGACTTGACCAGCCTGCCGGAAGTCCAGGACCGTCTCCACTCGGTTTCGGGGAAGACCCCGAGGCTTTTGATTTTAGGCGATAGTGTTTTAGGTCCCACGGCCCTCCGGGAGCATCGGGCGTCATTTCCCCGTGAGCAATCACTCTCCTCCAACCTGAAAAATGAGTTTTGGAGGGACCATTGGACGGCCTTGAGCCTGGGCGCGGATGGATTATTACTGCCGGACGTGGAGGCCCTGGGACTCGAAATCCTCAAGGATCCGCCCCAAAAGATCCTCTTGATCCTCAATATGAGGATGTTCGCCCCCGAATTCCTCCAAGGGTCCAAAGCCCTCTCCCGGGCATTCTTCCGGGAAGAATTTCCACCGGAAGTTTCAGCCTCCTTTAAACCCGAAAAACCGTCCGAAGTGGGGGCCTTGGTGGAAAATTGGTCCTGCCGCCATTGGGTTCTTTTCCGGACCTGTAATCTTCTTAAAACCCTATGGTATTTTCCGAGCCGAAAGGATTTTTTTCAAAGCCTGTTGGAAAATCTGGGACCTCCCCCTGACGAAGACCTCCGGCAGGCGTCCTTGAAATTTAAAATCGCCCCTTATTACGAGTATCGGCCCTGGGACGCCGGCTCCATTCCTTTCCAATCCCTGGACCGCTTTCTCCGGCGCCTGTCGAAGGCCCAGGTTCCCGTTCAGGTCATCTTGACTCCCCAAAACCTTGATTTTCTCGGCGGCCTCCTAAACCGGGACGGCTTCGCCCAAAACCGGAAATTCCTTGCTTCCTTCCTGGGAAATAAAAAAGATCGCTTCATCCGATATGAGGATTGGTCCGGCCGCTATCCCTCCCGTTATTTCCTCGACCATTGCCACTTGACCCCCGAGGGGAACGCGAAAATGGCCTCGGACTTAAGGGTATTGCTCCAGGGGGTGAAACCATGAACGATCGGCGGAAAGAATTTCTCCAGGGGGTGCTGATGGGGCTGTTGTTGTTCGCCATGCTCCTGGCCATCCTGCTCTTGGCCGGGGACCTGTCGGATTCAAAATTCATCTATGTGGATTTTTAACGAGGAGCGCGGAGCTTGATTTTTAATACGGGCTGGTTCTTTCTTTTTTTCCTGATTTTTTACCCGCTTTTTTGGATCACTCCTTGGTCCAAGGCGCGCTTTTTCTTCCTGCTGGCTTCCAGCATGGTTTTTCATTATCACTTCGCGGGCCCCGCGGGGATCAAGCCCATCATCGTGATGGCGGTTTTGACCTTTGGCCTCGCCCTTTGGATGGAACGGTTTCCTCCGGGTGATCCTAAGCGCAAAAGGATATTCCTCCTGGCTTTGGCGGTACCGGTGCTCGGACTCATCGGCTATAAATACCGGGTCCTGTTTTTTTCCACCCTAGCCCCCGCCGCAGGAGGGGCTTTTTTTCAAGCCCTCGCCGTGCAGCCGGCGCTGCCCCTGGCCATCTCCTTTTTCACCTTTGAATTCGTCCATTACTTGACGGATGTCTACCACGGGTCCCAACCCATTCGCAACCCGTTCAAGTTCACGCTTTTTTGCATTTTTTTCCCCTCCATCGTCTCGGGCCCCATCAAGCGCTACCAGCGGTTCATGCCTTGGGTGGAAAGGGGCATTGCCCGCCCGGGGTTCGAAATGGTCGTCAAGGGTTTCTCCCAGATCCTCCTGGGTTTTTTCAAGAAATTAGTGGTGGCGGACAATGTCACGGTGGCGATCCACCTCGTGGAGCGTCACACGGACCGCTCCCCTGGCGCGGTCTGGCTCCTGATGCTGCTGTTGTGGCTGAGGATTCTTTTCGACTTCAGCGGCTACAGCGATATCGCCATCGGCTTGGGCAAGACCATGGGTTTCGAGCTCCCTGCGAATTTCAACTTCCCCTATATCGCCCAGAACATCGCGGATTTTTGGAACCGCTGGCATATGTCCCTGAGCAGCTGGATCAGGGATTATATTTATATTCCCTTGGGCGGGAGCCGACATGGTCCGGGCCGGAAATTCGCGAACCTGCTCTTGACCATGTTCATCTGCGGCCTTTGGCATGGCGCGGACTGGCATTTCGGTTTTTGGGGCGTTTACCAGGGGTTGGGATTGGCGGTCCATAGTGTTTGGGAAAAATCCCATAAAAATCCCAACCCCGGAGCCATCGGCCGGTGGGTCAGAATCGGATTCACCAATCTTTTCACGGCCTATGGGTGGTTGATTTTTTTCTATCCCCTTAAAAATGTGGTTGAATATACCAAGACGCTGTTCTTTTTTTGATCGAAACAGGGCGGTGTTTAAGTTGAAAAGGTCTAAAGCCGGTGGGGTTACTATCCCGAAAGGGGACTTATGAATTTCATGCACTGGTTCGGAATATTTTTATTTATCGCTGGAGCGGCTTTGGCCCAAGACCTAACGCCGTCCGCGCCTTCATCGACCGCGACGGCCCTTCCCGCGGCCTCAAGGGGTCCCATTCCCTGGGCCGATTGGTTTAAAAAGAACGCCCTGGTCACCGATAAAAAAGAGTATGTCCATTTTTTCTTCAACGCCCAGGATTTCAAGGAGCGTTACCAAGGCGAGAATAAGAACCTGATGATTGCCCAAACCGCCGCCCAGCTGGTGGCGCAGCTCTATCCCAAAACGGCGGTTTCGGATCAAATCAAGATGGACATTGTTTTTGTCACGGAGAGGGATGAGTACGGCCTGCCCAAATGGGACAGCCTGGAACGGGTGGCTCACTTGGAATTCCTGAAAAGCGTTGTGATCAAGAAGGGAAAGCCCAAGAAAAACTTTTCCGGCGCTGAGATTTCGAAGATCTTCAAACCTTTCGAGTTGTTTTAACCCGGGAAGAAACCGCCTAGCTTTGGGGTGGACTCTCGTGCCGCGCTTAAACCGGTTTCATTTCCCTTCTTCGTCAGTCTTTGACCTGATCTGGTTCAATTATGTCTTTTCTTTTAAGTTGGAGGGACTGAAAGCGCTTTTTGAGGCAGGGGCGAGATGGTTTTCCTTTGTTTTAAGAGGGAATGATGGCATATTTTCTGCAGATTTTATCCAAAAGCTTCTGTTCTCGATTGGGGAGTTTCTTTTGCCAGCACTAAGAAAATTAATTTTAGCCATAATCGCATTTCTCATTTTCGCGGGGTTCCCTCTTTCCGTGGCTTTGGCTAATTCTGACCAGCTTCACACCGTCGGGAATAAAATTCTGACCCTGAGTGGAGGCTGTACGCTTCGTTTGAAGGGGGTCAATGTGGATGGGATGGAATTTGATCCTAGTGGAAATCAGGGCCCCCCTGGACAGGGCATCACGGCGACAGTCGCGGAGGCAGTTACGGCTTGGAATTGCAATATCGTCCGAATCCCCATGAACCAAGACTATTGGTTTGGATGCGGAGGGGGCGGGCCAAACTATCAGATCCTTATTGATGAAATCGTCAGTTATTGTCAGGCAAATAACGCCTACGCTTTGCTGGACCTCCATTGGTCGGGAAAGCAAACAGGCAACACCAGTCCCTGCGGAACAGGATGGGGGAACGATGCCAACACCAAGCAGCAATATATGCCCGATGACAATAGCGTTACCTTTTGGTCCTCCGTTGCCGCGCGTTACGCCAATAACTCGGCAGTGCTCTTTGATCTTTATAACGAGCCCTATGATTATTCCGGGGGCGGCTGGAATATTTGGAGGAACGGTGGAACAGAAGCTACCTATGGATTTCATACGCCAGGGATGCAGCTTTTGCTAACCGTGATTCGATCCGCAGGCGCGAACAATGTCGTAGTCGCGGGCGGGTTGGATTATGCTTACGACTTGACGGGAGTTTCGGGGTATGCCTTAACCGACGTACCGAGTGGGAATGGGATTATTTATTCCTCGCATGTTTATCCCTGGAAGGGAACCTCGAACCCTTCTTTTCCAGGTTACTGGGGGCCCAACGATGGGAATTCCAAAATTACCCCAATAGCATCTACTTACCCGGTTTTGATAGGCGAATTCGGGGAAAACTATTATTTCAACCCCCCGACTAACAGCGTTTCCGATCCGAACGGAAATTGGGATCAGCTTCTTTTGAACTGGATGGACGCGAATAATTTTTCCGGAACTGGCTGGGATATGCACACGTCCTCCAGTCCCATCCTCGTCTCGGATTGGAATTTCACCCCAACCTCTTGGCATGGCGTTCCGGTTAAGAGCTGGCTTGCCATACCCCAGACACCTTGCGCCACATCCACCCCAACCGAAACCTTTACGCCCACCGATACCAACACTCCCTGCATGATCTTTGGCAACACCTGCACGCCGACCTTCACGCCGACCGCCACCTTTACCGTGACCTCGACCCCAACCCCCTCGAATCTTTACGTGGTTTATCCCAACCCTTGGCCCGACAGTTCCAATCCGGGGGATACCTTGTCGTTTTACTACCAAAACGACCAGGCCGCGGACTTGGTGAAGCTGAAAATCTACACCTTGGCCTACCGTAAAATTTATGAGGATGATAGCTTGCCCACGGGACAGGGATCGCCTGGTCCCCAAACCCTCAATGTCACCAACCTAAACCTGGCGAACGGCCTTTATTATTTCGTCCTCGTCCGGAAAACGGGGTCCCACGAAACCCAAAAAGTCATGAAAGTTCTGATTCGGCGTTAATTTGGCGGATTTTCATGTTTTTTCTTTGCCTTGAAACAAGCTTATTCCTGCCGGATAATGCGTAAACCAGTTGTCAGCAAGAACCGACAATTCCAAAGCAAGCGAACCCAACCCTTTTTGAGGATAAAATGTCCGATCAATTTTTTGAGATCCAGCGCCGCAAAACCCGTCCCGTGATGGTGGGAAAGGTGAAAGTGGGAGGGGACGCCCCCATTTCCATCCAATCCATGACCAACACCCTCACCTACGAGGTGGACGAGACCCTGGAGCAAATCAAGCGCCTGGAGGACGCGGGTTGCGAGATTATCCGCGTTACGGTCGAGAATCCCAAATCCCTGAAGGCCGTCTCGAAACTCAAGGCCAAAATGAGGGTGCCCCTGGTCGCGGACATCCATTTCGCCTACCAGCTTGCGCTTGACTCCATTGACGAGGGCGCCGATAAGATCCGCATCAATCCCGGCAATATCGGCGGGATGGACCGCCTGGCCCAGGTCGTTGAGAAGTGCAAAAAATTCAATGTGGCCATGAGGGTCGGGGTCAACTCCGGCTCGCTGGAAAAGGACCTGTTGGAAAAATACGGACATCCCACGCCGGAAGCCATCGTGGAATCGGCCATGCGCCATATCCGCTTCATCGAGTCCATGGGCTACCACCAAATGATCATCTCGGTGAAAAGCTCCCATGTGCCCACCATGATCCGGTCCTACCGGCTGTTAGCCGAGCAATGCGACTATCCCTTTCATGTGGGCGTCACCGAGGCAGGGACCAAAATGCAGGGAATCACCAAAAGCGCGGCCGGCATCGGCGCGGTCCTGGCCGACGGCATCGGGGATACCATCCGCGTTTCCCTCACCTCCGATCCCGTTGAGGAAGTGAAGGTCGCCACCCACCTCCTTCGTTCCATGGGCTTCCGCAAGGAAGGCGTGGAGATCGTGGCCTGCCCCACCTGCGGCCGCTGCCATGTGGACCTGGAAGCCATGGTGGACGCCGTGGAAACGGCGACCCTGACGATGAAAACCAATATGCGCGTCGCCATCATGGGCTGCGTGGTCAATGGGCTGGGCGAGGGCGCGGAGGCGGATGTGGGCCTTTGCGCGGAAAAAGGCCATGGGGTTATTTTCGAGAAGGGCGAGGTCAAGACCCGCTTGAAGGAAGAGGAATTGGTGCCCAACTTGATCGGCGAGATCAAGAAGCGGGCCGCCGAGATCGATAAAGCGGCTCAAAAAAGCTGATTCAGCACAGAGTGAACGGAGTCCCGCAGAGTTTAGCCTGTTTAAAAAACTCCATGAAAAGTCTTGCCGAAAGTAATCCTTTGAAGACAATAGGTTTCTCTTAGGGGTACGGTTTACCGCCGTACCCCTAAATTTTTACTCTGTGTTACTCTGTCCACTCTGTGGTTCAATCATTCTTTTATTAGAGGTTTTCATGCGAGTCTCCCAAGCCTTCATCCCTACCGTCAAGGAAACGCCCGGCGAGGCGGAAATTCCCTCCCACAAATTGATGCTCCGCGCGGGGCTGATGCGAAAAGTAGCCTCCGGCTTTTACGAGTACCTGCCCTTGGGCCAAAGGGTCATCCTCAAAATCATGAGTATTATCCGCGAGGAAATGGAGCTCAGCGGCGCCCAGGAAGTCCTGATGCCCATCATGACCCCCGCTGAACTTTGGCAGGAAACGGGCCGCTGGCAGAAGTACGGCAAGGAATTGATGAGGGTCAAGGACCGCCATGACCGGGATTACGCGCTGGGTCCCACCCATGAAGAGGTCATCACCGATATGGTGCGGCGGGAGCTCAAGAGCTATAAGCAATTGCCTATGAACCTATTCCAGATCGCCACCAAGTTCCGCGACGAGGTCCGGCCCCGCTTTGGCGTGATGCGAAGCAGGGAATTCCTGATGAAGGACGGATATTCCTTTGACCGTGACGAGGCCTCCTCCGACGTCACCTATTGGAAAATGTATGAGGCCTACAAAAGGATCTTCAAGCGCTGTGGGTTGGAATTTTCGCCCGTGGAAGCGGACTCGGGACTCATCGGCGGGAGCTTCACCCATGAGTTCATGGTGCTGGCCGACAGCGGGGAAGCGGCCATCGCTTGGTGTCCCGCTTGTTCCTACTCGGCGAACATGGAGAAGGCGGCGGGAGTTCCCTCGCCTTCCGCCGTCGCCCAAGCCACCGCCGAAGCTTTTGCCGCCATCGACACTCCCGGGAAATACACCGTGGAAGAGGTGGGAGCTTTGCTGAAACTCCCCGCCTCCCAATTTATCAAAACCCTGATCTTCCTGGCGGACGGAAAACCAGTGGCCGTGCTGGTACGGGGCGACCATGAAGTGAACGAGGTGAAGGTCCAGAACGCGTTGGGCGCCACGGAGCTGGTCCTGGCTCCCGCCGAGAAGGTGATGGAAGTGACCGGCGCTCCCGTCGGGTTCGCCGGGCCGGTGGGTTTGAAGGGCGTCAAGATCCTGGCGGACAACGCCTTAAAAGAGGGCCACGATTACGTGACCGGCGCCTTAGCCAAGGATAAGCATTTGATCCACGTGGAGATCGGCCGTGACTGCGCTGCTCCCTGGTATAACGACTTTCGGAGTGTGGTGGCCGGCGACGGTTGTTCCAAATGCGGCAAGCCGTTGAAGATCGTGCGCGGCATCGAAGTGGGCCAAACCTTCAAGCTGGGAACCAAATATTCCAAGGCCATGAAATGCGTCTACTTGGGCGAGGATGGGAAAGACCACGAAGCCGTGATGGGCTGCTACGGCATCGGGGTTACCCGCACCGTGGGAGCGGCGATTGAACAGCACAATGACGCCGAAGGGATTCTTTGGCCCATCGCCTTGGCGCCTTACCAGGTCCACCTGCTCTGCTTGAATCCCGCGGAGCCGGAAGTGGCCAAGCTGGCCGACCAATTTTACGAGGATTTAAAGAAGGCGGGCTACGAAGTTCTCTATGATGACCGCGCGGAGGCTTCCGCCGGGTTCAAGTTCAAGGACGCGGACCTGTTGGGCATGCCCTTGTCCGTCCGCGTGGGTTCGCGGGGATTGAAAGAGGGCGTCGTCGAGGTGAAACGGCGCCGTGAGAAGGAACCGGCGAAGGTGCCGGTGGCGGAGGTTTTGGCCAAGGTCAAGGAAATGGCCGACGAGGAATGGAAGCTCTGTACACCTTAAAACCGGTCTTAACCACGAAGCCGCGAAGGACACAAAGTAAACCAAAGAGAATGTCTTTTTTAACTTCGTGAACTTTGTGGCTTCGTGGTGAAAATGTTTTGAAAGGTTATTCTTGAAAATCGCCCTCGTGACCGACACTTACTTTCCCCGCATCAACGGGGTTTCCACCTCGACCCAGGTTTTCGCCGAGGAATTTTCCAAACTGGGGCATGAAGTCCATATCTACGCCCCGGATTTTCCCAACAACATCGACGAGAGCGGGTCCTTCAAAATCTTCCGCTTTCCCTCTTTCTATCTTTTTTTCGACCCCGAGGACAGGCTGGGGATGCCTTGGAAGGACCAAAAGCTGGTCCAACAGTTCATCGGCCAGAGGTACGACATTGTCCATACCCAAACGCCTTTTACCATCGGCGGGCCGGCGGTCAAGTGGGCCAGGAAATCCGGGGCCAAGGTCGTCCATACCTATCACACCCTGTTCGCCGCCTACGTCGAGCATTATCTTTGGTTCCTGCCCAAAGCCCTGACGATCTGGTACGCCAAAACCGCCAGCCGGCGCTATTGCGATTCCTGCGACCTGCTCATCACGCCCTCCACCGAAATGAGGGACGTGTTATCCAGCTACCAGGTGAAGAGGCCCATCGAAGTGATACCCACCGGCATCCGGTTGGAGCGTTTTCACGGAAGGGACCCCCAAAGGTACCGGAAGCTGAAAGGGTACAAGCCGGAGGACAAGGTCCTGCTTTTCATGGGCCGGGTCGCGGAGGAAAAAAACATCGACTTTCTCCTGAGGGTGGTGAACCGGTTAAGGTCCCGCGTTCCGAATCTTCAATTCCTGATCGCGGGAGAGGGCGCGGCGAAAAAGCACCTGGAAAAAATGACGGTGGACCTGGGCATGACGGACTGCGTCCATTTCGCCGGTTATTTAAGCAAGGAGGACTGGCGGGATTGTTACGCCGGGTCGGATCTTTTCGTCTTTGCCTCCATCACCGAGACGCAGGGGTTGGTCGTGACCGAGGCCATGGCCGCCGAGACCCCCGTGGTGGCGGTGGCGGAAATGGGGATCAAAGACGTGATGGCCGGGGGCCGGGGGGGATTGACGACGGCCTTGAACGAGGATGAATTTACCGAGGCGGTGTTTAAGATGCTGACGGACAAGGCCCTTTACGCCCAAAAGAAATCCGAGACCTTGGCGGAGGCCGATAAATGGTCCTCCACTTCCATGGCCAAGCGCATGCTGGAAGCCTATGAAAAAATCCTTAAAAAATAAAAGAGAAAACCCAAAGCCGCCACGAAGCCACGAAGTCACGAAGAAAGAAATAAAATCCATCTTTATGATTAAATTGCGTTTCTTCGTGGCTTCGTGTCTTCGTGGCGGGGCCTGTTTTATTTTGTTTTTTTTGTCCACTTTCGTTTCCGCCCAGGAAAGCTGGGTTTTCCTTCCCGTCACACCCCTCTTCCAACCCCTTAAGGGAGACCCCCGGGAGCCACAAACCAGCGTTATCGCCCATACCAGCCAAACCCGTTATGAAGGCTCCCTGGGAACCACCTTTGAGCTGCTCCGCTACAACGCCCGGGACCAATCCCAATGGGGCTGGGGGCTTTGTGGCGGCGGCTTCATCCTTCTCGACCAGGAAGGAGCCGCTTTTCCCATGAGGGATAATGATTGGGTCGCGGGAATGTACCTGAGTGAATCCTCCGGCGCTTTCGCCCACCGCTTGGAATTTGTCCATCAAAGCTCCCACCTGGGGGATTCGCTGGAAGGGATCCGAGAGCCTATTATTTACAATGGGGAAAACTTTAATTTCACGACCTCCTTCAATCCCTCGCGGGATTGGAGGCTTTACGCCGGAACCGGGGTTTGGGAAAATTTTTTCCCCAACGATAATGCCTTCTTCGCTTCCCTCGGGACGGAGGTCTATAGTCCGGCCGTGGATTTCATCGGATCTTCCTTAAAAGCCTATGGGACATTTCATTTGAAATGGAAGGCCCTGGCGGGAGGCGCCTGGAACAAGACGGCCCAACTGGGCATCCGGCTCCAGTTTTCGTCCGAGGATACCAGGGCGGTGCGGTTGGCGCTGGTTTTTTACGACGGAAAGGCCGAGTATGGGCAGTTTTACCAAGACCAGGACAACCACTGGGCGCTGGGGGTCTATTTTGATCCCTAAATCGAACCTTAAAAAACCTCTGACAGGAAGCCACAAAGACACGAAGAAATACAATTTTTCACCCCAAAGACAGTCATCTTTTGTTCGCCTTCCTTCGTGGCTTCGTGGCTTCGTGGTAGCCGTGGTTTTGATTTTTAGTCCTTACTTGGTTTTCGCCGGGGAAGAGCGGTTAGTTTTTCTTCCCTCGGAGCCGGCCTTCGAGCGGTTGATCGCCGATCCCCGGGAGCCCCACAACAGCATCTTGATTCAAAGCGGTCCCAACGCTTATGAAGGCGCCGTGGGTTCGGCCATTGAACTTTTACAATGGCGGGCCTCCGACCAATCCCGATGGGGATGGGGGATATTGGGCGGGGCTTACATCGGATTGGGAATGGCCGACGC
>Ga0265338_10004801_pt1 | contig 18068 bp, 21 predicted proteins | sample 42126metaG_FD_193579 | JGI IMG/M metagenome (GOLD analysis project Ga0265338, IMG submission 193579) | Rhizosphere microbial communities from Carex aquatilis grown in University of Washington, Seatle, WA, United States - 4-21-26 metaG | ecosystem: Host-associated > Plants > Roots > Rhizosphere... | reverse complement strand
GGCGCAGCTCGAGCGGCTCGCGGCGCTGCCGCTGGCCGAGCGGCGCGAGGTGCCGTCGCTCGAGCCGGAGCGGGCGCCCGTGATCGTCGCCGGCGCGGTGATCCTGACGGAGATCCTCGACGTCTTCGGGCTCGACGCGATCGACGCGAGCGAGCACGACATCCTCGACGGCGCCGCGCTCGCCGCCGCCGAGCTGCCCGAACCACATGAAGGCGCGGCGCCGCCCGGCGCCTACACCTGCTGCTAGGCCGTCTCTTCCTCCGGCGGCTCGTCCTCCGCCAGCCGCCGCTGCACCACCGCGCGCGACAGCACGCCGACGAGCCGTCCCTGCTCGACGACCGGCACGCGCTCGAAATCGTGCTCCTCGAGCGTGTGGAACGCCTCGTCGAGCGGGAGTCCGGCATCGAGCGTGTAGATCGGCGGCTCCGCGATCCCGTCGAGCCGAACCGCCTTCGGATCGAGGCCCGCCGCGACGACCTCGCGCACGAGCGTCTTCCGCGTGATCACGCCGACGAGCACGCCGTTCGCGTCGCAGACGAGGATCGCGCGCACCTCCGGATTCTCGGCGAGCAGCCGCCCGGCCTCCTGCGCGCTCGCAGAGCCGTCGAGCATCGTCGGCTCGGGCACCATCGCGTCGCGGACGGTCTGCACGCTCACGGGTAGATGCCGCGCGCCTCGAGTGCGCCGGCCACCTCCCGGATCGCCGCGACCATCGCGGCCTGCCGCAGCGTGATGTGCTTCTCGTCCGACACCGCCCAGACGCGGTCGAACGCGTCGGTCATCTTGTCGGCGAGACGCCCGCGGATCTCGTCGCGGTCCCAGAACAGCCGTCCGAGATCCTGCACCCATTCGAAGTACGAGACGGTGACGCCGCCGGCGTTGGCGAGGATGTCCGGCACGACCGGAATGCCCCGCTCGGCGAAGATCGCGTCCGCCTCGAGCGTCGTCGGCCCGTTTGCTCCCTCGACGATGAGCTTCGCGTTCACACGCGCCGCGTTCTCGTCCGTGAGCTGGTCCTCGCGCGCCGCGACGATGAGCACGTCGCACGGAAGCTCGAGCAGCTGCTCGTTCGTGATCCGTTCGGCGCGGTCGTAACCCTCGAGCGAGCCGCGCTCGGCCATGTATGCGTGCAGCTCCGGGATGTCGAGCCCGTCGGGCGCGTGGACGCCGCCGGAGATGTCGGAGACCGCGATCACGGTCGCGTCGCGCACCCGCAGCTCCGACGCGGCGATGCCGCCGACGTTGCCGAAGCCCTGGACGACGCACCGCTGCTCGCCGAGCTCCATGCCCAGCCGCCGGCACGCCTGCTCCGCGCACATGACCACGCCGGCGCCGGTCGCCTCGTGCCGGAAGACGGAGCCGCCGATCGAGATCGGCTTGCCGGTGACGACCTCCGGAACGGCGTGGCCGACGAGCATCGAGTACGTGTCCATCATCCAGGCCATCGTCTGCTCGTTCGTCGCCATGTCCGGCGCGGGAATGTCCATCTGTGGGCCGATCACCTCGACGAGCTCCGACGTGAAGCGGCGCGTCAGCCGCTCCAGCTCGGGCAGCGACAGCGCCCGCGCGTCGCAGCGGATGCCGCCCTTCGCGCCGCCGTACGGCAAGCGCAGGAGCGCGCACTTCCACGTCATCCACGTCGCGAGCGCGGCGCACTCGCCGAGCGAGACCTCGGGGTCGTAGCGGACTCCGCCCTTCGTCGGCCCGAGCACGGTCGAGTGCTGGACGCGGTAGGCGGCGAAGATCTGCATCGTCCCGTCGTCGCGGCGCAGCGGGACGCTGACGATCATCGCGCGCTCCGGGTAGCTGAGCCGCTCCGCCACCATCGGCGAGACGTCGGCGTACGGAAGCGCCTGCTCGAACTGCGCACGCGCCATGAGGAAGAGCGGCGTGTCCCATTCGAGCGGCCGATCGAGCGGCGATGCCTCCACGCTGGCCACGGCGGGAGTGTACGGACCCCCGGGTCTAACGGGTGCCGATGGAACGCATCAGCTGCTCGCGGACGCCGGCGACGCCCTTCCCGGGAAGCGGCTCGCCGAGGGCGCTGGCGACGAGCTCGGTCGCCTCCCGGACGACCTTGTCGCGCTCCGTGTCGAGGCCGGCGTGGGCGACGAGCAGGTCGCCCCGGGCCCTGGACGTCCATTCGAGCACTCCGTCGAGGCCCGGCCCGGGCGGTTCGGTGGCGAGGCGGGGATTCGCGGCGAGCGTCCCGGCGAGCGGCTGCACCTCGAGGACAAGCCGATCGGCGCCGGCTCGCTGCTGCTGCTCCTCCAGCACGAGCCGCTCTCGTTCCGCATGGGCGCGCTCGACCCTGTGCTCGGCGTCGCGCATCGCGTCGCGGGCGTGCTGCACCGTGCGCTCCGCCGCGAGCCGCGCGTCCTCGCGTCCACGCTGCTCCGCTTCGGCCAGCGCCGCCTCCGCCTCGGACAGCGCCTCCGCGGCCCCTGCCCGGGACTCGTCCGCAGCACGCTCCTCCGCCTCGCGCGCGGCGAGCGCGCCGGGGAACCCGGCGAGGAAGTCGGCGATCGCGGCGCCGCGGGCGCGGGTCCCGTCCACCTCCCGCTGCAGCTCCTCGATCCCGTGCAGCGCCGCCGCCGCGTCCCCGTCCCGGCGCTCGAGCTCGTCGACGATCCGGAGCAGCGGCTCCACGACACGGACCCTATCGGGCAGAGTTGGGGCTGTGATCGACGAGCAGCCCTACCGCGAGCTGCCTGGCGGCGTCCGCATGCCGGTGCTCGGACTCGGCGTCTGGCAGATCCCCGACGGGAGCGAGGCCCAGAATGCGGTCGAGTGGGCGCTCGAAGCCGGCTACCGCCACGTCGACACCGCATCGCTCTACAAGAACGAGCGGAGCGTCGGCGCCGCGCTGAAGCACAGCGGCCTTCCGCGCGACCAGGTGTTCGTGACGACGAAGCTGATGCCCGCGCGGCTCGACGTTCCGCGCGAGCTTGAGCTGAGCCTCCAGCGGCTCGGGCTCGACTACGTCGACCAGTACCTCATCCACTGGCCGATGCCGGCCGTCGTGTCGCGCCAGTGGCGCGCGCTCGAGTCGCTACGCGAGGCCGGCCTCGCGCGGTCGATCGGCGTGAGCAACTTCGGCGTGCGCCGGCTGCAGTCGCTCGTGAAGCGCGCCGCGCACGTTCCGGCCGTCGACCAGGTGCAGCTCAGCCCGTTCCATTACCGCCGCAAGCTCGTCGACTCCTGCCGCGAGCAGGGCATCGTCCCGGTCGCGTACAGCCCGCTCGAGCGCGGGAAGGAGCTGGCGCATCCGGCGGTCGTCGCGCTCGCCGTCAAGGTGGAACGGACGCCGGCGCAGGTGATGCTGCGCTGGGCTGTCCAGCGCGGCGCGGTCGTGATCCCGAAGTCGACGCACGAGGAACGCATCCACTCCAACGCGCAGATCTTCGACTTCGAGCTCGACGCCGACGCGATGCAGACGCTCGACGGGCTCGACCAGACGGGCGGGACGGGACGGGCCCGGCCCTAGGAGCTACTGCGCGGGGCCGGTGCCCAGCGTGACGGTGGTCGTCTGCGGCGTGCCGTCCTGGTCGAGATAGTCGACCTCGACGCTCGCCCCGGGCGTCTCGTGCTGCATGACGCTCCCGAGCGTGGCCGCCGCGTCGACGGTGTTGCCGTCGAGCGCGGTGATGACGTCGCCCTCGACGAGCCCGGCCTGGTCGGCGGGGCCTCCGGGGACGAGGTTCGCGATCAGCGCGCCGCTCACGCCCTCGCCGGGATCCTCGACGCCGACGCCGAGGAATGCAGTCGCGCCGATGTGCGCGGTGGGCGAGCTCCCGGACTCGATCTGCTTCGCGATGGTCAGCGCCTTGTTGATCGGGATCGCGTAGGCCTGGCTGGCGCGCTGGGCGACGAGGTTGCTGGAGGCGGCCGTGTCCATGCCGAGCACCTTGCCGGTCGACGAGTCCATCAGCGGTCCGCCCGAGTCGCCGGGCTGGATCCCCGCGTTCGTCTCGAGTAGGCCGGTCAGCTGCTCGGAGCTGCCGTCCTCGTCGCTCGCCGTGATCGTCTGGCGGAGCGCGACGATCCTGCCGGCCGCGGGCGTGAGCCTGCCCGTCCCGCCGGCGTTGCCGAGCGCCGTGACGGCCTCGCCGGCGCGCGCCTTCGACGAGTCACCGAGCTTGACCGTCTTCAGGTTCGACGCGCCCTGCAGCTTCAGCACGGCGACGTCGTTCCCGACGTCGTAGCCGAGCACCGTCGCGGTGTAGGTGCGGTGCGTCGACGGGTCGACGACCTTGATCGTCGTCGCGCCCTTGATCACGTGGTTGTTCGTCAGCACGATGCCGTTGGACGTGAGAGCCATCCCCGTCCCGGCCGCGGCCGCGTTCTGGTACGCGAGGTTCGTGTCGATGATGAGGACGCCTGCGGTGTAGTTCTTCGTCGCCGCGCCGGCGCCCTGCGCCAGCAGCAGCGCCGCAACGGCGCTCGCACCCGCGGCCGCCGCCGCTCCGATGAACTGTCTCGATCCCATCTGCCCTCCATTGGAGCAGCGGAATCTGAAGATCACGTAAGAAAGGGCTCGGCAGGTGCCGGGAGCGGGACTCGAACCCGCATGGCCCGAGGGCCACCCGATTTTAAGTCGGGCGCGTCTGACCAGTTTCGCCATCCCGGCGCGGCCAGCGTATCGTTGCGCCCGATGACCCACGACGTGATCGTCCTCCTCGCCGTCCTCGGCGTCGTGGGCCAGGTGATCGCCGCGGCGCTGATCGTGATCGGCGCGCTCGCGCTGTTCGGCGTCCGCGGGCCGCTCGCGGCGGTGCGGTCGTGGCTCTGGGGCTACGAGCTGTGGGCGGCGTTCGTCGTCGCCGCGATCGCCACGGGCGGCAGCCTGTTCCTCTCCCAGGTGGCCGGCTTCGTCCCCTGCGAGCTGTGCTGGTTCCAGCGGATCTGCATGTACCCGCTCTCGATCCTCACCCTGTTCGCGGCGGTGCACAACGACAACCGTTTCGCCCGCTATCTGCTGCCCTTCCCGGTGATCGGCGCGTGCGTCTCGATCTACCACCTGCTGATCGAGAACCAGGTGATCGCGGAGCCGAGCGCGTGCCGGATCGGCGGGGCGGGCTGCGCCGTGAAGTGGATCAACTACTTCGGCTACATGACCATTCCGATGCTGACCCTCACCGCCTTCGTCCTCCTCATCGGATTCTTAGCTCTGGCCGCCGCCGACTCCTCCGAGCCGGACGGTACTCTTGCGGCCGATGGCTAGCGGGAAGAAGAGCAGGGAGGCACGGCGCGCCGCCGCGTCGAAGCCGCCGCCCGTCCAGTCCAAGGGCGGGACCCGGTCGCGCCAGGCGTCGCCGAAGGTGCTCGGCGCCGCGGCAGGCCTCGTCATCCTGATCGTGATCGGCGTCGTCCTCGGGGTCGTCCTCACCGGGAACAACAAGTCCTCGACGCCGACCGACGTCCCGTCCGTCGGCTCGATCGCGAACGGTCTCCCGGGCTCGGCCGACGTGGCCGCGATGTTCAAGGGGATCCCGCAGAAGAATCTCGTGCTCGGCTCCGCGTTCGCGCCCGTGACGATGACCGAGTTCATCGACCTTCAGTGCCCGATCTGCCAGGAGTTCGAGACGACGGTGATGCCGGACATCATCCCGAAGTACGTACGCACCGGGAAGGTGAAGGTCTACGTTCGCCCGTGGGCGTTCATCGGCCCCGACTCGTTCCGCGGCCAGTCGGCGATGCTCGCGGCCGGACTGCAGAACAAGGCTTTCAACTACGCGCAGATCCTCTACGACAACCAGGGCACGGAGAACACCGGCTGGCTCGACAGCAACATGGTCGTCCAGGCGGCGGCGAGCATTCCGGGCCTGAAGGTCCCGCAGCTGGTCACCGACATGAAGTCCTCCACCGTGAAGAACGAGGCGAAAGCCGTCGCGGCCGAGGCGAGCGCAAGGCAGGTGGCCGGCACTCCGACCATCTTCGTCGGCAAGACCGGCACGAAGGGCACGCAGGTCAACCTGCAGAGCGGCGGCGACGAGCAGTCGCTCGTCGCGGCGCTCGACGCAGCGCTCGGCTAGTGCCCCTTCCGGTGATGCCGTCTAGCTTCTGGGTCGCGAGCACCAAGCGATGCAAGGACGCAGGGAGCGTTCGTAGCTTTAGCTACGGGCGCGACCGAGGACGCGGCAGCGCGCCGCGTGATCGCGGGCCAGAAGCGGGCATGTATTGCTGGAAGGGGCACTAACCCGCTCCGTCCGACCCTGGGTCTAGCGTTTGTCGGCCCAGTGGTCATCGTCGCTCTCCTCATCGGACTGGCTCTCGGCGCAACGATCGCCGCGCTGTTCGTGCGCTCGCGCTACGCCTCCGAGCTTGCGCGCGAGCGCGCGTCCGCGGGCGAGAAGCTGGCGCTGCTGGACGGGGCGCAGGAGTCGTTCGCCGCGACGATGAAGGCGCTCGCCGCCGACGCGCTCGCGACGAGCAACAAGTCGTTCCTCGACCTCGCGAACGCGCAGCTGGATCAGCGGAAGCAGGCGGTCGAGCACCTCGTCGCCCCGATCAAGGAGTCGCTGCAGAAGGTCGACGGCAAGCTGCAGGAGCTCGAAGTGGCGCGGAAGGGCGCGTACTCGGAGTTGTCGACCCAGGTGCGCCAGCTCGCCGACGGGCAGAAGGAGCTGCGCAACGAGACCGGCAACCTCGTCACCGCGCTGCGCTCCCCCGTCGTGCGCGGCCGCTGGGGCGAGATGCAGCTGCGCCGCGTCGTCGAGATGGCGGGGATGCTGTCGCACTGCGACTTCCTCGAGCAGTCCACGGTCACCGTCGACGGCAACCGGCTGCGGCCCGACCTCGTCGTCCGGCTCCCGGGCGGCAAGCAGGTCGTCGTCGACGCGAAGGCTCCGCTGCAGGCGTATCTCGACGCGCTGGAGGCGAAGGACGAGGACACGCGCCAGGCACGGCTCGCCGATCACGCGCGGCAGATCCGCGACCACATCGCGAAGCTGTCGGCGAAGAGCTACTGGAGCCAGTTCGAGGAGACGCCGGAGTTCGTCGTGCTGTTCATCCCCGGCGAGACCTTCTTCTCGGCTGCGCTCGAGCAGGATCCGTCGCTGATCGAGGAGGGCGTCAACCAGCAGGTGATCCTCGCCACGCCGACGACGCTGATCGCGCTGCTGCGCGCCGTCGCCTACGGCTGGCGCCAGGAGACGATCGCGGAGTCCGCAAAGGCGATCAGCGAGCTCGGCCGGGACCTCTACACCCGGCTGGCGACGCTGACCGACCACTTCGCAAAGGTCGGCCGCGGGCTCGAGACGGCGGTGCGGTCGTACAACGAGGCGGTCGGCTCCTTCGAGACGCGAGTGCTCCCGAGCGCCCGCCGCTTCAAGGAGCACGGGATCGCCCCGACCGCCGAGCTGTCGGCCCTGCCGGTGGTCGAGCGGAGCGTCCGCCCGGTCTCGGCGCCGGAGCTCCACGGCGGCGAGAGCGCCGCCGACGCGGCCTAGGCGGAGCTACCGGGACTTCGCTCTACCATGGGACGGGTGCGGGAACGTCCTTCCGCCCTCCATCGTTTAATACGGCAGAACAGTTTTTCGAGGAAGGACAGGAATGAGCGACGTACGTGAGCTGATCATCGTCGGCGGTGGCCCCGCCGGCTATACAGCCGCCCTCTACGCGGCGCGGGCGAACCTGCGGCCGCTCGTGATCGAGGGCTTCAACTGGGGCGGCCAGCTGATGATCACGAGCGACGTGGAGAACTACCCCGGCTACCCCGACGGCGTCATGGGACCGGAGATGATGGCCGAGTTCCGCCGCCAGGCGGAGCGGTTCGGCGCGGACTTCGTCACCGACGACGTGACCCGCGTCGACTTCTCCGAGCGGCCGTTCGGCATCTGGGTCGAGAACGAGGAGTACCGCGCGAAGACCGTCGTCGTGGCGACGGGCGCGAGCGCGCGGTGGCTCGGGCTCCCCGGCGAGCAGCGGCTCCAGGGACGCGGCGTCTCCGCCTGCGCCACCTGCGACGGCGCGTTCTTCAAGGAGAAGGAGCTGATCGTCGTCGGCGGCGGCGACACGGCGATGGAGGAGGCGGCGTTCCTGACGCGCTACGCGTCGAAGGTGACCGTCGTCCACCGGCGCGACGAGTTCCGCGCCTCGCCGATCATGGTCGACCGCGCCCGCGCCAATCCGAAGATCGCGTTCGTCACCAACGCGATCGTCGAGGACATCCTCGGCGAGACGACGGTCGAGGGCGCGCTCCTGCGCGACCCGCGGACGAACGAGACGACGGAACTGCACGCCGACGGCGTATTCGTCGCCATCGGCCACGACCCGAACACCGCGCTGTTCGTCGGCCAGCTCGACCACGACGAGACGGGCTATCTCGTGACGAAGCCCGGCACGACGGAGACGAACATCCCCGGCGTCTTCGCCGCCGGCGACGTGCAGGACCACACGTACCGGCAGGCGGTCACCGCCGCAGGCTCGGGTTGTATGGCGGCGCTGGACGCCGAGCGCTTCCTCGCGGAGCAGGAGCACAGCGCGTCTGCTGCTCCGATGACGCCGGCGACCGCCGACGTCTAGAGCGCGTCGGTGTCGACGACCCAGGTCGTGTCGGTGAGCCGCTCGGCCCGCAGCGCGTAGTCGCTGCTCTGCCGCGCGCCGATCTCGTCGAGCGCCGGAACGTCGACTGTCGAGTCGTTGCCGTCCATCTTCAGCTCGCGCCGGCCGTCGACCGACGTGAGCTCGATCGAGTCGCCCGCGACGTCCCCGGACAGTTCGACGATGTCGACGCGGACAGCGCCGACCGACCACACGGCGTCCGACTGGCGCCGGCCGACCGCACGGTACGGCGGATCGAGCGTCTCCTCGATCGCGTCGGCGAGCGGAGCGACGCTGCCGTCGGGCTCGTCCTCGTCGACGATGAGCGTCCGGTTGGCGTCACCAAGCGCGACGAAGTGCACCTCGTCGCCGCGAAGGTCCGGCGCGTCGGTGGAGTCGACGGCGTCCCACTCTCGCGCCCGCGGTACGCCGCTGATTCCCGGAATGCCGAGCCCCGGCTCGCCGTCGAACCCGGGCGGCGTCGCGAGGAAGCCGCCCGCCGACGAGCCCATCAGGGCCTTGCCGACGCGCCTGAACTGCTCTCCCATCAGACCGTCATACCACGCCGGCAGCCGATCACGTCGGCTTGACGCCCACCCCGTCCCACGCTTTGGCCTGCCCGGCCGCGATCATCACCGTCACCAGGTCCTGGCCGTCCGGCAGCGTGATCTGGCCGTCGATGCGTCCGCCGTACTTGTCCCAGCCGTGCGAGAGCAGCGTGATCTCGTCGCCGACCTTCAGCAGCGTCTGGAGGTACGCGAGCGACGTCTTCCCGGCGGCTGTGCTCAGCTCGGGCGCATTGCAGCCGAAGAGGCGCACCGACTGCCGTTCGAGCACGACACCCGCCGGCGCGCGATGCACGTTGAAGCCGAGGTCGTGGTCCTGCACGAGGTGGCCGGTGTGCGGGATCAGCACGAGGTCGACGTCGATGGTGTCGCCGTCGTGGATCGCGGCAACGGTGGCTTGGTACGGGCCGAAGGTGGTCACGCAGGCAACTCCCCCAGTCGATGGTCACGACAAACCGCCCGCCCCGCCGGGATCATGCCACCGCGACAGCCGCCGCGCAGCCTACGAGCCCACGGTCACTGCGACCGCGTCGGTTCTTCCGCGTCGGCCAAACGGCTGCAATTGGCGCATGCGCCATCCAGACGCGATAGCGTGAGCCGATGGACGACGACCGGGCACGTGAGCTTCTCGGGACCGAGCGCGAACGGATCGAGCGGGCGCTCGCCCGGCTCGTGCACACCGACGACGCCGAGCCCGCGGACGAGTTCGACCCGGCGAATCTCGCGTCCGACCTCTACCAGGACGAGCTCGACGAAGGCCTCGCGGAGGATCTGCGCCGCCAGCTGGACGCGGTCGAGCGCGCCGAGGCGCGGCTCGCCGCCGGCACCTACGGTCTCTCGGTCGAGAGCGGGGAGCCGATTCCCGACGAGCGCCTCGAGGCGCTTCCCACCGCCGAGCTGACGGCCGAAGAGGAGCGCGCGAGCGGCGACTGACGGGCGCTACTGCTGGTAGCGCTCGACCACCTCTGCCGGCCGCGCCTCGGCGGCCGCCGGATCGAGACCGGCGTCTCGAAGCGCACGCCGCTGCCGGAGGAGATCCCAGCACTGGTCGAGCGAGACCTTCACTGTCTGCAGCCGCCGCCGGTCGTCGTCGGTCGCGGTTCCGGCCGACTCTCGCGACCAGAGCTCTTCCTCCTCGGCGACCAGTTGCTCAATCGTCCCGTGAATCTGCGGATCGTCCATCACGCCTCCTGCGGTTTGGTGTCGACTAGAGAATGGACCGTGCGAGGTGGTCGTGGACGAGCCGCACCGCCATCGATCCCTCGCCCACGGCAGAGGCCACGCGCTTGATCGAGCCGCTGCGGACGTCGCCCGCGGCGAAGACTCCGGGGCGGCTCGTCTCGAGCGGAAGCGGCGGGCCGCCGTTCGTCGAGGGGAGGTCGCGCCCGGTGAGGATGAAGCCCGCCTCGTCGAGCTCGACGGCGCCGTCGAGCCAATCGGTGTGCGGATCGGCGCCGATGAAGACGAACAGCGCTCGTGCGTCGAGGTCGTGTGCGCCGTCCCGCTTGTGCTCGACCGTGATCCCGTCGAGACCCGCGTCGCCGTGCAGCGCGACCACCTCGGTCTCGGTCAACAGCTCGATGCGCTTGTGGCGCGCGATCTCGTCGATCAGGTAGCGCGACATCGTCTCGCCGAGCTCGGCACGGCGGATGATCAGCCAGACGTGCCGCGTGTGCTCGGCGAGGAAGACCGCGGCCTGGCCGGCCGAGTTCCCCCCGCCGACGACGGCGACGGCGTCACCGCCGCACATGGTCGCCTCGACCTGCGTCGCCGCGTAGTAGACGCCGTTCCCTTCGTACTCGTCGAGACGGTCGAGCGCCAGGCGGCGGTAGCGCGCGCCGGTGGCGATCACGACGGCGCGTGCGCTGACCTCGTCCCCGTCGCTGATACCGATGATGCTGAGACCCTCGCGCGACTCCAGCCGGACGACCCGGCACGGACTCGTGATCCGCGCGGAGAACTTTTCGGCCTGAACCGCCGCCCGCGCAGCGAGCTCGGCGCCGGAGAGACCGGCCGGGAAGCCGAGGTAGTTCTCGATCCGCGTCGAGGTGCCCGCCTGCCCGCCGACCGCGACGCCCTCCAGCGTGAGCGTGGTCAGCCCCTCGGAGGCGCCGTACACCGACGCCGCGAGGCCGGCCGGCCCGGCGCCGATCACGACGAGGTCGTAGTGGTCGTCGTGCTCCCCCGACGGAACGAAGCCGAGCGCCCGCGCCAGCTCCTGCTCGCTCGGGTTGCGCAGGACCCGGTCGCCCCAGAGCACGACCGGCGTCTCGTCGACCGAGACCCCGAAGACCCGCAGCATCTCCTCGACGCTCGGATCACGCTCGACGTCGATCCAGCTGTGCGGAAGGCGGTTGCGCGCCGCCCACTCGAGCAGACGGTGCGTGTCCGCCGAGAAGTGCGAGCCGACGATCTTCGGCCCGAGGCGTTGGCCGATCAGCAGCGCACGGCGACGGAGGAACGCGCTCAGGATCAGGTCGCTGAGAATCGGCTCGTTGGCGATCAGCTGCTTGAGATCGTCGACCGGGATCACCCGGATGCGACTTGGCTCGCGCACGACGGAGCTGAACAACGCCGCCCCACCTGCGATCAGGCTGTACTCACCGAGGAAGCGCCGCGGGCCGTGCTCGACGACGACCCTCTCGTTCTCGGCGCCGAGGTTCTCGACCACCGCGACCCTCCCCGAGAGGATGACGGCGAAGTCGTAGGACTCGCCCTGGCGGAACACGATGTCGCCGGCGGCGTACTCGCGCTCCTCGCCGAAGCGCAACAGGACCGCGAGCTGCGCGTCGGTCAGCTCGGGGAACGCTGCGCTCCGCTCGTCCTCCGAGAACATCGCCGCCGCGCTCACGCGTCTCCGCCGATCGCTTCGAGGAAGGTCGCGGCCGGCGCGAAGAAGTTCGTGCCGGTGACCGGATGAGTGAAGTCGAGCAGCCGGTCGTAGTTGCCGGGCGGCCGTCCGACGAACATGTTCTCGAGCATCTGCTCGAGCACGCGCGGCGAGCGTGCGTAGCCGATGAAGTACGTGCCGGAGTCGCCATCCGTGACGGTGCCGAACGGCATGTTGCGGCGGAGGACGTCGATCTCCTCGCCGTCCTCCTCGATCACCGTCAGCGCGCTGTGCGCATTCGTCGGCTTCGTCTCGTCGTCGAGTTCGATGTCGGAGAGCTTCGTTCGGCCGATGATCAGCTCCTGCTCCTCCGTCGTGACCGCGTTCCACTTGTCGAGCTCGTGCACGTACTTCTGCACGAGCACGTAGCTGCCGCCCGCGAAGGCGGGATCCTCGTCGCCGACGATCACCGCGTCGACCGCCTCCTGTCCGACCGGGTTCTCGGTGCCGTCGACGAAGCCGGTGAGGTCGCGGTCGTCGAAGTAGCGGAATCCGTGCACCTCGTCCACCGGCGAGACCGCTCCTCGCAGCCGCGCCATGATCTGGAGCGCCAGCTCAAAGCAGAGGTCCTTCCGCTCGGCGCGGATGTGGAAGAGGATGTCGCCCGCCGTCGAGACCGAGATGCGCGGGCCGCCGACGATCTCGGGCAGCACGTGCAGCTCCACCGGCCGCGGCGATCCGAACAGGAAGTCCCATGCCTTCGAGCCGATGCCGACGATGCACGAGAGCCGCCCGCCCGGATCGCGTGCCGAGACGGCGCGCACGAGCCCGGCGACATCGGCGCACAGCGCCCGCGCCGCGTCACGACTCGTGTCGTCGCCGTTCACGGTGACGACGAGGAAGATCGCGTCACTCGTGATCGGCTCGGTCACCAGCTGCGGGATCGTCACGTGCCGAGATTACGCGACGGTTGCGTTCCCCACTACGCGCACCGCACAATCCTGTGAACACGGCCAAAGGGGGGAGGCCCGGGTGACCGGACGCAAGAGCAAGTATCTCGTCCTGACGGCGATGATCTTCGCCGTCGCGATGATGTTCGTCGACCAGACGATCGTTGCGATCGCGATCCCGAAGATCCAGGGCGGGCTGTCGCTCTCGGCGACGGGCTCGCAGTGGGTGATCAACGGATACCTGCTCGCGCTGGCGGCGCTGTTCGCCTTCGGCGGGAAGCTGACGGACGTGCTCGGCCACCGCCGCATGGTGATCGTCGGCGTGATCGGCTTCGCGGGGGCGTCCGCGCTGTGCGGCGCCGCGCCGACGGGCAAGGCCGGCGAGTGGTGGCTGATCGTCTTCCGCATCGTCCAGGGCGCGTTCGGCGCCGTCCTGTTCCCTGCGGCACTCGCCATCGTCGTCAACGCCTTCGAGCCTGGTGAGCGCGGCAAGGCGCTCGCCATCTTCTTCGGCATCACCGGCGGGCTCACGTCGATCGGTCCGATCGCCGGCAGCTTCCTTCTGCAGTGGACGTGGCGGTCGATCTTCTGGATCAACATCCCGATCGCGGTGATCGCGCTTCTGCTGACGCTGCGGGCGAACCCGGCCGACGAGCGCCGCCGCATCCCGATCGACTGGCGCGGCACGGTGCTCGTCTCGGCGGGGATGGCGCTCGCGGTGCTCGGGCTTCAGCAGGCCGGGCAGTGGGGATGGACGTCGGCGAAGGTCTGGGGCTGCCTCGCCGCCGGCGCGGTGCTGCTGACGGTCTTCGTGATCGTCGAGCTGCGCATCGCCGATCCGCTGATCGACCTCCGGATCTTCAGGCACGCCGGGTTCGTCGCGGACAACATCGTCCTGTTCCTCATCTGCATCTGCTTCGTGCCGCTGTTCTTCTTCTCGTCCGTCTACGCGCAGGTCGTGCTCGGCGACAACGCGGGGAAGGCGGGCCTCTACATCCTCATCTTCTTCCTCGGCTTCGCGGGAGCCAGCCAGATCGGCGGACGCATCCTCGACAAGCGCGGCGCCAGGCCCGCGGCGATCGCGGGCTCGGCGCTCGCGGCGACCGGCTTCGTGCTTTGGGCCAATCAGCTGCCGCACGCGAGCCTCGCGTCGCAGTGGCAATGGATAGTGCTCACCGGCGCCGGCATCGGCCTCGCGCTCACACCCGTCTCCACCGACGCGATCAACCGCGCGCCGCGCGGCAGCTACGGCGAGGTGACGGGCGTCACGCAGACCGTGCGCTACTTCGCGTCGAGCCTCGGGCTGGCCGTCCTCGGGAGCCTGCTGATCAGCGAGAACCGGTCGCACGTCCTCTCGTCGCTCACGAGCCAGGGCGTCCCGAAGACCGTGGCCGCGCACATCGCCGGCGCGTTCAGCGCGAGCGCGCCTCCTTCGGGGAGCGAACGCGCGTCGCTGCCGGCAGGGATCGACGGCCGGCAGCTGTTCGAGGCGATCCAGCACGACGTGGCGCTGTCGCTGAAGACCGTCCTGCTCGTCATGGCCGGCGTCATGATCGCGTCCTTCGTCGTCTCCGTACGGCGCCTGGAGAGAGGCGTGCCCGAGCAGGTCTCCGAGACGACGCCGGAAGATCCGGCGAGCGCAACCGTCGGCGGGTGAGCGCCTACGAACGGATCGCCGTTGACGCCGCGCCGGAGACGACGGTGTCCGCGCTGCGCGAGGTTCTGCGGGCGGCCGGCGTCACCGAGTACGCGGTCGTCGACCACGGACACGACATGGCGGCCGCGGGAGCTCCAGGCTTCGCGGCGTGGACGGTCGTGTTCGGCAATCCCGCCGCCGGCGCGAAGCTGCTCGCACGCGACCTCGCGGCGGCAGTCGACATCCCGCTCCGGCTGGCGGTGATCGCCGAAGACGCGACCCGCAGCGAGATCGTGCTGCGCGACATGCGCTCGCTGCTCCGCGAAGAGGTCACCGAGCTGGCCGACGCGTTCACGACCGTGCTGTACGGGCTCGCCGAGCGGGCCCGTGACGTCGCCGAAGCCGCAGCCTGAGGCGCCGCCAGTACGATCGCGGGATGGCGCTCCGCGTCTACCGGATCCCGTTCTCGACGAATGTCGAGCGCGTCGCGCTCGCGGCCGGACACAAGGGGCTCGAGATCGAGTGGATCGACGTCGACGCCTCGGACCGCTCGCCGGTCGAGGAGGTGAGCGGACAGCCGCTCGTGCCGGTGCTGATCGACGGCGACGAGACGGTCCCCGACTCGACGGCGATCATCGAGCATCTCGAGCACCGCTTCCCGGAGCCGCCGCTCTTCCCCGCCGACGAGGCACGCCGCGCCGAGGTCGCCGTGTTCGTCGAGTGGTTCAACCGCGTCTGGAAACGGCCGCCGAACCAGATGGCGGCCGAGCTGGAGCGGCCGCAGCCGGACACCGCACGCGTCAACCGGCTCAGCGCGCGGATGCACGCCGCGCTCGACCGCTTCGAGGCGCTGCTCGCCGGCCGGCCCTACCTCTTCGACGAGTTCGGCGTTGCCGACTGCATCGCCTTCCCGTTCCTCAAGTACGCCGTCTTCGGCCTCCCCGCGGGCGACGACGAGCTCTTCCACCGGATCCTCGTCGAACACCAGCCGCTCGGCGGCGGCTATCCACGGCTGAAGACGTGGGCGCAGCGCGTCGACGAGCGCCCCCGCGCCTGACGGCATCGCTACTCTGGCCCGGTGCCGTACTACATCTGCCCGAACTGCAAGGAGCGGTCGATCGACATCGACCGCAAGGAGGGCCTCTACGACGAGGCCGTCGCCTGCCACCACTGCGGCTTCGGCTTCCTGTTCGAGCTGATGGACGACTACTACCCGGCGCCGGGAACCGGCTTCGTCGTCTGCGACCAGGAGGGCCGGATCCTCGCGGTCGGACGCGGAGTGTTCGAGCTCACCGGCTGGTCGGAGGTCGACCTGCTCGGCAGCGACGTCGTCACCGGGCTCGGTCTCGCCGGCTTCGAGGAGGAGCGCAACCCCGCGAAGCTTGCGCTCGAATGGGGCGTCCGGCGTCTCAACGAGGCGCTCGAGTTGCGCACGCGCGCGGGCCACACGAAGCAGGTGATCGGGGACTTCTTCCCCGCGTACGACGACGACGGCGGGCTGCTCGTCGCGCTGACGCCGCGTCTCGTGTAGCTCAGTCCGACCCGCCCGGCTCGGGCGCGGCATGCGTGGCAGGCGCGACCGGCGCCGTGAGGTCGAGGTCGCTCATCGTCCGCGGGTTGTAGCGGCGCTGCGCGATCACCGTCGGGACGATCGCCGACAGGACGACCACCGCGATCAGCAGCGAGAATTGCGTGCGGTCGATGATCCCCGCGTTCAGCCCGTAGAGAGACGTGATCGTGCCGAACGTGAGACCCGTCGACATCAGCAGCGTCGTGAATGCCGCGTGCGGCGCTGTGTAATGCCGCGCGAGCGGATAGACGGCTGCGAGCTTCGGGATCATCTTCGACAGGAAGAGGACACCGAGGATGCCGAGGTTCGCCCACAGCGCGCCGGCGGAGATGTTCATCCCGCCCTTGAGGAAGAAGAACGGCGTCAGGAACGCGAACGCGACGACGCGCATCCGGTCCTGCTCGGTCCTATGCGAGTCGTAGAAGGACGACATCACGAGCCCGAGGACGAAGACGGGCAGCGCCGCCTGCGAGTTCGCGCGCGAGCCCAGCCACATGAGCAGGAACAGGCACGCGAAGACGAGCTTGATCTCCGGCTCGATCACGCGGTTCCCGTACCGCCCGAAGAATCCCTTCGCCATCCTCGGAAGCCCGACGATCATCCCCACCGAGACGGCGGCGAACGGGACGATCCAGATCGTCGGCGTGATGAACAGAACGGTCAGCCCGGTGACGGTGGCGATGTCGGTGACGAAGGTCGCCGACATCAGCCGCTTGCCGACGAGCTCGTTGTTCAGACCGGTCTCGACGAGAACGGCGTAGACGACTGCGAGGCTCGTCGTCGACAGCGCGAGCCCGCCGATCTCGGACTGTTGCCGCGTCCAGTCGAGGCCGTAGTACGCGACGAGGCCGACGACAGCGAACGGCGCGAAGAACGAGACGAGCCCGATCGACACGGACGCTCTCCACTCGCGCTTGAACTGGGGCACGTCGACTTCCGTCCCCGCGAGGAAGGTGAGGAGGATCCCCGCGAACGAGCCGACGAACGTGAGCCAGCTCGGGACGTCGAGATGAAACGCGTTGCCGACGACTGCTCCGAGGAACAGCTCGATCAGCGCGACCGAGATGCCGATCTCGACGGAGATGGTCGCGGCCAGCAGGACGGTGACGGCGAGAAGTGCTGCTATCGCGATGTCGCTCACGGCTCTACCTCCTGAAGTCGGTCAGTGGTAGAGGCCATCAGCGGCGGAGCCGCGGTTCGGTGCGCGAGCCTCATCGCGCTTGCAGCCGGGTGACTATAGCCACAATGAAGGGGTGGACACGCTCCAGGGCCAGCTGCTGATCGCCTCGCCGGGACTGCTCGACCCGAACTTCCGGCGCACGGTCGTCCTCGTGACCGAGCACAACGAGGAGGGCGCCGCGGGCCTGGTGCTCAACCGTCCGTCGCCGACCGAGGTGTCCGAGGTCGTGCCGCTGCTCGAGCCGCTCGTCGAGGACGGAGAGCAGGTCTGGGTCGGTGGGCCCGTGCAGCCGAACGCGGTGCTCGTGCTCGGCGAGTTCCTCGATCCCGACGACGCGGCGGTACCGCTGTTCGGCTCGCTCGGCTTCCCGTCGCTCGACGAGCCGGACGAGGTCGTCCCGATGACGACGCGGCGCCGCGTGTTCGCGGGCTACGCCGGCTGGGGCTCGGGCCAGCTCGAGGACGAGCTCTCCCGCGAGGACTGGATCGTCGAGCCCGCGCTTCCCGACGACGCGTTCACGGAGGCGCCGGACGAGCTCTGGCGCGACGTCCTGCGCCGGAAGGGCGGCATCTACGAGCTCGTTTCGCGGATGCCCGAGGACCCGTCCGTCAACTGAGCCTGTCGAGTACGAGCACCAGCGTCCTCAGCGTCAGGTCGACCTCGCCGTCGCCGGCGAGCGACCGGACCCGTGCCTCGATCCGCGCCTGCTCGGCCGGCGGCGCAGTCACCACGGCGCTCGTCGACGAGACCCATTCGACGAGCTGGCCCGCGTTCAGCGCGCGACGGTGCCGG
>Ga0265338_10004799_pt1 | contig 18070 bp, 16 predicted proteins | sample 42126metaG_FD_193579 | JGI IMG/M metagenome (GOLD analysis project Ga0265338, IMG submission 193579) | Rhizosphere microbial communities from Carex aquatilis grown in University of Washington, Seatle, WA, United States - 4-21-26 metaG | ecosystem: Host-associated > Plants > Roots > Rhizosphere... | reverse complement strand
AAGACAAGAAGAAGAAGGACCGCGTGGCGGCCCTGGCAATAATCAAGAAGCAGTGGCCGAAGCTCACCACGACTAAATCAGGCCTCATGTACGAAGTGCTGGCGAATGGTTCGGGGGCAAGTCCGACGTCAGGAGTCACGGTCAGCGTGAAATACAAGGGATCACTCCTGGACGGACGGGTGTTCGACAGCACGGAATCCCGGGGGGCCCCGGTGACCTTCCAGGTGGACAGGGTTATCAAGGGCTGGACCGAAGCGCTCCTCATGATGAAGCGAGGGGAGAAGCGGCGCCTGGTGATCCCGCCCGAGCTCGGTTACGGCGAGAAAGGATACCCAGGGGTCATCCCGCCGAACGCTTTTCTCGTGTTCGAAGTAGAGCTCGTGGACTTTTGATTTTTGTTGTTGACAGCCCTGCCTGGAACCGTATATATATGCATCACATGAGTATTGGTCTTCACATGAGCGCAGCACGCATGCAGCAGTCCTGGTGGTGGTGGACCTCGGGGAGGAAATCGAGGTCTGCCTAGGCCGTCACCAGACAGCAGACCGCAGGCGGTTTCCCTCCCCATAGTGAGAGAAACTGCCCGCGGTTTTCTTATTCGCGGAAACCCGGGCAGCTGCCCGGGTTTTTTATTTCACCGCCCCGTCGGGGCGGGTGCCAGATAGGTCGAAAGGAGTCGCGCATGACCGATGACAGAATCTTCCAGCTCCCCACCAGGGAAATCCCGAAGAAATGGCTGAACATCCAGCCGTCGCTGCCCGAGCCCGTGCCGCCCATGCTCAGTCCGGCGGACGGAAAACCGGTGCCCCTGGAGGCATTCCTGACCCTCTTTCCCATGGGCCTTCTCGAGCAGGAGGTGTCCCAGCAGCGGGAGATCAGCATCCCGGACGAGGTGCTCAAGGTGTACTCCCTTTTCCGTCCGACCCCGCTCATCAGGGCAAAGTTCCTGGAAGAGGTCCTGGGAACCCCCGCCATGATCTTCTTCAAGAACGAAAGCGTGGCGCCCACGGGCAGCCACAAGCCGAATACGGCCATCGCGCAAGCCTACTATAATAAGAAGGAAGGCGTGAAAAAGCTCGTGACAGAAACCGGGGCGGGGCAATGGGGAAGCGCCCTCGCGCTGGCCGGCGCGCATTTCGATCTGGATATCAACGTCTTCATGGTCCGCGCCTCGTACGAGCAGAAACCGTATCGGAAGATCATGATGGAGACCTACGGCGCAAAGGTACAGCCCAGCCCCTCCAAGGATACGCAGATCGGGAAAAAGATGCTCGAAGACAAACGCAACTATCCGGGCTCTCTCGGCATTGCGATCAGTGAGGCAGTGGAGGTGGCGGCGACCTCCGGGGGAACTGTCAAGTACGCTCTGGGCTCGGTGCTCAACCACGTGCTCATGCACCAGACGGTGATCGGCCTGGAGGCGCGTGCCGTCCTTGAGGATCTCGGTCTCTATCCGGATGTGGTCATCGCATGCCACGGAGGGGGAAGCAATTTCGGCGGCATCGCCATTCCCTTCATGGAGGACAAGATCTCGGGAAAGAGGAATACCGAGTTCGTTGCCTCGGAACCTCTTGCCTGCCCGTCTCTCAGCAAGGGAATCTATGCCTACGATTTCGGTGACTCGGGAAAGCTTATCCCGCTTGCCAAGATGTACACGCTGGGCCACGGATTCATCCCGCCCTCCGTGCATGCAGGAGGGCTTCGCTATCACGGGGCGGCCCCCATCGTGTCCCTTCTGAACAGCAAGGGCCTGATCCGGGCCGAGGCCCTTCGGCAGAAAGAGACATTCGAGGCAGCAGTCCTTTTCGCGCGCACGGAAGGAATAATCCCGGCCCCGGAGTCTGCGCACGCAATAGCCTCAGCCATCCGCGTGGCGAAGAAGTGCAAGGAGACTGGGGAGAAGAAAGTCATTCTCTTCAACCTCTCCGGTCACGGCCACTTCGACATGCAGGCGTACGAGCAGTATTTTGCGGGCAAGCTGGAAGACTACGAGTATCCGGAAAAGGAAATACTGAAAGCGGAAAAGGACCTGCCGAAGGTCGGTTGATCCGCTCAGGAACGTATACCGGGGGCCGCGGCAGTTCCGCGGCCCTCGTTTAGTCGTCGACTTATGTGCCGAACCTTGCCTTTGCCTGCTCGAACCAGCGGTAGACGTCTTCGAACAGGTCCAGGTAATCCTCCTGCTTGAGCAGGTCCAGGATGAACGCAGTCAGCTCCTTTGCTTCGACCTTGCGGCCGTGCAGGGTGAGCGGGTTCTCTTTCTGCACCTTCCGCGCGAACTGGCGGTACTCTTCGATGATGGGCACATCGACCTTCTGTGTCTCCAGTGTTGCCAGGAAGATGCTGTCCAGGTCGATAAGCCACAGGTACACGATGGCCAGGCCGTGGATGACCCGGTACTCCTTGTCCGTGAAGATGATGAAGGGCAGCTCGTTGTCCACGATGCGCATCTCCCTGAAGTCGAAAAGCCCTCCGGGGAAAACGCCCTGGGAAAGCGTCTGCGGGTCAGCGTGCGGGCCCCTGCCTCCACGATCGAGGGGATGGAGGTCCGCTACCACGGCAGCCGCTTTCACTTTGACAGTTCGGTACAATTCCTTCTGGTCGGCATCTCCCGTGGGCGGGTGAGGAAACCGCGCAAAGAGACGCGCTTCAGGGTCGGAGGAGAACCAGTCCATGACGGTGCCGACTGTCTCCCGGGCCAGGCGGGAATGTTCGGCGAACGGCCATCCGAAGCACCGCTCGTTCACGAGGGGGAATACGATCTTGTAGAGGTTCTTGATGAGGGCGGTCTTCTCATACGGATCGAAGAGCTCTCGTATCCCGTTCCAGATTTCCAGGGGCCGGACGCCTTCAATCGCCAGTATCTCGAAATACAAGCCCCGCACGAACTCCGACAGCCGCGCGTCTGTATGTGCATCCCCCTTACTTTCACGCATGCAGGATTTCCCTCCCGTATCCCGGTTCCTCGGCGCCCATTGCCTCGCGTGTTGCGACAAACCAGGTGGCAGCGCCCCTGATCCATGCTGCGGGGGTCGCACGTTCACCCGACCGGGCTTTCCGCAGGGCCGGTGCCTTGTCAGCCCCGGCCACCAGGAACACCACGCATCGGGAAGTTCTAAGGAAAACCGGGCACAGGGTCAACCGCCAGTCGCGCTCGGCGGGTCCCTCCACCGCGGCCGCTTCACCCGGCATGTCAGGAGAGACGGGAACACGACCGCCGCCGGGCAGGTGGGCGGTGGCGCCCGGAAAGAGCGAGGCGGTATGGCCATCCGCGCCGAGCCCGAGGATGAGAAGATCGGGGGCGTCCCCGGGCCTGCCCATCAGCTCCCTGACGCGACGGGCGTACAGCCCGGCGCATTCCACCGGATTTCCCCAACCCGCATCCCACGAGTGAATCGTATCTTCAGGGGCTCCGATCCGGCTCAGGAGCATGTCGCGCGCCATGCCCTCGTTCGACCGCGGGTATGTTCGATTCACCCAGCGTTCATCCCCGAAAAACCATGACAGCCTCTCCATGGGGACGTTCCTCCCGCGCAGACCCTCCCCGACGAGCGCATAGGTCTCACGGGGTGTTTCACCGCCTGCAAGGATGACGCGGGCGCGTCCGCGGACGGTCAGAGCCTCTTCGATCGTCGAGAGGAGGAGACGGCTCGACTCCTCGGCAAGCGCGCGAGCATCTTCCACAACCAGCGTCCGGGGGAGTGGAGGCGGAAATTCGCCGTGCGGGTCAGTCGTCGGGGCGTCCCGCATGGGCGAGCACCTCCACGAAAACCGGGTCCCGGGAAAGGGTGTCCACTTCCTCCAGGAGAATCTCTCCGTCGGAGGGAAACCGGTAGGCGCCCTTCTCCTCTCCGCGGGAAAGACACCCGCCCTTTGTGCAGCCGATGTCGAGGTCCGGAGCGCCGGTGAGCTTGAAGGTGACGCGAAATCCTTCCGCGAGTGTGCCGGGCGCCGCATGCTCGACAAGGAGCTGCCGTTCCAGCCTCACCCGCAGCCAGAGAAAGAACAGAGAGGCTTCGAACTCGGATCCTCCGTACAATCGCACGCTCTGGACGGCGGCAAGGAAGGGCCGCATGCCAGGCGGGTCGAACGCGCGCGCAGTCTGCTCGCGGAGAATGCGGCTCCGCCGCCAGGAGAAATCGGAGAGCAGGAATGCGCCGGTGGTCCTCTCCTTGAGCTCGCGCAGGGCGGACAGCGCGCCGCCGTACCCGGCGGATTTGGCGCCGCCGTACCCGGCGGATTTGGCGCCGCCACCCGCATCATCCGCGGCAAGACGCGCGGAATCGACGAGCAGCTTGTCGATAAGGCCGGCGGCCTTCAGGAGGGCGCCTTCCCACGTACCCTCGTCCGTGCCGAGGCCGTCGGGGATCCACGCGAAAACCGGCAGGTCGCGAATGAGCAGGGGGGCCCAGGCGCCGGGATCGATTCCCACACCATCGTCCCCGCTTTCGATGCGCACTTCCTCGAAGCATACCCCGCGGTTTCTCTTGTCGGGGAAGCAGCGGCCGCTCACCCACACTTCCGTCTGCGGGGCGCGCGCCCTCGTAATGGTGATGATGCGTGCGGGGCGTTTGCCCAGCATGTACTGAAGGGCAGTCTCAGCCGGGTCAGGCTGGCCCGGCAGGACAGCTCCCTCCTGCCTGAAAATGACCAGGGTAAAAAGGTTTGTCTTGGTTCCCGAGGAATAGGGATTGGATTCCTTCTCCCGTATCCTTGCGATTTCCTGCTCGATGACACGCGGATTCAGCAGGGCGCTCACAGTCTTCTCCACTTCCGTTCAGGAGCGCCAAGGAGCCGCGCGGCCCCTTCCGGTCCTGAGCTTCCCGCGCGGTACATGCAGAGCGAGGGCTCCGCGGTCTCCTCCCAGCCGTGAAGAATCTCAGTGATGAAACCCCACGCGGACTCTACTTCGTCATTCCGCATGTAGAGGGTCGAATCACCAAGCATTGCGTCCAGGAGCAGCCTCTCATACGCGTCCGGCAGATCGTCTCCAAAGGCCGACCCGTAGGAAAAATCCATGTTGACCGTCCGCATTTCCGTGGTCGGCCCCGGAATCTTGGAGTTGAATCCCATGGTGATTCCCTCCTGCGGCTGGATGCGAAAGGTCAGCACGTTCGGCGGCGTGCCGGCAATGTCCCGGTCCGCGAACAGGAGCAGCGGGGGCTGTTTGAAATGAATTGAAATCTCCGTGGTGCGCCGCGACAGCATCTTGCCCGTCCTGAGGAGAAACGGCACACCCGCCCACCGCCAGGACTGCAGGGAGACGCGCAGCGCGGCGAATGTCTCCGTGTGCGAGTGCGGATCAACGCCCTCTTCTTCCCGGTAGGCACGAGCCTCCTCGCCGTCCACGATGCCCCGTTCATACTGGCCTCTGACCGTCTCCGTGCGCACCAGCCCGTCGGTGATGGGGGCGATGGACTTCAGGACTTTCACTTTTTCATCGTGGATGCTGTCAGGATCGAGGTCCACCGGCGGCTCCATTGCCACGAGGGAGAGCAGCTGCAGCATGTGGTTCTGCATCATGTCGCGGAGGGCGCCCGCGCTCTCATAGTAGCGGCCGCGAGTGCCGACCCCGATGGTCTCCGCCATGGTGATCTGCACGTGGTCCACGTAGCGCTTGTTCCATACCGGCTCGAAGATGCCGTTGCCGAACCGCATCAACATGATATTCTGGACCGTCTCCTTGCCCAGGTAATGGTCGATGCGGTAGATCTGGTCTTCGGGGAACGTGTGAGAGATTCGCTCATTGAGGGCCCGCGCGCTGGCCAGGTCGCGCCCCAGCGGCTTCTCTACAATGATACGGGAGAAGCCGTGGGACTGGTCAGCCAGTCCTGCCGCGCCTATCCGCTCGACAATGACCTGGTAGGCGTCCGGTGGCGCTGCAAGGTAGAAGATCCTGTTTGACGGCTTGGGGTATGCTTTCTGTATTTCCGCGTAGCCTTCCGGGGCTTCGAAGGACGAGCGGATGAACCCGACGCCCTCTGCAAATGAATCCTTCAACTCAGCGTCAGCACCGGCCGAGTCTTCCGAATCCAGCATCTTCCGCACAAGAGCGCGGAAGGAGGCCGTGTCCCATTCCCGGCGTGCAAAACCGACTATGCGGACCCCGGTTATTGCCCCTTTGACATAGAGCGAGAAGAGGGCCGGAATGAGCTTGCGTCTGGTGAGATCGCCGCTTGCACCGAATATCACCAGCGTCAACGGCTGAGGCTCCCGGGGCAGCCCCAGCCCCGCAAGGAGCGGGTTCTCCTGCATAGCAGAAAATGGTACATAATTGGCCGCATGGAGACAAGCCCGGGCATTATCAACCCCTGGGGCGGGGCACCCATACGGGTGCGGGAACGGACCTTGTCCACCATGGAAGACGCGCGGGAGCTCGCGAGGGCGGGGTGCCCGAGCGGAACCGTGGTGGTGGCGGGCTTCCAGGAGAAGGGGAGAGGAAGGGTGCCGGGCCGCGTGTGGAGCTCCGCGCCCGGAGAGAGCCTGCTTGCCACTGTCGTGGTGAATCTCACGGATGCCGCGTTCCCGCTCCCGCAGCTTCCCCTGCGCGCGGGGGTGGCTGCGGCACGTGCCGTGGAGGAATCTGCGGGAATCGCGGTGCGGATCAAATGGCCCAACGACCTGATGTGGGAGGGGAAGAAACTCGCCGGTGTGCTGTGCGAGGCCTCCGGCGGCACCGGTTTCATCGGAATCGGCGTGAACCTCGTCCAGACCGCCTTTCCGCCCGAGCTCGCCGGCTCTGCGTGCTCTCTTCTTCAGGCAAGCGGCCGCGCCGTGGCCCCGCTTGCGCTGCTGGCCGTTCTGCTTGCACGGTTGAAGGACGTGCTGACTGATGCCGCATGGCGGGAGAAACTGGAGGCGCGCCTTTACGCGCGCGGGCGACAGGTGAACGTGGATCTCCTGGGATCAGCCCGGCAGGTATCAGGGATACTGAGCGGCGTGGACGAGCAGGGCAGGCTGGTCCTCCTGGTCGGGAACGGCAGTCTGCGGCGGATCGAGCAGGGTGAGCTCAGGAGAGATTGACGATGAGCCATCCGCGGCGGCGCGCAATGCGGCGCAGCCGAATGTCCGGATTCACTGCCACGGGCCGGCCGACCTCCTCCAGCAGGGGGAGATCGTAGATGCTGTCCGAGTAGAAGGAGCATTCTGAGGCTGCCACCCCTTCCGCGGCAAGGTACGCGAGCACCCGGTTTTTCTTTTCCCGCCGGAACATGGGCGTTCCGACGATCAGTCCGGTGCAGACGCCGTCCTGGAATTGGAGGGTTGTGGCCAGCATCCCGTCCACGCCCAGATGCGCGGCCAGGGGCTCGACGATGAAGTCGATGGAGGAGGTGGCGAGAATCACGCGCCGTCCCTCCGCGCGTCTCTGTCGCACGAGTGTCGCTGCCTCTTCGAACAGATCCCCCTTCAGCCAGCCCTCGAAACTGTCCGCCGCAATCTTTTCCAGCGTGGATTGCCTGATTCCGCGAAGGTAGGGGAAGCCCTCCTCGTAGTCCCGCATCCTGAACAGGCCCAGCTTGTACGTCAGCGAGTACCACGGCACCACCAGGAGGAGTCGAAGGGGGAGCACTTTTCTGCGCAAGGCCAGCTCCACGAACCGGGCGCCGGAAGAGCGCCGCGTCAGGGTGTGGTCGACGTCAAAGAAGTCGATGCCGGCCATCGTCAGCCGTCGTCCAATCCGAGGAACAGAGAAAAGGTCTCCCGTTTGCCGCCCAGCACGGCGGCGGGCACGGGTGCGTAGCTGCCGAAGGGATTCATTTCGAGGAATCGCCGGCCGCGGGCCTTTACGACTCGAAAGAACGGGATTCCCCACCGTTTCCCGCCACGGGGAGAGAATTGAACGAGGATCGGCCTGCCGTCCGCCGGCGCGATCCTGTGGACGGCGCCGGGGAGCAGGACCCATCCGCTCTTCTCCTCCAGGATGACGGCGGCGGCGCTCTCGTCGGGGGCGATTGCCTCCACAGTGATGCTGCCGCCCTTCGGCAGCTCGGCAAGAGTGATGGCCAGGGGTGCATACTCCTCCACGATGCGCGCCGCGGCAAGACGTGGATAGCTGATCTCCGCGTTGACCGAGAGCAGGGGGGAGTCATCGCAGAATGAGTACTCGATGCTGAGCCGTGTGCCGTCCTCCCCTTCGATGCCGAGCTCCTCCCGAAGGCCGGCGCCGTTTTCTCCCTCGAATGAAAAGGAGCTCAGCGTGCGGAAGGGCGTTATCCTGCCCCGTATCCTGAGGTACGAGAGGGCCGGCCGGGAAGGCAGGAGCCAGTTCCCGTGCTGCGTGATGCCGCAGAACCTGCCGCCGGACAGGTTGACGTCGAAATCCCTGCCCGCCAGCGCAACGTCACCCAGCATGTGCGCGACCAGCCGCAGGCTGTTGGGGGACTGCTCCTCCGCATCCTCCGCCTCCCGGGGCGGCAGATCTCCCCGGGCAAGCGTGCAGAGCAGGTCCTGGTATTCCTCTGTCTTCTTTCTCTTCCGCCTGGCAAGCCCCGCCGTTGCCTTCAGCCTGGCCCGCAGGACAGGTGCGGGATAGCGCGACCAATCCGCGCGCGGGGGCCGGATTGTCGGGGCGGTAGGCGGAGGAGCAGGTGAATCGGCGATGAGCGAGAACGAGAAGCCGTCGGATCTCAGAAGAGGGCCGATGAGCTCCTCCGTCATCCGCTCCAGCGGGTCCGTCTTCGTGAGCCCCGTGAGGTCCAGGAGAACGAATACCTCTTCCGCGGAGGAAATCAGCCGGCGCATCCTGCGGAAATCCCGATCTGAGGCGCCCGTGCCCGCGACCTCGAGCCTGACCGCATGGAAGAACCCGTTGCTGCAGGCGCCAGACCCATGCGCGGGGACATCGCAGATACCGACGAGGGTGAAGCCGCGGTCCGCGTACAGCTTGAGCGCGCCCGGACGCACGAGGTCAGGCACCCGGGGGATGAGGACCCGGGTGCGGAGATTCAGAACGTCCGTGAGCCCGGTTCCCCAGGGGTTTTTCAGGCCCCACGAGAGCTCCTTGTCCAGCTCATCCAGGTTGAGAAGGGGATGGCAGGCTCCTGAAAATCCCATGGAGGTGAGACCATCTCCGCTTTGTTCAATGTGCTCGCGGAAGGATTTGGCAAATGCGGCGCGCTTGCGCACAGGTCCGTCCGTGGGGAAGGCGGGAAGGTTCCAATGTACCCTTTGGCGGCCCAGCCGGGTGAAGAGGTAGTCGCACCAGAGGGGGGCGTCATCCCATGAATCGGCGTCCCATTGGAATCCCAGGCACACCCGCCTGTCATTCCGTCTCTTCATCCTTTCTTTTGTATCAGAGCACGGCCAGAAGCGCAACCTCGCTGAATTGCAAAAATACTACTTGATGAATTCCGAGTCTTTCTGTATCTTTACGCTCAAAAGCGACATACACGCTCAAAATACTCGCGCGTGAAGAATCTTAACTCTAAGAGAAGGAAAGGGAAGAGAAATGGCCAAACAACTCCGTTTCGACGAGGATGCTCGACAGAAACTACTGCGGGGCGTAGAGAAGATGTCCACGGCGGTCAAAGTGACCCTTGGTCCCAAGGGCAGGAACGTCGTGCTGGACAAGAAATTCGGCGCACCGACCGTCACAAATGACGGCGTCACCATTGCGAAGGAGATCGAGCTGGAGGACCCGCTGGAGAACATGGGCGCGCAGCTTCTCAAGGAAGTGGCCACGAAGACCAATGACGTGGCGGGTGACGGAACCACAACCGCGACTGTTCTGGCGTACTCCATGATCAAGGAAGGTCTCAAGTCCGTTGCCGCCGGTATCAACCCCATGGACATCAAGCGGGGAATCGCGCAGGCAGTTGCTATTGCGGTAGAAGACATCAAGAAGAGCTCGAAGGACATCAAGGAAAAGGACGAGATTTCCCAGGTCGCGGCCATTTCGGCCAATAATGACCACGAGATCGGAAACCTCATTGCGGATGCAATGGAGAAGGTCGGCAAGGACGGCGTCATCACGGTTGAGGAATCCAAGAGCATGGAGACCAACCTCGAGGTCGTGGAAGGGATGCAATTCGACCGCGGGTTCATCTCCGCCTACTTTGTCACCAACCGCGATACCCAGGTTGCTGTCCTGGAAAATCCGTACATCCTCATCCACGACAAGAAGATCTCGGGCATGAAGGACCTGCTGCCCATGCTGGAGAAGATCGCGCAGAGCGGCAAACCCCTGCTGGTCATCTGCGAAGAAGTAGAGGGAGAGGCCCTGGCCACCCTGGTGGTCAACAATCTTCGCGGCACCCTTTCCGCATGCGCCGTAAAGGCCCCCGGCTTCGGAGACCGCAGGAAGGCCATGCTGGAAGACATCGCCATCCTGACCGGCGGACAGGTGATTGCCGAGGAGCTGGGACTGAAGCTGGAGAACGTCGAGATCAGCCAGATGGGACGCGCCAAGCAGGTGAAGGTGGACAAGGAAAACACCACGATCATCGAGGGCGGAGGCAAGCCGAAAGACATCAAGGACCGGATCGCGCAGATCAAGGTCCAGATCGACGAGACAACCTCGGACTACGACCGCGAGAAACTCCAGGAACGGCTTGCCAAGCTGGCCGGCGGCGTGGCCGTCATCAACGTGGGCGCGGCCACCGAGGTCGAGCTCAAAGAGAAGAAGCACCGCGTGGAAGACGCCCTCTCGGCCACCCGCGCTGCAATCGAGGAAGGAATCGTTCCGGGCGGTGGAGTCACGCTCGTGCAGGCGGCAAAGGCGCTGGAAAAGGTTGACGTCTCCGGCTTTACCCAGGAGGTGAAGGTCGGATTCATGATCGTCAAGCGCGCCCTGGAAGAGCCCCTGCGCCAGATCGCGCAGAACGCCGGTATGGACGGTTCGATCATCGTGGACCGGGCAAAGAACGAGAAGAAGGGCATGGGCTTTGACGCCCAGGCCATGGAATGGACCGACATGGTGAAGGCGGGGATCATCGACCCGGCCAAGGTCACCCGCTCAGCCCTGCAGAACGCTGCATCCATCGCAGGGATGCTCCTGACCACCGAATGCATCATCACCGACATCCCTGAGAAGAAGGATTCGCCCATGCAGGGCGGCGGCGGTGGAGGAATGGGCGGCATGGGAGGAATGGGCGGCATGGGAGGAATGGACTAGAAAGTACCGCCCGTAGGGCGGTATCTGGAGCGTGGCTGCCAGTGCCGGTCGTGCCATAGGCCGTAATGACGCGCGAAGCGCGATATCCACGGGCGCGTCTGCCGGTTCCGCGCGTGCCATAGGCGGCAAAGACCAGTACTGCGCGCAGCGCGGTATCCGGCAGCGTGGCTGCCAGTGCCGCGAGTGTCATATGCGGCAAAGACGTTTCGAAATTGGGCCGCCCGCTCGGGAAACCGGGTGGGCGGCTTTTCAATTGATGGGGGCCAGATGAAGAACGCGCGCGCATTTCTGTCCGTCTTTGCAATTGTGTTCCTGCTTGCTGCGGCGGGCTGCGGCGGCCAGGCGGTACCGCTTTCGCGGACCGAGTTCGTCCTTTGGACCACATGCACGGTCACCCTCTACGACCACACCGAGCAGGCAACACTGGACGCTGTATTCGCCAGGCTGCACGAAATACACGATCGGCTGAGTGTGAATGTTCCGGCAAGCGAGCTTGACGCGGTCAGCGCCGCCGCGGGGCGCAGTGCCGTTCACGTGACGGATGACGCGTTCCTTCTTATCAAGGAGGAGCTTCGCTATTCAGCGTATTCCGACGGACTTTTCGACCCCACCGTCGGACCCCTCATGAAAGCGTGGAAGATGAATACGGATCAAGGCCATATTCCTGCACCGGCCGACATTACGCGCGCACTGAGGCTTGTGAACTGGCACGACGTGGTGATGGATGACTCCGCGAAAACCATCTATCTGAAGCGCCCCGGTATGAGCCTTGACGCAGGGGGAATCCTGAAGGGATATGCGGCGGATGAAACGGCCCGCATCCTTTCTTCGAGGGGCGTGAAGTCAGCGATGATCGACCTGGGGGGGGATATAATGGCGATGGGGTCGAAGTTGGACGGCAGCCCCTGGCGGATCGGAATCCAGGACCCGGACAGCCCGCGCGGCGTCTCCTTCGGCACGGTCGAGGTCATGAACAAATCAGTCGTTACCTCCGGCGTGTACGAGCATTTTTTCATCCAGAATGGGAAACGATACCACCACATCATGGACACGCGGACGGGGTATCCCGTTGAAAATGGACTTGTAGCCGTGACCGTGGTCGCCCCGACTTCAATCCTCGCTGACGGCTGGGATACGACCCTCCTGTGCATGGGCCCTGCGCGCGGCCTGGCTATTGCGAAGTCCATGGGTCTCGATGCGATCCTGGTCAGCGGAGACCACAAACTCTATGCGACAGACGGCATGAGAAAGATGCTGGCAATCACCGATCCCAGCTTCACCTACGCTGTTCCATAGCCCGGTGACTCTCTCCGTTGCTTGCACAACCAGGGCCTATCTGTCAGGATTGCGGCATGCGCCGTCAGGACTTCATATTCTGCATCGGTTTCGAGGGAAGCACCGCGATAATCGACGGCAGGCTGCTCCGCAGGTACGGCTCGCGGTCCACGCGCGAGCTGGCCGAGGCAGGGTTCTTCAAGCAGGCGCTGAGCTCCGCCATTTTCAGCGGCAACCCGCAGGAGCTTGAAGAGGTGCGCGCCATATTCAACAACGGCGTGCGCACACCGGTGGGTTCTGTTGAAGAGTTGAAAAGGATGTTCAGCGTCTTCGGGGTTCCCGAGGGCGTGAAGAAGGTCAAGCTCGTCTGAAGGGGCCGTCGTGGAGCTTACCCGTGAAGAGCTCCTCCAGCGTCTGAGGCTTACCCCGCGAGAGCTGGAAGAGTGGACGGAAAACGAGCTTCTTTCCCCTGTCTCAGGCCGCGGGGATCTCTTCCCCGAGTCGGCTGTCGAGGAAGGGGAGCTGATCAGGAAGTTCTGCTCCCTCGGCTACGCGCTGCCGGAAATCCAGAAGATCAAGCGGAGCGTCGGGCTTCCCGTCAAGGATGACAAGGGCCGCTACACCTCGCGCAGCGATTTTCTCACCATCGGCGAGCTTGCGGTGAAAAGCGGCATCAATGTCCGGACCATCAAGTTCTGGGAGGAAAAGGGGCTGATTGCTCCCCATCGGCGAACCGAGGGAGGCTTCCGCCTCTACCGTCCCGGCGAGGTGGTGCTGCTCACGTTCATCAAGGACCTGCAGGCCTTCAACTATACCCTTGCGGAGATCGGAAACATCCTGCGCCTGGCCGGCCCCGATCTGGGAGCAACGGACGCGGACCTGGCCGACATGCCGCTGGCGGAGATGGAGAAGACGGGAGCGGCACTGGAATACCTTGTCGAGCGGATGCGCGAGGTCCGCGACGCCTCTTCCCGAGTGGAGACCGTGTTTGCGCGCCGGCTGCGGGTGGTCTCGCGGATACTCAGGATCAAGAAACGGACGTGAACGGGAGGAGCCGCTCCTGTTGACGCTGGCTTCGGCTTCATGCTATGGTTGCGCGGTTATTTATCTTCATCTTAAGGACACCATATGACAGCCATATCGAACTTACTCCCCCAGATCGTTGGTATGCCGGAGTCTGGCGCTGGCGGGGCGAGCGGGGGAGGCGGCACGCAGCTCATCACCATGCTCGTCACGTTCGGCCTCATCATCGTCGTTTTCTACTTTCTCGTGATCCGTCCGCAGAACAAGAAGCAGAAGGACGCGAAGAAAATGCTGCAGAGCATCACGAAGGGCGACAGGGTGGTCACGATCGGCGGAATGCACGGCTCCGTGGAGTCGGTGAAGGAAGACGCGGTGGTGCTCAAAGTCGACGACAACGTGAAGCTGAAGTTTTCCAAGAGCGCCGTCGCCCAGGTTCTCGAACGCAAGGGTGAATCGGGAGATTCCAAGGAGCAATAGATTTCATGAAAAAGCGGTACCGATTCCTCATCATTCTTGCCGTCATCGCGGTCGGCTTTTACTTCGTGTGGCCCACTATCCGGTGGTATTTCCTGACACCGCAGGTCGACAAGGATGTGGCGGAGAGCTCGCGCAACCAGATCAAGGTCTACGCGCAGGAACGGGCGGATGAAGCCATCAAGAAGCTCATTGCCATGAACCCCTCGGATCCCCTGCCTGCGGACTATTCCTTCCTGGTCCCCAAGGCGGTTACGCGCTACAAGACGGCCAACAAAAAGGCTCCGTCCACCTGGGATGTACAGGATATTCTCCAGGCATATTCGAGCCGCTCGGACATTGCCCTGGATGCGGAAACCTGGTACCGGACTCAGATGTTCGCCCTCAAGGATCTGAAAAACCAGACCATGCAGCTCGGTCTCGACCTGCGCGGCGGAATGTACGTCACCATCCAGGTGGACTACGCCGCGTTCGAGCAGACCAACAAGACATCTCTCAGTTCTTCGCAGCGTGACGACAAGATGAAGACGACCCTGGAAGTGCTGCGGAACAAGATTGATCAGTTCGGTCTCGCCGATCCGTCCATCCGCACGCAGGGAAACGACAGGATCATCGTGGAGATCCCCGGCACCTCGGACCCCGAAACGGTCAACAGGTTCATCATGGGCAAGGGGTCCCTCACATTCCATATCGTGGACACGGACGCGCTTCAGAAAGTCAAGGAGTACGCGGCGGCGAACCCGGGCGTGCTCCTGGATGCTGCGGGCAATGTGAAGGACACGGGTGTGCTCAGCGCGGTCCCCAAGGGAGACGTGCTGCGCGGTGTATTCGACAAGGACTCCTACGGCCTGGATGAGCTGAAGGGCTATACCGTTCTGCACGAAGAGGTCGGGCTCAACGGGACGGAAATACGAAGCGCCTCTGTTGCGCGGGACCCCGTCACGGGCCAGCCCACCGTCATTTTCAATCTTTCTCCAGCGGGCGGGGAGACATTCTACAAGCTCACCAGCGCGAATGTAGGCAAACAGCTTGCTGTTGCGCTTGACAACAAGGTCAAGGCGCAGGCCACCATCCAGGAGCCCATCCGGGACCAGGTCAGCGTCCGGGGGTTCAAGCAGGAGGAGGCCACTGACCTGGCGCTCACCCTGCGCACGGGCGCCCTGCCTGTGCCACTGGAGATTACGAGCCAGCAGGCCATCGGCGCCTCCCTGGGACAGGATGCAATCAGCCAGGGAATCAAGGCGAGCGTCATCGGCATCGGCCTCGTCATGATCTTCATGCTCCTGTACTATCGCAGGGCAGGCCTCAACGCGGTCATTGCGCAGCTCCTGCACCTCTATATCAACGTCGCCATACTGTCCGTGTTCGGTTTCACCCTCACGCTCTCCGCCATCGCCGGCCTGGTGCTCACCATCGGAATGGCCGTGGATGCGAACGTGCTGATCTTCGAGAGGATGAAAGAGGAGGCGCGGTTGGGCAAGACCAACCAGGCGATAGTCGGGCACGGGTTCTCCCGCGCCTTTACCGCCATTCTGGACTCCAACGTCACCACGATCATCGCCGCCCTCGTGCTCACGCAGCTGGCCAAGGGCAGCATCCAGGGATTCGCCGTCACCCTGCTTGTCGGCAACCTTGCCACGTTGTTCGCCGCGGTGTTCGTCTCCCGGCTGATCTTTGATTTCGAGCTTGATGTCCTCAGGACGAAGAGGCTGCTGCTCACCTGGAGAAGGATTGCATGAAGAGAGTCATCCAGTTTTCCCGCGCGCGTTACCTGTTCTTCGGGTTCTCCGCCCTTCTTATCCTGATAGGCGTCGTGGGGTTCATCGTGAATCACGGCCTGAACCTCGGGGTGGACTTCGAGCCTGGTATCGCATTCCAGTTCCAGGTAGCCCCTGCAAGCTTCACCGTGCAGTACAGCGGTCCTGATTCGGCCGTCATCTCGATCCCGGCAGGCGAGCAGGCCCTCACGTCGCCTGGTGACATCATTTTCTCGATCACCAACGCGAAAAACGGCTCGAAGCAGACCTACCCGTTCAAGTACGCTGAATACAAGACGACGCAGGACCTCATCAACGCCATTGGGAAGATCCCCGGCGTCACCGCTGAGCTTAAGGGCGACCCGGCCCTGGCTCCCACGAGCCTCCTTCCGCTCCCGCGCCCGGTGGACATCACCAACGCGTCCGCGACGATCAACGTGGCGCCGTCGGGCAGTCAGACATCAATTGCCGATATGAGAATCCTTCTGGGCACCATGGGCCGGCAGTTCGACCTTCAGGCCGTGGGCAAGCCGGAGAACCAGGAGTTCATGACCCGCATTCCTGTGAAGACCGGGACCAATGAAGCCACGTTCCAGAAGGACAGCCAGAATGCGCTCATGCAGGTGCTGGAGGGAAAGTACGGCGCGGGACAGGTGATTCTGAAGAGCACCGAGTTCGTGGGAGCGCGGATGGCCCAGAGCCTTGCCACGCAGACGATCTGGCTGGTGCTTATCGCGGTAGCCCTGATCCTCCTGTACATGATCTTCCGTTTCCATCCCTGGATCTACGGCGTGGCCGCAGTCCTTGGCATCCTCCACGACGCACTGGTCATGCTTTCTTTCGATGCCGTGTTCCGCGTGGAGGTGGACGCGGGAACAATCGCCGCTATCCTCACTATACTCGGGTACTCCATCAACGACACGATCGTCAACTTCGACCGGGCGCGTGAGAACAACGGTCTGATGCGCGGCTCCTCACTGCGCTCCATCCTCGATACCAGCGTGACCCAGACGCTGAGCCGGACATTCATCACGTCCGGGGCAACATTGCTGACCGTCATCGCTCTTTTCATTCTCACGAGCGGCTCGATCAAGAACTTCGCACTCAACATGATCGTTGGTATCGTGGAAGGCACGTACTCCACCTTCATTTCCGCGTTCATCGTTATCGAGTGGACCAACTGGCGGGACAAGCGCCGCAAGACGGGAGACATGAAGAAGTACGGCATCGCTGCTCCGGGCAAGCCCGCCGAGGTCAGCGTGGTCGAGGCGTCCGTTGAAGAGGAAGAGGCTGAAGGGGAGGAAGCGGCTGAGGAAGTCACTCCTGAGCAGCTCGCCGCGGACGCCCGCGGCACAGAGGTCGGCGTGGGCATGGCGCCACAGCGCGTGGATACTGCAGGGGTCCCGGTGCATGGCCAGCCGGCCGCGGCACCCGCCGTTGCCGGGAACGTTGCGGCCTTCTCCGGTCATTCCGGCTCCCGCAAGAACAAGAAGCACAAGAGGCGGCACCACTAGGCGGGCGCCCGGAACTGCATGGACACGACTGGGACATCTGATCAGCATGCTGAATGCCGCCCTTCGGGCGGCGCGCCTTTGTGAAGCTCCTCTGCCTTGCTGACATCCACGGGGAAGGCGCGGGACTGAAGGATATGCTTCTCCGCGATGCCGCTGACGCGGATCTGATCGTCCTTGCCGGGGACCTCACGCACCTGGGGGGCTACGCGGAGGCGGAGGCGGTACTGGCACCGTTGCTTGCTTCGGGAGTCCCCATGGTCGCCGTGGCAGGAAACATGGATCGGGACGGCGCGCGGGGCTGTCTTGATGACAAGGGAGTCAACATCCACGGCCGCGGAATCGTTCAGGGCGGCGTCGGATTCATGGGACTGGGGGGCGGCACGCCGTCTCCCTTCGGCACTCCCTGGGAAATTACGGAGCGGGAAGCCGGGGCAATCCTGGCCTCGGGGTTTCCGGGTATTACGCTGGCCCCGTACAAGGTGCTAGTGTCCCATTCGCCTCCCCGGGGCACGAAGCTCGACCGGAGCTTTACCGGCCTGCACGTGGGGTCAGAAGCTGTCCGGGAGTTTCTCCTTGCCGGAGCCGTTGACCTTTGCATCTGCGGGCATATTCACGAGTCCGCGGGAGAGGACACCCTGGGCCGGGCGCACTGCGTGAATGTCGGACCCTTCAAAAACGGAAGCTACGCCCTTGTCGGCATTACAGGCGCCGGGGCGCAGGTTACATGGAGGAAGCTATGAATACCACCGCACTTTCCGCTGTTGCCAACAGCGTGCGTTCCCTTGCCATCGACGCCGTGGAGAAAGCCAAATCAGGCCACCCGGGCCTGCCCATGGGGTGCGCGGAGCTGGGCGCCCTTCTGTATGGCGAGCTTCTCAACCACTGGCCGGGCGACCACCATTGGATCAACCGGG
>Ga0265338_10004798_pt1 | contig 18070 bp, 11 predicted proteins | sample 42126metaG_FD_193579 | JGI IMG/M metagenome (GOLD analysis project Ga0265338, IMG submission 193579) | Rhizosphere microbial communities from Carex aquatilis grown in University of Washington, Seatle, WA, United States - 4-21-26 metaG | ecosystem: Host-associated > Plants > Roots > Rhizosphere... | reverse complement strand
CCACGTTGTCGTAATGCTGCCACGTCCCAGAACGCGGTCAGCAATTCAAATTCATCTGCGCAGGGCATGAACTCGACCGGCCCGGCCTCGGCGTCAGTCTCCTCGAAATCCTCGGCGAGAAACAGGACCTGGCCGCGTTGCGTGTCCGCGTTGAGCATGGCGACACAGACGATCTGGGCGGTGAACGGCCAGAGATTGAACTGGTGGCGGATCTCGGCGCGTTTGGCTTCGCGGGCCGTTTCGTCGGCGATTTTTTCGGCCTCGCGGAAGAGGTATTCCAGTTGCGCCTCGTCAAAATTCTCCGGCGGCAGCGCGGAAGTCTCAATGTCGAAAACGATGGTGGCCATGTTGATTGATGCCTCCGTTTTAATCCCGGCAGACGAAAGGCACCAGCTATTTTAAAAGCAAGTTGCGCTTTTTCCTTGCGTGCCCATTGGGTTCTCCTAATTTCGCCATTGAAAAACGAGATATGGACTGATTTTATTCGAAAATACTTTAATTTCTTCTTTGCATGCTCACACGTTTACGAATTAAAAATTTCAAGCGTTTTCCTGACGCGGATATCGAATTGGGACAGGCAGTTGTCTTCATCGGTCAAAACAACTCCGGCAAAACAACAGCATTGCAATCTCTAGCTCTGTGGGATGTTGGTCTCCGCAAGTGGAACGAAGAATACAAAGGCAAAACCGCCCCGGCACAACGTCCTGGAGTCACCATCAATCGACGCGACCTCGTTGCCATTCCGGTACCGAGCGCAAATTTGCTTTGGCGTAATCTTCATGTTCGCGATGTTAAGAAGGCCAATGGCAAACCGCAGACGCAAAACATCCGCATAGATATTATCGTGGATGGCGTACATGAGGGGAAAACTTGGAGTTGTGGACTGGAATTTGACTATGCAAACGAGGAATCGTTTTATTGCCGCCCATTGCGCCTTGGCGACGGCAAACAACCGGAGCGCATGTTAATTCCGCCTGTAGCAGCCGAGACTTTGATTGCCTTCCTTCCACCCATGTCTGGATTGGCGGCGACCGAACCGAAATGGGAAGCAGGACGCATTAACGTCCTGCTCGGTGAAGGCCAAACCGCACAAGTGCTACGTAATCTTTGCCACCAACTCCACGAACAGCCAGCACCAAAAGCTGGATGGCAGGAGGTTTCTGATTACATCGAGTCTCTGTTCGGCGCAAAACTTCAGCCGCCGGAATTCATCAAAGAACGCGGTGAAATCACGATGGCCTATCAAGATCAGGAAGGCTGTTTACTTGATCTTTCGTCTGCCGGTCGCGGCTTGCAACAGACACTTCTGTTGCTTGCTCATCTTTACGCAAATCCCAAGACTGTTCTTTTGCTCGATGAACCTGACGCGCATCTTGAAGTTCTTCGCCAGCGCCAAATTTATCAACTATTGACAGACGTGGCCGCCCGACAAGGCTCGCAGATCATCGCCGCCAGCCATTCTGAAGTCGTCCTCAACGAAGCCGCCAACCGCGATGTCGTCATCGCCTTTGTTGGTCCACCCCATCGCATTGACGACCGTGGCCAGCAAGTCGTCAAGGCGCTTACCGACATTGGCTTTGACCAGTATTACCAGGCCGAACTGAAAGGTTGGGCGCTCTACCTTGAAGGTTCGACGGACCTTGCGATCCTTAAAGCGTTCGCCCAAACGCTCAAACATCCGGCCGCTGCCGTGTTGGAGCGTCCGTTCGTCCACTACCTCACAACCAATCTCCCGAACCGGGCTCGCGAACATTTCTATGGAATCCGCGAAGCGAAACCGGATTTGGTCGGATTCGCTTTGTTCGACCGCATTGACAAGCCACTTGATACTGGCAAGCCCTTGACTGAAACCATGTGGCAGAAACGCGAAATCGAAAATTATCTCTGTCAGGAATCCGTCCTGCTCGCCTATGCTCAGCACGACCAACCGGACGATTTGTTCGGTCGCGCTGAAGCGGATCGGCGCGTGCAAACCATGCGTGATTGCATTCAGGAAGTGACCGTTGCGCTCCAGACCTTGAGTCGGCCTGATCCTTGGTCTGCTGATGTTAAAGCTAGTGATGATTTCCTAAATCCACTCTTTGATCGGTTCTTCAAAAAACTTGGCCTGCCTAACTTATTGAGAAAGACCGATTATCATGTTCTCGCACGGCTCGTGCCAAAGGAGAAAATTGATCCGGATGTCGTTGTCAAACTGGACGGAATATTTTCAGTTGCGCAGAAAGCCAAATCCAAGGAAACGTAATTTAACACTCCATCCATTCTTTCGGACAAGATTTTAAGTCAAACCGGTTCCGCAATCAAATCATAGTCTGTGTGGCCGACGATTTTGACCTGTGCGAATTCACCAACCGGTAATTTGCCTCGCACGTAAACGCGGCCGTCAATGTCCGGTGCATCGGCTTCACCGCGACCGACAAAATAGTTGAGGGTTGAAAGTTGAGACTTGAGGGTTTCCGCTTCCCGCACCAGCCCGTGTTCCCACGATGAAACATTTGCCTGTTGAAGTTGCTTTTCGTTTGCCTTGCCTTCAACGAGCACCTTGATTTCACGACCGACGAAAGATTCAGAAACCTGCCGGGCGATTTTGTGCTGCTCGGCCATCGCCAGCTTGCGGCGCTGTTGTTTTACCTTGTCAGGAATCTGCCCGGTCATCGCCCCGGCCCGTGTGCCGTCCTCCTGGGAATAGGCAAACACCCCGAGCCGCTCAAATCTCGTTTCGCGGATGAAATCGAGCAGCGCCTCAAAGCTGGCCTCGGTTTCGCCGGGAAACCCGGCGATGAAGGTGGTCCGCAACGCAATCCCCGGCACCCGCGCGCGGATGTTCCGGAGCAGGTCCACGATGTATTGCTGCGAGGTTTCGCGCCGCATCCGTTCGAGCATGTTGCCGTGGATGTGCTGGAGTGGGATGTCCACATACCGGGCCACCTTTTTGCAGCCGGCAATGGTCGCGATGAGTTCGTCCGTCCAATGCGCCGGATGTGTGTAAAGCAAGCGGATCCAGAAATCGCCCGGGAGCGCGTTCAACTCGCGCAACAGCGAACAAATGGTCGTGGCATCGGCCGGCAGCGATTTCGCGGCGGCGGAAAACTTTTCCGGCGACGAAATTGCCCGGCTGTGGTTCGGCCGCAGATCCAGGCCGTAGTAGGTCGAGTCCTGCGAAATCAGGTTCAATTCCCGGACACCGTCGGCAATCAACGCCCGGGCTTCGGCAACGATGTCTGCCGGTTGCCGGCTGCGATGCGAGCCTCGCATGCGGGGAATGATGCAAAAACTGCACGGATGATTGCAGCCCTCGGCGATTTTGACATAGGCAAAATGTTTGGGCGTGAGCCGAAAACGCGGCGTGTCGAAATCCGGAATGAAGGTCGGGCGCGCGGTCACATCAAACACCGGCGAGGATGCCGGATGGAGGACGGAAGACGGCTTGGCGGGCTCAACGGTGGTTTTGGTTTTGCCGAATTTCCCCGTGCCGCGAAGCGATTCTTCCGTTTCGTGCTTGGGAAGGGAGCGCGACTTTTCCAATTCAGACAAACGATCGAGCGTTTTACTTTTCCTGCCCTCGACTTTCGACTCCCGGCTCTCGACCAGGCGGGTGGCGCGGTTTGCCATTGCCTGTTTGACGATTTCCGCCACCTGCGCCACCTGATCAATGCCCATGAAGGCGTCCACTTCGGGCAGCAATTTCGGCAGTTCATCGCGGAAACGCTGGGGCAGGCAGCCGGACACAATCAGGCTCTGGCCGCGATTTTTGGCGGCCCGGATTTCAGCGGATTCAAGAATGGTGTCCACGCTTTCTTCCTGGGCGGAGTCAATGAACGAGCAGGTGTTGACGATGAGGGCATCGGCCAGCGCGGCATCGTTGGTGATCTCGACGCCGTCCTTGAGCAGGGCGCCCAGCATGATTTCGGCGTCCACCAGGTTCTTGGCGCAGCCGAGCGAGATCAAACCCACCCGCAGCGGACGGTCAATGGAATTGTTTTTGGCCACAGCGAAGAGGTTATGTGAAGCAGGCCCTGGCGTCGAAATCATTTGCCAGCCGGAGCGGCGGCGTTGGTGTCCGTTGACACGACCGGCGCAGACACATTGGTCGTAATCGCCACCGGAGCTGGCAGATTGGTTTCTCCCGGCATCCCCAGTTGCGACCGGATGACGGCGCGAACGACGTAGGGCATTACCTCATGTTGTGGGTCCAGCAGCCGGTCCAGCACGTCACGATTGAGGTCAGCAAACGGCGGCAGGCCGATGCGCTGCTGGCTGCTTTTGAAATCGGAAATCTGGGTTTGATAACGTTCATAAACCTTTGCCGCGAGCAGCCGGTAGCCGGCATACCGGTTGTTCTGCCCGGTGGCCAGTGCATAGTACGCCTGCGCCAGCAGGGCCTGGACATCCGCCGTGGTGCGTTCCTGTGATGTGTCACCGGCGTCCTCCTGGAAACGCGCGACCGCGTATTCGTCCAGGCTGACATTTCGCGGATACGAATTGGTATCGTGGTCAATGATGGTTTTATTGGGATATTCTTCCCCAAGCAGGCGGAACCATTTTGCCGCGTCGGCCACGCGATTGTCCCCGTAGAGAAAGTAGATCGCGTTGCGCAGGAAATTCCGGTGGGCAATGCCGATGTGATCGCGGTTTTTGGGATCCTCCTGCATCATGGTTTCGTACGCTGCGTTGACCTTGGAAACCAGGTCAAGATTCGGCCCCAAGGAATAGGTCTTGGCAAACGGATCGGCGACGAATCGTCCGTGGTAAAACGCCTGGAGCATGGACTGATAAATATTGCGGCGCAACTGGATCAGATCGTCCGCGTTCACCTTGTCCGGATGTTCCTTCGCCTTTTCCAAACCGAAGGCGCCCCAGTAAATCGCATGGGCTTCGGGCAGCCGCCAGTCCAGCGGACCGTATTGCGCATTCACCTTTTCCGCGAAGGCCGGGTCCATCTTGTATTTTGAGCGGAGCACCATGGCGTTGGTGTTATGCGGCTGCAACAGGCTGGCAAAATCCGCGCCGTCCGCACCGAACAGCGGCGCCATTTCCACGGCCCACTGCTGCTTGTAATACTGGTTCGCGTCGTCGAGATTCTGTCCCATCTTGTGCTGAAAGAACCAGGCCAGTTGCTGATACATCACGGTGTCGTTGGGATTGTAACGCAGACCCTGGTCCCGCAGCAGTTCGATCCCGTTTTCCACCCAGCGCCAGCGATCGGGAAAATCCTTGAACTTGACCGAAATGTTGTAGGCCATGTTCCAGGCCTGGAACGTCCAGACCTGACTGAAATGCGGCTCCAAATCCGTGATCCAGTTCGCCAGCTGCGCCGCTTCAAAATATTTGTCGTCCTGCTGCAAATCATTGGCGCGAATCCAGAGAAAATTTGAAATCAAGCCGCGAAACCCGCCCAGCGCCACCGTGGTGAACGCCAGCATCGGCGGCGCGTTGTCCAGCGCGTCCGTGCGCGTCAGGCCCAGCACCTCGCGGTCGCGGTCCAACTGCCTTTGCATCTGGCCGGACCCGGCCAGCAGCACCGCCGCCAGCAGCAGCAGCAGGATTTTTTTGACGCGCGCGCTCATTGATTTCCCTGCGCCGTGGCCAGCTCGCGCCGGTTGAACAGGACAATGCCGATGAGGCCGATGAGGCCGCCCAGCAACAGCACGATCTGGCCGAAGGCCGTGCCCAGCTCCGCCCACGAAATGCTGCGCCCGCTGCTCAGCGAATCAATCGGTGAAAAATTTTCCGCCAGGTGGATGACCGTCAGGCAGCCCTTGAAAAAGGGAATCAACACCATGTCCGCAATTGAATGTCCCATGACGCCGGTCTCCCCGTTGCCGCCGGCGACCGTGTTCGACTCCACCGCCTCGTTGAGCGTGCCGCTGGAAAGACCAATGGTCAGGATGGCCAGTGAAAAAAACGCCGCAACGGGAAATGTCAGAAAGCTCGCCGCCGTCAACCCCAGTGCCGCCAGCAGCGCCATCCAGCAGAAGATGATTCCCAGACCGCGGATAAAATTCAACGTGAAGCCGCCTTCGGGATACAGCACTTCCATCCCATCTTCAATCGGAAACAACAGCGCCGCATTTTCGTTCGGATTGATGACCATGATCGTGATCACCCCCTGTTCGTCAAAAAGGTTCGGCGGAATCTGAAATTCGTGAAACGTGTCCGGGGCCAGGCTCATGGGTTCCTCCGTGCGCCAGAAATTGGTCGTTCCGGGCACACCCACCTGCCATAACGCGCCAAATGTGCCGGAAGGGCTTTTCTGCGACGAGTTGAATTTGATCCTCAGTTGCAGCGGCCGGTTATGGAGATAATTTTTCGCAAATCCCAGGTTGATCTGCCATTGGCGGGGATAGCCCGGGGGCACCAGTTGAAAGTCCGCCTTGACCTGCTCGCGGATCTGGGTGCGCACTTCCGGAACATCCACCTTCTCCACCGGACTTTTTTTCAACCGATCCTGCAGGACGCGTTCCGTTTCCGCTGTAATTTCGGCGTCATTATTCTGCGCCCGGGCCGACCCGCGCGCCACCAGCACCTGCTCGCGCAATATTTTTTGCTCTTCCGCCGGCAATTTTGCCGCCCGCCATTGCAACAGGCCATAGACGCACGCCCCGGACAGCGCCAGCAACACCGCATTCAGCGACATGATGCCGATCCATTTGCCCAGCCAGATCTGCCAGCGCGCAATCGGCTTGGTCGCGACGACCTGAATCTGGCATTCCTCGATGTCGCGCGCCAGGGTGCCGCAGGCAAGCCAGAGCGTTGAAAGCCCCAGCAGGCCGGTGATGGCGCTCAACGTGTAGGTCAGCAGAATCTGGGTGAACCCGCGGGCCGTGCCATCGTCCTTGATCACCATCGGCAAACCCACGACCGACACCAGCAACAACACCGCAATCACCAGAAACAGCCGGAACCGGAAGGCGGCTTTCCAGGTCAACCAGGCGATGGCAAGCAAACGTTGCATCAGTAAATCGTCCCTGCCCCCAGGCTAGGGTTTTTTCCCGAGCAGTGATGACAATTTCTCATCCGCCTTGGATAAATCCGCCGGCTTGGCCTCCGGCATGGGTTTCGTCTGGCCCGGTGAGGGCGTTGGTTGGGCGACCTGGGTCAATGCTTCCAATTTCCTGTCATCCACGGGCGGCGCGGCGGCCGGCGCCGGTGACTTTGACTGGACAACCGGTTGGGCGGACGGTGGTAATGCCAGACGTTCAAGAATTTTCTCCGCGGCCGGCTTCGCCTCCATGCCCGCCCGCAAATAAGCCGCCACCCGCGCGCCGGAAGTTGCCCCGGAGGTTTCGGCCGCAGTCTGGCGCGCTTTTTGCACCACCTCGAGAAAGTAACTCTCCAGATTCTGTGTCGGGGTATCAATCCTGACTTTGTCCCCGGCCACGTCCTTGCGGATGATTTCCAGCACGCGCTCCAGGGTTTCCCGCGGCAGCGCCGGCGTCGTGATGCGGATCGCATCCGGCGTGGCAAGCAATTCCCTGAGCGTGCCCATCGCCTGGATCTTGCCGCCGTAATAAATCACCACGCGGTCACAAACATCCTCCACATCCGAGAGCAGGTGGCTGCTCAAAATCACCGTCTTGCCGCGGCGGGCCAGCGCCAGGATGAGGTCCTTGACCTCGCGACAGCCGATCGGGTCCAGGCCGGAGGTGGGCTCGTCCAGAATGATCAAATCCGGATCGTTGATGAGCGCCTGCGCCAGACCGATCCGGCGCTGCATGCCTTTTGAAAATTCACCGACCGCGCGCATCCGCGTCTGGCTCAGGCCGACCATTTCGAGCAACTGCTCGGCACGGCTGTCACGTTCAGCCTTGCCGAGTTGAAACAGGTTCCCGAAAAAGTCGAGCGTCTCGCGCGAATTGAGATAGCGGTACAGGTAGGATTCCTCCGGCAGATAGCCGATGCGCGACTTGGTCTGCACGTGCCGCGGGGAATGGCCAAAAACCTCGATGTGGCCCTTCGTCGGATAAAGCAACCCGAGCAGCAGCTTCACCGTGGTGGATTTGCCGGAGCCATTCGGGCCGAGCAGTCCGAACACTTCGCCGCGCCGCACGTCGAAATCCACGTTGTCCACCGCCCGCGCCTTGGGCCGGTTCCAGAAATCCTTGAACACCTTCGTCAGGCCGCGCACCGAAACGACGACCTCCTCGGATTTACGATTTGCGATTTGCGATTGTGGATTTAATTCGGCGACGGGCATAAAACAACAGGCAAAGAACGCTCACGCCAGCTTTGGTGTCAGTTGGCCGGATGCGTCGGGCTGTGAACCGGAGCCGGGCTTTAGCGCAATTGGTTCCGGATGGAAATGTTCGAGTTCCTCGCCTTTGCGCACGAGGCGGGCGCTGTTAAAGATCACAATCAGCGAACCGACAACATGCAGGATGGAGGCAACAATCGGGCCAATAAGCCCCGAAACCGTCGTCGTCCAGCCGACGATGATGAACAGGACACCGAACGAAAAATTCTGGTTGATGACGGCGCGGGTGCTGCGGGAAAGTTTCACGAGGAACGGCAGCCGGCGCAGGTCATTGTTCATCAGCGCGATCGTCGCGCTGTGAATCGCCACTTCACTGCCCGCCGCGCCCATCGCGATGCCGATGTCGCCCGCCGCCAACGCCGGCGCGTCGTTCACACCGTCGCCGACGACGGCCACGCGATAGCCCTTGGCTTTCATCGCCCGGACAAATTCCACCTTGTTTTGCGGCAGGCAATCGCCCTGCGCCTCGGCGCAGCCAATTTCCGCCGCCACGCGGGCGGCCACCGCCTGCCGGTCCCCGGAAATCATCGCAATGCGACGCACCCCGGCTTCCTTGAGCTCGGCCAGTGACTGCTTTGCCTCGGCGCGGGTCTGGTCCTGCAAACCGATCCAGCCGATGCATTTGCCGTCACGCGCAATGAAAATCAGGCTCCAGCCTTCGGTTTCATTAAGATCAACGGATTTTTCAAAATCCTCGGTCACGCCGTTGTCCTTGAGCCACTGCGCCCGGCCCACCAGAATTTTGGCGCCGGCCACCTCGGCCTTTACGCCGCGCCCGGCCGTCTCGGTGAAATTTTGCGGCTCGGCCAGCGGCACGCCGGCTTCGCCGGCAATCTGCGCGAGCGCCCGGGCCGTCGGATGGTTGCTGTACTTTTCCGCCGACGCCGCGCACCGCAGGAGTTCCGCCGGCTTGATCTCGCCGATCGGCGCGAGCCGGCTGACCGCCAGTTGGCCGGTCGTGAGTGTGCCGGTTTTGTCAAAGACAAAGGCGTTGATTCGGGCCGCGGTTTCAATGTCGGCCACGTTCTTGATCAAAATCCCCAAACGCGCGGCGGCGGAAAGCGCGGCAACCATCGCGGTCGGCGTCGCGAGAATGAAGGCGCACGGGCACGACACCACAAACACGGCAATGACCCGGTTCAAATCATGGGTAAACGCCCAGACGAGGGCCCCGATGACCAGCACGAGCGGCGTGTAAAAGCCCATGTATTGATCCACAATCTTCATGATCGGGAGCTTGGTCTTTTCGGCGGCCAGAATCAGCTCGCGCACCCGGCCCAGGGTCGTGTCTTCGCCGGCCCGGCTGACCTTGATTTCCAGGACGCCGGTGAGATTTTGCGTGCCGGCAAAAACCTCGTCGCCGGATTTTTTGTCCACCGGCAATGATTCGCCGGTGATGGTGGCCTGATTGAACGATCCCTGCCCGTTGACGATGATACCATCGGCCGCAACGTTGTCACCGGGGCGGATGCGGATCACGTCGCCGATGGCGAGTTCGCTGGCGGCAACCTCCTCTTCGCTCTTGTCGGTTTTGATCCGCCGCGCCTTGGTCGGGGTGAGCTTGATGAGCGACTCGATGGAGGTGCGCGCGCCCTCGGCGGTGCGGGTCTCGATAAGCTCGCCGGTGAGCATGAAAAAGGCGACGACGCCCGCCAATTCGTAATCGCCGGAGGCGAACGCCGCGAGCACGGCGATGGCGACGAGTTCATTGATGCTCAGGCGGCCCAGCCGCAAATCCTTGATGGCCGTGACGACGATGGGATAGCCCAGGATGATCGCACCGATGAACGCGCTGCAACTGGCGACGGTGCTGCCCTTGTCAAACAGCCAGTCCACGATGAAGGCATTGAGGACGAACACGACGCCCAGCACAGCCTGCCAGAGATGCACAACGGAATGTTCGTGGTCATGACCGCAGCCGCACTCCGGCCCGTGCTCGTGTTCGTGCTGGCTCAAAAGCGATGTGACTTGCATACAGTTTACAGATTCTATTGGGCCGCCGATTTCGGCTGCGGCGGCTCACGATTCAACATTAGCCGAAGTTCGCGCGGTTTGCCATCGGCGCGCTCGGGCAGAAAGATTTTATCCTGAACATTGGTCAGGATCGGCCCCATCGCCTGCACCAGGGTTTGCTGCGCGAACAGGCCCGGATTGATTTCGTACTGCGGCAGCAGATCACTGAACCGCTTCGATTCGGCGGTGATGGATTCGACATACCGCGCGCGGTCGGCGGCGGCGGCATTGGTGATGGAGGAAGCCTGCGCGCCGGACTCGCTGAGGACCTGGTTTTCGTAGCTATGCGCGTCATTGAGGACCTTGTTGCGATTTTCCCGCGCGGTGGTGACCTGGGAAAAAACGGTCTGCAACTGCCGCGGCGGAATGCTTTGGACCTCACACTGGTCAATGACAATGCCAAGCTGTTCCTGCTCGGTCAGGTCGCTGACCCGTTGCAGCACGGCATCCCGGAATCCGGCCACGTCGCGCGTGAGAATGTCGTCCACATTGAAATGCGCAGCGGTGTACAACAACGAATTGTTCAGCGCATTTTGAACGGTGTTGGACGCGGCGGCGAAATCGAACACGAAGCGGACCGGGTCATCAATGTGATAATACAGCGTCGCGCGGGTGTGGATGATGTTGCGGTCCGCCGTGATGGCGTAGCCGTCCGATGCCGGGTCCAGCGACATGCCGGCGGGCGGTTCCGCGCCGCTCAGCTCCATTTCCGGGGTGGTAAAATACCAGCCGACGGTGGAGTTGATCTTTTGAATTTCCGTGATCGGAATCTTGACCACCTCGTCAATCGGATACGGGAATGACCAGTGCCACCCCGCGCCGAGCAGGGCCTTCTGGCCGACGCCGACGGTCCGGCCAAAACGCAGAATCATCGCCTTCTCCGACGGGCCGACGGTGAAAAAGCCGGAACTGAAAAACGCCAGCACCATCAGCGCCATTGCGATTTTGACGATGGCAAAACTGCTGCGCAACGCCTCGGACAGCGCCTGCGACCCGGTATCGTCCGGCATCACCGGTGCGGACGCGGGATGTTCGTGCGGGCGATCGTGTTCGTGATCGTGGCTCATGTCTATTTGCCGTCGGCGTTGGTGGGCAGGCTGCGGAACAAATCAAACGGCGGTGTGCGCTCGTCGAAAATCAAGGTCGCCCGCTGGTTGAGTGACTGTTGCAGCGCGCTGATGCGCAGCAGAAAATTCGCCAGCTCCGGATTTTGTTGAAAGACCGGCAGCACCTTGGCGGCCTCGGCCTCGCCTTCGCCGCGGATGCGCGTCGCGGCGGCATCCGCGTTGGCAATCGTCTCGGCCGCCTGGCGGTCGGCGGTGGATTTGATCTTTTGCGCCTCGGCCTCGCCCTCGTATTGAAACCGGCTGATGAGGATCTGCCGCTCGGACGTCATGCGTTGAAACACCGCCTCGGTCACATTCGGCGGCAGGCCGATTTTCTTGATGCCGAGGAAGGCGATCCGGATGCCGCATTGGTTCGTTTCCAACTGCGATTGGACGGCCTGCTCAATCTCATTCTCAATCACGTCAAACTTCAAGTCCTGCGGAGTGGCGTTCACGAATTCAGACAGCGCATGCTTGCCGACAACGGCGCTTTTGGCGCTGCGCAGCATGCTTTCGAGCATCCGTTGCGCGGCGGGCACGGAACCGCCGGCAAACTTCGGGAAAAACGCCGCCGCGTCGGAAATCTGCCAGCCGACATAGACGCTCGTGAGCAGGTTGTTGTTGTCCGCCGTCAGGTTTTCGCTGAACTTGTCCTCGAAATTCTGGATGCGCTGGTCGAATTTATAGACCTTCTGGATCGGCCACGGCCATTTGAAATACGCGCCGGGCTGGTCGTACGGCTGCGGGTCGGGCTTGCCGAAGGTCGTGACGACGGCAACCTCGGATTTGCGGACCTGGAAAACAAAGAGCAGCAGCGCGAAAATCGCGATCAGCACCGCGGCGATGGCTAGGGTTATGATGTTGCGTTTCATGGCGTGGAACTGTTGAGGGGTGGCGGCACGTTTAAATTGTTCAAAAGGTCGGCGCGAATCTGGTCTTCCAGATTGAAAATCACCACGTCCTCGGTGTTTGTGACGAGCAGGACATATTTGCGCGCGTTGGCCGTCGCCAGGGCGAAGGTCTGGAAGTAGGCGCGCTGCCGGTAAACTGACGGCGCCGCCGCGAACGCCGGAATCTGGTTGGTAAACAACGCCGCCCGCGCCAGTGCCGAAACGGTGAGCCGCTGCCGCATGGCATCCGCCACATTGGTGGTCGTGAACGCCCGGGCGTCCGCCAGCGCGTTCGTGCGGATGGCCTGGGCCCGCGCGTCGAGAATCCTGGCGAGCTTCTTCTGTTCCGCCCCGACGACGTTTTCGTAATCACCTGCAACCTTCACCGGGGGATGAATGTCCTGCAACCCGACAAAGAGAATTTTGACGCCGAGGTTATATTCATCCGCCGCCGACTGGATTTGTGCATCCAGCTCCGCGGCCGCCTCCAGCCGGTTGCTGGACATCACACTGTTCAAATCCACGCCCGCGAGATAATGCACCACGGCGCGCGTCGCCAGATCCTGGAGCAGGTTCGCCGGCTCGGCGTTGCTGTAGGCCCAATCGAGAACGTTGGTGATTTGAAACTGGACGGGTATGCTGACGGTGATCAGGCTCACCGGCGGCGCCTTGAGCAGGTCATTGGTGTCACCGGTGTCGTTGGTAATCGTGATGGATTCGCGGGTGCCGACCAGGAAATCATCCTCCTGGCCATGGCCGACATTCCACATGATCGTGGCGGCATTTTCGCTTTGCGGATCCGGCGTGTAGCCGACGATAAAGGTCTGGATCTGCTCCGTTTGGTAGCGGTAAACCCGGTCCACAGGCCACGGCAGTTTCAAATGCGCGCCCGGGCGCAGGTCCGCAACCGGCCGGCCGAAACGTTCCAAAACCGCCTGTTCACCAGCGTCAATGAACACCACGCTGGTGGACAACAACAGCACTGCCAGTTGCGCCAGCACCAACCCCAGCAGGTTTTTTTTGAGCAGCTGGAAGAACCAGGTTTCTGAAACCTTGAAGCCAAATTGATAGTCCAGGGTCTGCGCCGCCGTCGTGAACAGGCTTTCCGGCTGCGCCAGCAAGCCGATGATCCGGCTGTCATAAACGGGCCGCGCAATCTTGCCCTTGAGCCGCGGACGGTAGATTTCCAGCAACAGCGTGATCAGCATTTCCGCCGCCATCAAGCCGAGCAGGACGCACAAGGCTCCCGCCACGTAAAAATCAAGTTTCGGAAACTCGGCCCGGGTCCCGCCAATGCCGAGCGCGGTCGCGAAGCAAACATACGCGCCCGCCAGCAAAAAGTTCGCGCTGGGCCGCAGCAAACGGTGGTTTTCCAGCCGCGCAATGGTCACGGAAAACCGGCCCAGCAAAAACATCACCAGCGCCAAAATCCCGAACAACGCCAGTGACGGCATCGCCCGATCGAACAGCACGCCGCCGGTGTTTCTGGTGATCCAGCGCCACAACAGGTACGCCCCGCCGGCTTCGAGCAAAAACAGCAGCACGCCAAAGCCCGGCACAAAAAACCTTCCGAACTGCTCGCGCACGCGTTGCGCCGGAAAAGCCTCGTCACCCTTCGCGGCAAACAACGTGGATTCTCCCTTGACGCGGGCGAGTTCCTCGACCTCCAGTCTTTCCAGCCGCTCGTTTTCCTCCAGCCGCATTTCGAACCAGCTGGCAAAGGCCACGAGCACACTCAGACCGAGAAAAATCGAGCAGGCCTGCCCGGCCAGTGAATTGACGTAGCTGGTCACGACAAACGCGGCGAGGAAGACCACCACCGCGGCCACGAGGTTCACCAGACCATTTTTTTGAACATTGCGTTCCATCATTTTAGCTCAGTTCCCGTTCTTCAAACAACGCCACGCCAACCGCCAGCGCCGCGCCCGCGTAAGCGACCATGTACACAAAGGTCTTGCCGACATAACCCCAATGGAATGTGCTTTTGCCCATGTCCAGTGCGTCTGCGAGCCAGAAAAGCTGCCAGTTTGGCAGGATGGTGTAAAGCGTTGAAGCCCACCAAGGCGCGCCGCCATCAATGGTTCCGCCCGCCTTCCAGTAAATGTAGCTGGAAATCAGGCCGACCAGAAAAAATGCCGAACAGACCGCCAGCGTCGGAATCGTGTCCAAACGCGTCGAACATGCCAGCGCCAGCGCCGCCAGAATCCACAGGGCGAACAATATCAGGATGCCCGCCGGCACCAGCCGCCAGTCCACATGCGCCACGACACCCAGGGACTGTTTTTGAATGGTGAACTGGAAAATCAGAAATGCTGCGAGGGTTGTCGTCACCACCAGCGCCAGGACTGCGTCGCTCACAAACGGCCGCCGCAGAAAAAAATTGCTAAAACCCGCCAGCGCGTAAGCCGCCAGGATGCCCGACGCAAAAATACCAATCGCGGGCAGGTCGGTTTTCCCGTAGGCGTCAAAGGACATCCAGCCGGCCAGCAGCACCCCGATGAGGTTGACGTACGACAGCATGGCCAGCGCCATGGCCAGTCCGGCGTATTTGGCCAGGAAAAATTGTGCGCGCCCGACCGGCTTGGACAGCACCGCCAGTGCCGTGCCCGCCCGGATCTCCCGCGCGAGTGACGCGGACGCGCTCAACACCGCCCCGAGCAGACCCGACAACAACATCACCGCCAGCACGCTGTTTTCCACCAGCTTCGGTTCGTCGCCGAACGCAAAATAATACGGCACCGCCAGAAAAATTTCGAAGAGGACCGACCCCGTCATCAACAGCAAAAATATCGGCTGCCGGATCAACTCCATGAAGGCGTTCGCGGCGATGGTGAAAAATTGTCGCATGTTTGCTTGTTAAACGCTGAAGCATACCCGGGCCGGGCCCGAAATCAAACGGTTAATCCATGACTGACGGAATTCGTGCCGGTGCAGCGTCACATTATTGAAAGGGCAATGGCCGGATTTGTTCAAACAGATCCTCCGGCGTTTCACGCCATTGCCCGGGCGATGGCATTCCACCAGGCGTCATGCAGCCCGGCGACCGGCAGGCTGATTTCACCGTCAGCAGTTTTGACGGCCAATTTGTCGCCACCGACCCGGCCAATTTGCATGGCGGGAACGCCCATCAACTTCGCGCGTTCGACCACCATGACCGCGTCCATCGGTTTGCAGGTGACGACCACGCGGCTCTGGGTTTCACCAAAGAGCAAGGCGTCCAGACGAATTTGTAGCGGCGCTGTGTCAGCGCCGTTTTCCCGGCGGTCACAGACCGCCGCTACCGCCGTGAGATCAATCGTCGCACCAATCAGCCGGGGCGTTTCGCGCGCGACCAGCTGGCTGATGCAGCTTTCCGCCACACAAACCGCCAAACCACCCTCGCTGCAATCATGCGCGCTTTTTACAAGGCCGCTTTGAATCAAACCGACCAGCGTGGTGTGCAAGGTCCGCGCCGTTTCCAGGTCGCAACGCGGCGGCTTGCCGGTCTTTTTGCCCTGGACCGCGTGCAGATAAGCCGAGCCACCCAGGCCGAGCAGCGGATCGTTCCGGTCAACTATGTCGCCCAGCAAAATGATTGCGTCGCCCTCGTCCTTGAACCATTGCGTGGTGATGTGTTCCGGCTTCTCGATGAGACCGACCATCGCGACCGTGGGCGTGGGATCAATCGGGCCGTTCGGGCTCTGATTGTAAAGCGAGCAATTGCCGCCGGTGATGGGCGCGTTGAAGGCCTTGCAGGCATCCGCCAGGCCGCGCACGCTTTCCTTGAGCTGCCAGAAAAGCTCAGGCTTGTGCGGGTTGCCATAATTGAGGTTGTCGGTCGCTCCCAGCGGCACTGCCCCCGTGCAGGCCAGGTTGCGGGCGGCCTCGGCGACCACAATCTTGCCGCCCTCGTAAGGGTCGAGATAAACGTAAGCCCCGTTGCCGTCCACCGTCACGGCAACATATTTTTCCGGCACCACCTGCGCCGTTGACAACTCCGGCAACGAGTCCGCCTTGATGCGAATCACCGCCGCGTCACTGCCGGGGCAAACCGCCGAGCCGTCACGCACCATGTGATCATACTGGCGATAAACCCAGTTCTTCGACGCAATGCTCGGCCACGCCAGCAGTTTCAAGAGATCTGCTCCGGCATCAGTGGACGATGGAATTTCATCCAGCCGAAACGCGCGAACCGCCTTCAAATATTCCGGTTCCTTCGATTCACGCTGGTACACCGGCGATTCATCGGCGATTTTCTTTGCCGGGATGTCGGCCACGACCCGGCCATGCTGCTTCACGACCATGCGTCCGGTATCGGTCACCACGCCAACCTCCGACCATGGCAAATCCCACTTGTCAAAAATCCGCTTCACTTCCTCTTCACGACCTTTGTGGACGATAATCAACATGCGTTCCTGCGATTCGGAGAGCATGATTTCATAGCTGCTCATGTTCGGCGCGCGCTGCGGCACCTTGTCGAGTTCGATCTCGATGCCCGTGCCCGCGCGGGCAGCGGTCTCGCAGGTCGAGCAGGTCAGGCCCGCCGCGCCCATGTCCTGGATGCCGGCGACCGCACCGGTGGCCAACAGCTCCAGGCAGGCCTCGCAAACCAGTTTTTCCATGAACGGATCGCCCACCTGGACTGCACCGCGCTGCTGCTCGGCGGATTCCTCGGTCAAATCCTGCGACGCAAACGCCGCGCCCGCCAGACCGTCCCGCCCCGTAGCCGGGCCGACATAAAACACCGGATTGCCAATGCCCTTGGCTGCGCCGCGAGCGATTTGTTCATGGCGCAACACGCCGAGGCAGAAGGCGTTCACCAGCGGATTGCCCTCGTAAGATTTGTCGAAATAGACCTCGCCGGCGATGGTCGGGATGCCGAAGCAGTTCCCGTAGTGCGCGATGCCGTTCACCACGCCCGCGAAAAGACGGCGGTTGTTTTTCAATGCGGCTTCATCTTCTGTAGCGTCGCTCTGTGAGCGTCGCTCTTCCTTTTCCGGCGGTCGCAGACCGCCGCTACAAATCGGGCCGAACCGCAGGGAATTCACCGAGCAAACCGGCCGGGCACCCATCGTGAAAATGTCGCGCACGATGCCGCCCACGCCCGTGGCCGCGCCCTGAAACGGCTCGACCGCGCTCGGATGGTTGTGCGACTCGATCTTGAACGCGATGGCGATGCCGTCGCCGATGTCAATGATGCCGGCGTTTTCCTCGCCCGCACCGACGAGGATCTTGGGCGACTTGGTGGGGAAGGTTTTGAGCAGCGGCTTGGTGTTTTTGTAGCTGCAATGCTCGCTCAACATCACGGAAAAGATGCCGAGCTCGGTGTAGCTCGGCGTGCGGCCGAGGATTTCCACGGCGTGGGCGTATTCTTCCGGCGTGAGGTTATGTTTGGCAACCAATTCTGGGGTGATGGCGGGTTCGGTCATGGCAAATTCAATCAATATGCTTACGAATAATTCTATCGGCCAAAACTGGCCAAGATTCTTCTGCGTTTACATCAAACACAAATGGATTCAAAACCGTGCCGGGCATGTCATCAATGATGATGTCCGGCTTCGCAGAAAATCCTTTGAACATTTCAGTCAAATGATACAGGCTCGCAATTTTGCGAGCGTAAAGCCGCGTTTGAGAATATGGTCAATAACCGTCTTCGGACGCTTGGCGGTGACAGCCTTGCAAAACTTCACGAATTCCGGCGACAACTTTGGCTTGCTCATCGCCTGGCCTCCAGCAACGCCATTTGTTCAACTGAACGACGCGGATAACTACGACGCAGATTTAATTTTTCCGCAAGTGCCGGAGAAAGGTAAAGCGATTCCACTGTG
>Ga0265338_10004795_pt1 | contig 18074 bp, 19 predicted proteins | sample 42126metaG_FD_193579 | JGI IMG/M metagenome (GOLD analysis project Ga0265338, IMG submission 193579) | Rhizosphere microbial communities from Carex aquatilis grown in University of Washington, Seatle, WA, United States - 4-21-26 metaG | ecosystem: Host-associated > Plants > Roots > Rhizosphere... | reverse complement strand
TACGTGCGCACGGGCCCCTCCCCCAACCCCCTCCCTCAAGGGGAGGGGGAGGATTGCTGCGGCCCGTTCGCACTTGCAAAAAACCCTCCCGTCGCCTACCTAAGACAGTCTACCCGCGTTTACCGGAGGCCTTTGCGCATGGCGCGCGTTACCGTCGAAGACTGCGTCCAGAAAGTCCCGAACCGCTTCGAGCTCGTATTGCTCGCCGCCCAGCGCGCGCGCAACTTGTCTCGTGGCGAGGAGCTTTCAGTTGACCGCGACAACGACAAGAACCCCGTCGTCGCGTTGCGCGAGATCGCCGAGGAGACGATCGACCTGAACCGGATTGAGCAAGATCTGGTCAAGTCGCTGTCGCGGGCGCCGGAACCCGAGCCGGCGGACGAGGAGGTGCTCGACCTCATCCCCACCGACCAGAACATCTTCGGCCTGCAGGACATCAGCGCCGAGGAAGAGGCCGCGGGCCTGCCGGTGGAGAACGAGGAAATGTCCCCCGAAGACATGGAAGCGGCCATCGAGGCAGAACTCGGCGGCCGCCGGAAGTAAGGCAACATGCACAAGGGGGGCGACGCTGGCCCGACGACACGCCTGACGGCGTCCCCCAACTACGCGCCCGATGGAGCCACGCAGGGTGCGGTGGCGACGGTGCCGCCGCCCTTGCCCCGCTTGCCGTCCGCCCTCGTGCAGAAAATCCGCCTGTATGATCCGAAGGCCGATACCGGCCTGATTGACGACGCCTACGCCCTCGCCGAACAGGCGCACGGGACGCAGCGGCGCGACAACGGCGATCCCTACATCACGCATCCGCTGGCGGTGGCCGACATTCTGGCCGGCTACCGGCTGGACACTGCCTCGATCGCCACCGGCCTGTTGCACGACGTGATCGAGGACACCCCGATCAAGCTGCCGGAAGTCGATCGCCGCTTCGGGCATGAGATTGCCGCATTGGTGGACGGCGTCACCAAGCTGACCCGGTTGGAACTCGGCTCCGATCGTACCAAGCAGGCGGAGAACTTCCGCAAGCTGGTGCTGGCAATGAGCCGGGACATTCGTGTGCTGCTGGTGAAGCTGGCAGACCTGCTGCACAACATGCGGACGCTGCATTTCGTGCGCGAACCGGAACGACGGCGTCGCATCGCGCGCGAAACGATGGAGATCTACGCACCACTGGCCGAGCGCATTGGCATGGACGCGCTGAAGACCGAGTTGCAGACGCTGTCCTTCCGCGAACTGGAACCGGAGGCGTTCGCCACCATCCAGGCGCGGTTGAATTTCTTGCGCGGCCAGGGCGCCGACGTGATCGAGGAAGTGCGCCGCGACCTGCGCCGCGTCTGCGAGGCAATGGGGGTCGTGGTCGTCGAGATCACCGGGCGGGAGAAATCGCCCTACTCGATCTGGGAGAAGATGCACCGGCGCAACGTTGCCTTCGAACAGTTGTCCGATATCATGGCGTTCCGCGTCCTGGTGCCGACGCGGGAGGCTTGTTACATGGCGCTGGGTGCGGTGCACTCGGCGTATCCGGTGATTGCCGGGCGGTTCAAGGATTATATTTCGACTCCGAAATCGAATGGCTACCAGGGGCTGCACACCGGCGTGACGCTGCGCGAACCGCGCAATCAGAAAATCGAAATCCAGATCCGCACTGTCGAGATGAGCGACGTGGCGGAGAACGGGGTCGCCGCGCACTGGCTGTACAAGACGCCTGATTCGAAGCTTGACGGCAAGGAGGTGCAGCGGTTCCGCTGGGTGCAGGACCTGCTGGAAATCCTGGAGAACTCCTCGGCGCCGGACGAGTTCCTGGAGAACACCAAGCTCGAATTGTACGACGACCAAGTGTTCTGCTTCACGCCGAAGGGACTGCTGGTGCAGTTGCCGCGCGGCGCGACACCGGTGGATTTCGCCTATTCCGTGCACAGCCAAGTGGGCGACACCTGCGTTGGCGCCAAGGTGAACGGGCGGCTGCTGCCGCTGCGTTACCAATTGCAGAACGGCGACCAGGTCGAGATCATGACCTCGCGTGGCGGCACGCCGTCGCCGCAATGGGAGCGGTTCGTCGTCACCGGCAAGGCGCGCTCGCGCATCCGCCGCTTCATCCATCAGCAGCAGCGCGAAGAACATGTAAACCTTGGCCGCGCGGAACTGACCAAGGCGTTCCGCTCGGCGGGGGTGGATGGTTCGGAACGGGCGCTGGAACCGGCGCTGAAGGTGTTGAAGCTACCGACCATCGACGACCTGTACATCGCCGTCGGCAACGGCAATGTCGGCGCGCGCGACGTGGTGCACGCCGCGTATCCCGAGTTGCGCCAATCGCCGCGCGCGCCGCGCATGATGCCGGCACTGCCGCCGCGGGGACGCGCCGGCGTGCGGCCGGATCACAGCATGCCGATCACCGGGCTGGTGCCGGGCATGGCCTATCACTTCGCCGGCTGCTGCCATCCGGTGCCGGGCGACGAAATCGTCGGCATCATTGCCACCGGCAAAGGCGTAACGATCCACGCGCGCGAGTGCCAGACGCTGGAGGGCTTTGCCGCCACGCCGGAGCGCTTCATCGACGTGGACTGGAACTATGAAGTGCTGGCGAAGGACCACCCGGGCGGCAAGCACCATCCCGGGCACACCGCGCGGATCAGCGTCATCTCCGACAACGAAGGGGCCGCGCTGGCCAACCTGACCAACGCCATCGCCAAGCAGGACGGCGCTATCGCCAACCTGAAAATCGTCAATCGCCAGCAGGATTTCATGGAGGCGCTGGTGGATGTGGAGGTGCGCGACGTGTCGCATCTGACCAAGGTGATTGCCGGGCTGCGCGGTGTCAGCGGCATCAAGGGCGTCGAGCGGGCGAAGGCGTAGGGCGGTGGTCAGCGATCAGACTTGCCCGACCGTGTCGATGTTCCCCATCGTGTCATGGCCCGCGCAGGCGGGCCATCCACGACTTGCTTAACTGCTGCTCGGCATAAGTGCGATGATCCTCGGCCTGGGATCCGACATCGTTGATATCCGCCGCATCGAGGCGGCGATCGCGCGGCATGGCGACCGATTCCTGGAGCGCGTGTTTACCGCGAGCGAGCGCGCCAAGGCAATGCGCCGGACCGAGAAGATCCGTGCGGCGACGTTTGCCAAGCGGTTCGCGGCGAAAGAGGCGGCATCGAAGGCACTGGGCACCGGGTTCCGCCGGGGCGTGTGGTTCAGCAATCTCGGCGTGGTGAATCTGCCCAGTGGACAGCCGACGCTGGAGATGACCGGCGGCGCGGCCGAACGCCTGGCCGCGATGACGCCGCCCGGGATGCGAGCCTCGGTGGCGCTGACCATGACGGATGAGTATCCGTACGCCTACGCGCAGGTGATCATCTCGGCAGATTAATAAACCTCTCCCGCTTTGCGGGAGAGGTCGAAGTGCGAAGCACGAGGGTGAGGGTGATCGGGTCGCGTCGCTCTACCTGCTACAGTGCGGCCCGATCACCCTCACCCTCGGCGCTGCGCGCCATCGACCTCTCCCGCAAAGCGGGAGAGGTTAGAAGATTCCCAGATGCTGGTGCAGATCGACGCCATCGCGCCGCAGCGCCTCGGCGGTCGCATCCACCACCACCCGCCCGCTATTCAGAATTGCAATATCGTCCGCCACGTCGAACACCAGCTTGGCATTTTGCTCGACCAGCACGATCGACAGCCCATGCTGCTTCAGTCTCCGGATCGTCGCCATCACCTCCGCAACGATCTGCGGCGCCAATCCTTCGGACGGTTCGTCCATCAGCAACACACGCGGATTCGACATCAGCGCCCGCCCGATCGCCAGCATCTGCTGCTCGCCACCCGACAGATACCCGGCATATTGGTCGCGCCGCTCAGCCAACCGGGGAAACGTTGCGTAAACCCGCTCGAACGTCCAAGGCTCCGAACCGCCATCGCGCGGCCGCCGCGCCGCCACCGCGAGGTTTTCCCGGACTGTCAAACTACGAAACACGCGGCGCCCTTGCGGCACCAACGCGACGCCTTGCGCGGCGATCGCCTCCGGCGGCCGGCCGCCCACCGAAACGCCGTACACCGTTACGCTCCCGCGCCGGGGCGGCACAAGTCCCACCGCCACGCTCATGCTGGTGGACTTGCCGGCACCGTTGCGTCCGAGCAATCCAAGCAATCGCCCTTCGCCCAACCGCAACGACACGCCATGCAGCACGTGGCTGTCGCCGTAATAGGCGTCGATGTCGCTCAGCGTCAGAGCATCACGCGCCAAGGTAGATCTCCCTGGTGCGCGGGTGATCGACCACGTCGGCACGGGTGCCCTCGACGATGACTTCGCCGAAATGCAGCACGGTGATGCGTTCGGCGAACTCCAGCGCCACATCCATGTCATGCTCGATCATCACGATCGTCACGTCACGCGGGATGCTGCCGATCAGCGCCAGCACGTCACGCCGCTCATCGACCGACAACCCCGCGAACGGTTCGTCGAGCAGCAGAACCTTGGGACTTTGCACCAGCGCCATGGCGATCTCGACGCGCCGGCGCTCGCCATACGATGTTTGCGCCACCGGCCGCTCGGCGAGGTGCTCCAACCCGACGCGCTGCAACGCGCCGCGCGCACGCGCGATGAGGTCCGCCTGCCGGTCCAACCGCACCACCGGGTTCCAGCGCAGCGGCGAGAGTCCGAGCAAGGCGAGCGTCACGTTGCGCAGCAGCGTCTCACCACCAAACAGCGTGATGATCTGGTACGTGCGCGCCAGGCCGAGATGCGCGCGCCGTCTGCTCGGAAGCCGGGTGATGTCGTTGCCGAACAGGGCGACGGTTCCGCTGTCGGGACGCAGTTCGCCGGTGATGAGATTGAACAGCGTCGTCTTGCCGGCGCCGTTCGGACCAATGATCAGCCGCCGTTCCCCCTGTGCAACGGCAACATCCACCGAGGTGGTGACACGCAGGCCGCCAAATGACTTGCTGAGCCCACGCACTTCCAGCGCGTTCGTCGCCGGCAGCGAGTTCGCAACGGCCAAGGTGTTCACGGCCGACTCTCGCGGCCAAGCGCCGATGCCGGCAAACGTGACCGGCGTGCGGCAATCATCCAGCGCCACAGCCGCACCGAACCAGGCACCAACCCCTCCGGCATGAACACGACGATCAGCACGAAGATCGCGCCGAGCACGAAATTCCAACGCTCGATGTAGGCGCTGGCGACGTCCTTCATAATTACCACCAGCGCCGCGCCGGCGATCGGGCCGAACAGCGTGCCGGTGCCGCCGGCGATCACCATCAGCAGTGCCTCGGCCGATGCGCTTAGCGCCACGGTCTGCGGGCTGACGAACTGATTGTAGTAGAGGTAGAGCAAGCCGGCGACGCCGCTCCAGAATCCCGAGAACAGAAGCGCGACAAAACGCGTCAGCCAAACGTTGTAGCCGAGCGCGGTCATCCGTCGCGGCTGGTCGCGCGTGCCACGCACGGCGGCACCGAACGGCGAGGCAACGAACACCGCCATGCTGCCGAGCGCCACCAGGAATACCACCAGCGTCGCCCAATAGAACGAAGCCGCGGTGTCCAGCGCAACACCGAACGGATGTGGGCGCGTGTTGATCGATACGCCGTTGTCGCCGTTGGTCAGGCTGATCCAGCGATAGGCGATGCCCCAGACGATCTGGCCCAGCGCCACGGTAATCATAACGAATCCCAACCCGGTGCCGCGTAATGCCAGCAACGCGAATATCGCCGTCACCGCCAGCGTGGCTGCCAGCGCGCCGATGGCGACGACGACGCTGCCATGGTCGGCGTTGATCAGCGTGGCGGCGGCGTAGCAGGCGACTCCGAACAGCCCGGCATGGCCCAGCGTCACCAGCCCAGCGTAGCCGACCAGCACATTCAGGCCGAGTGCCAGCACCGCATAGATCAGCACCTGCGCCGCGATGTTGATATAGAAAGTGTTGCCGATCCAGAACGGCAGTGTCACCAGCACGAGCAATGCGATGAGGGAGAGAATCCACTTCACAGCGTGACCCGGCCGAACAGGCCGCGCGGCCGGATCACCAACACGATGAGCATCGGCAGGAACAGAATCACGTAGGCCAGCTCAGGGAACATCGCCTGGCCGAAATTATACAGGAAGCCGACGACGAAACTGCCGACCAGCGAGCCGAGCAAGCTGCCGCTGCCGCCCAGTATCACCACGACCAGGGCGAGCGGCAGCATGTCCTGATCCAGCCCGGGATACACAGACAGGATCGGCCCGCCGATCACTCCAGCGAACCCCGCCAGCCCGGCGCCCAGCGAAAACACGATGGTGAACAGATGCGAGACACGGATGCCGACGACTCGCGCCATCGCGGGATCATCGACCGCGGCGCGGATCATCGCGCCGAGCCGAGTCTTGTCGAGCAATCCCCACAGCGCGGCAGCGATCGCCACCGCAATCAGGATGATGATGAGTCGATAGGTGGGAACGGCGACGCCGGCGAGATGGGTCGCGCCAACGCCAATCGCCGGGGTGTTCACGGAAATCGGGTCACCGCCCCACAGCATGAGGCAGGTGTCGGCGACCATGAAGGACAGGCCAAGCGTGACCAGCACCTGCGCAAGTTCGGCTCCAACCAGGCGGCGCAGCACGAAGCGCTCGACGATGCCGCCGAACATTGCGACGCCCAGCCCGGCGCCCAGCGACGCGATCCAGAAATTGCAGCCCCATCCGATGAGGGTCACGCCGAAATACGCGCCGAGCATGAACATCGAGCCGTGCGTCAGGTTGGGAATGCGCATCAGCCCGAAGATCAGCGAGAAGCCCGCGGACAGCAGGAACAGCAGGCCGCCCAGGGTGACACTGTTAATGGAGAGGATGGTCCACATGGTTAGGACGCGGCTCCCGCGCGCGTTGGTAACCTCGCCCACGAAGTTGGAGAGGTCGAGCCGCGCAGCGACGAGGGTGAGGGTGATCGGGCCGGCATGTAGCAAGTAGAGCGTGCCGACCCGATCACCCTTACCCTCGGCGCTGCGCGCCATCGACCTCTCCCGCGCGCAGCGCGGGAGAGGTTGTCTATCCTCCGCATCAGCTCTTCAGCGGCGGATAGTCACGCGAGTACACCGGTTGCTCCAGAAACCACTTCTCGTCGAAGCTCCAGAACTGGCTGACATTCGGATACGTCTTGATGGTGTGCTGCGCCAGCTTGCCGTCCTGCTGCACAACCTTTCGGATGAACACCATCCCCACCACGTTGCCGAAGTGATCGAAGTGGAACGGCCCGCGCGGCGAATCCTGTAGCGACACCGCCCGCAGCGCCTTGATCAGCGCTTCCTTGTCATCGACCTTGCCATCGAGCGCCTGCACCGCGGCCTCGGCAATCAAGCCATTGATGTACATGCCGGCGGCATACAGCCCCGGTATCGCGCCGGTATCGCGCACCATGCCGGCAACGAACTGCTTATTGCTCGGTGAATCGAGATCCGTTGTGTAGTTGGAAGCGCTGATCATGCCGAGCACCTCGTCGCCGAAGCTCTTCATCAGCGCGTCGTCGGCGCCCGTGCCGCCGGCAATCACCGGCAGCGTCATTCCGGCGTCGTGGTATTGCTTCATGAACCGCAGCGGATCGGACCCGGCGAACCCCTGCACGATCACGTCCACGCCGGTAAGCTGCGCCAAATAGGGAGTGTAGTCCGGCGTGACCAGCGGCGGCCACAGCTTCTTCACAATATGCCCGCCTGCATCCTCGAACACCCGCTGAAACCCGCCCATTTGCTCGTAACCGTAGGCAAAGTCCTCGACGATGGTGATCGCGGTCTTGTAGCCGAGTTCTTTCCGCGCGTAGTCCGCCAACGGTTGCATCGCCTGCGCCGAGGTGCCGGACGCACGCACAAAATACGGATTGGGCTTGCGCTGGGTCATGTCCTCGGCGGCCGCCAGGCTGAGCAGGGGCGTCTTGTGCGCGGCGACGTAGTCGGAAATCGCCAGTAGTTCGAACGCCGCCAAGGGGCCGAAGATCATATCGACCTCGTTGCGCTCGATCAGTTCCTGCGCCTTGGTCTTGGCGCCGGCGGGATTGCCACCGGTATCGGCGCTCACCAGTTCCATCGGGCGGCCGGCAATTTTGTTGCCGCGCTCCTTGAAGAACAGCGCCGTGCCCTGTTCCATCTGGATGCCGCCCTGCGCGAGTGGCCCGGTCTTCACCGTCAACAACCCGATCTTGATGGGCTTGTTCTGAGCGATGGCCGGCATCGGCAATGTCGCGGCACCGGCGGTGCTGGCAAGGAACGCTCGTCTTGTGAGTCTGGCGGTCATCCGTCGTCTCCCTGCGCCTGTGTCTCCCAGGCTGCGCCGGTGTCCTAGAGGCTGCGCGGCGGGACGTCCAGCGCTGCGGGATCACTTGCGCCTCGCCGCAAGCCGGTGAACGATAACATCGGTTTCAGCAGGGAAAGAGCAAACCCATGCAACGCAGCATCGCCGTGGGCCTGGGGATCATGGAGTTCCCGTTCGACACCGCCGCCGGGTTCTGGCGCTGGGTCGATCTGTGCGAATCCGGCGGCATCGATTCGATCTGGCAGACCGACCGGCTGATAAGCCGCGCTCCGATCCTGGAAAGCATGAGCGCGCTGGCGGCGATTGCCGGCCGCACGCGGCGCATCAAGTTCGGCGTCAACGTGGTGTCGGTGGCGATGCGCGAGCCCGTGCTGCTGGCGAAACAATGCGCCACGATCGACATGCTGTCGGGCGGCCGGTTGCTGCCCGGCTTTGGCATCGGCAGCCCGCGCGGGCCGGAGTGGACGGCGATGCACCTCGATCCGACGACGCGCGGCCGCAAGACCGACGAGGCGCTGGAAATCATTGCGCGGCTCTGGGCTGGCGAGAAACTGGACTATGAGGGCAAGCACTTCCGGCTGACCGGCGCTCAGATCGCTCCGCTGCCGGCACAATCCGATCTGCCGATGTGGATTGGCGGGTCGTCCGACGCGGCGGTCCGGCGGACCGCGCGGTATGGCACCGGTTGGCAGGCGGGGGCCGAACCCGCCGCTGAGGTGGGCCGTGTCATTGCGGCGATCCGCGCCGCGGTGGTGGAGGCCGGGCGACATATCGACGACGATCATTACGGTGCCGCGTGCGCGTACCGCTTCGGTACCTGGGATGATCCAGGCATGGGGCGGGTGGCGGAGGCGTATCGCATCCGCACCGGCCGCGATCCGCGCGAGGCGTTCGCGGTGGGCGACGCCACGACGATCATGACGCGGATTGGGGAATATGTGGACGCGGGGGCTTCGAAGTTCATTCTGCGCCCGGCGGCACAGGGCGACGACGACATGCTGGCGCAGACGCGGCGGCTGATCGAGGAGGTGTTGCCGCTGGTCGCCGCGCATTGGCCGCGGCCGGTGAAGAGCGCGGCGTGAGGCGTGATAAATTGGCACTCCCCCCCCCTTGAGGGAGGGGGAGTCTGTTTCCTCGCAATGACAGTGTAACGAATGAAGCAGCGCGCCGACCAACTTCTGGTCGATCGGGGATTGGCGGAATCGCGAACCCGCGCGCAGGCGCTGATCCTGGCGGGCAAGGTCTTCGCGGGGGAGCGCCGCATCGACAAGGCGGGCGCCTCGATGCCGGAGGACACGCCGCTTGAAGTGCGGGGCCAGGACCACCCGTGGGTGTCACGTGGCGGGTTGAAGCTTCAGCACGGGCTGCAACATTTCGGGCTGTCGCCCGCCGGGCGCGTGTGCCTCGATGTTGGCGCCTCGACCGGCGGCTTCACCGACGTGCTGCTGGCACACGGTGCAACCAAGGTGCATGCGGTCGATGTCGGGCACGGTCAGCTTGCCTGGAAGCTGCGGTGCGATTCCCGCGTTGTGGTGCACGAGAAGACCAACGCACGCTACCTGACCACCGCCGAGATCGCCGATCCGATCGAGGCGTTGGTGTGCGACGCCAGTTTCATCGGGCTGGCGACGCTGCTGCCGGCTTCGCTCGGGCTTTGTGTGTCTGGGGCGTGGGCGGTGGCGCTGATCAAGCCGCAATTCGAGGCTGGACCGGACCTGGTCGGACGCAAGGGCGTGGTGCGCGATCCCGCGGTGCATCAGGCGGTCTGCGAACGGGTGCGGACCTGGTGGGGAGCGCAGCCGGGGTGGACGGTGCTGGGGATTGCCGAAAGTCCGATCACCGGGCCGGAGGGTAACAAGGAGTTCTTGATTGCGGCATCGCTTACCTTTCCCGCGCTGCGCGCGGGGTAACCTCTCCCGCTCCCGCGGGAGAGGTTAGCTACGCGTAGATCCGTCGCACTAGCTCCGGACGCTGCCACTGTTCCGATAGGACGCCCTGCTTGGCGCCGTACTTCTCCGACGATCCGCCGCCATCGCGGCCGGCACGCAACTCGCGTACGCGGTCCAGGTTGACCTCGACCACGCCGGTGCCGGGCACTGTGCTTTCGTAGATGATCTCCTCCGGCGCGGCGATGATCGCCAGGCCGCGGTCGTCCGCCGCCACCATATTCTGCGTCGACACCACCAGCGCGAGGTTCTCGATCGCGCGCGCCCAGAGCAGGGCTCGCCAGGTGTCCCAGAGTTTTCGCTTGTTGAGGCCGGCGGGGAGGAACAGCAGTTCGGCACCACGCAACGCCAGAGCGCGCGACACCTCCGGCACATAGACCTCGCTGCACATCGCCAGGCCGACCTTGCCGTGCACCGTGTCGAACACCGGGTAGTCTTCGCCGGGCACATACTGGAACTCCCAGTATTTGCCTCCGGTGTAGAGCCACGGACCATTGGGAAAGGTGCGACGGTAGCGGGCCGGCTCGCGGCCGTCCGGATAGGCCATGACGATCAGGTTGAATGCGGTGGCCGCCTGCGCGCTGATCGGCTCGATGGTGCCGAACACCGCATGCACGCCGTGCTTTGCGGCAGCGTCCGCCAGGCGGCCGGTGGGATCGAACTCGGCCGGCATGCGCCACGGGCCGGGATAGGTCTCCGGGAAGCAGACGAAATCCGCGCCGTCACCGGCGCAGCGTTCGATGCTGCGAACGGCGTCGGCGACGTTGGCCTCGTCGCCCGGAGGCGCATGGGTGCGCGGCTGCACCACGGCGATGCGAAAGCTCATGGTTTTCCTCCCTTCCCCCGGCTATTCCATCTTCAGCGGCGCGCCGCCCAGGTCCTCCGCCCGCTCGATCTTGATCAACACCGCGAAACCCTTCTTGTCCGGGTCGCGATCCTTTTCCGGCTGTACCAGCCGCCGCCAGACCTCTTCGTAGGCCGCACCGGACTTGTGGATCGTCGCGGTGCCGTAGAAGCGTGCGATGCCGCCCCCCGGCAGAATGCCGTCGGTTCGCAGTTGCGGCTTGCGGAAATACACCGTCAGCTTGCTGCCGTCGTGCAGGCTGCCGGTGGTGGAGCCCTTGCCGCGCTCCCACAGGGCGATGTGCTCGTCGTCAAACACCATGGTGCTGCCGCGCGGCGTGATCTGCGCGAAGCCGTCCGGCTGCACGCTGCCGACCAGGCAGACATGCTCTGGAAATGCCGTGTTGATGTGCGGCTGCAAGGTCTTGGGAATGGTGGCCACGCCGGGATCCTCCAAAAAGTGCCGTCTGTCCGATCATAGACGCTGAAATTTCCCCCACAAGGCGACGCGACGTGGTTAGCATACGGGCATGAACAGTTACGACTTCATCGTGATCGGCAGCGGCCCGGCCGGGCGGCGGGCGGCGATCCAGGCCGCCAAGCTCGGCCGCTCGGTGCTGGTGGTGGACAAGGGGCGCCGCGTCGGCGGCGTTTCGGTGCACACTGGCACGATCCCCTCGAAAACCCTACGCGAGACCGTGCTGAACCTGACCGGGTGGCGCGAGCGCGGCTTCTACGGCCGTGCCTACCGGGTGAAGAAGGACATCGAGGCCAAGGACCTGATGGCCCGCCTGCACATGACGCTCGACCACGAGGTGGACGTGCTGGAGCACCAGTTCGCCCGCAACGCGGTCACCACATTGCGCGGCATGGCGCGCTTCCTCGATCCGCACCGGGTCGAGATAACGCTGGACGGCGGCGATGTGCGCGTGATCGGCGGCGAGCGCTTCCTGCTGGCGGTCGGCACGCGGCCTTATCGCCCGGCCGACGTGCCATTCAACGGCGTTAGCGTGGTGGACAGCGACGAGATCGTCGACATTCCCCGGCTGCCGCGCAGCCTGACCGTGGTCGGCGGCGGCGTGATCGGCGTCGAATACGCCACCATCTTCAGCGCGCTGGACGTCAGCGTCGCGCTGGTGGAGGCGCGGCCAGGCATCCTTGAATTCATCGATGACGAACTGATCGAGGATTTCACCCATCAGTTGCGCGACCGGGGGATGGCCTTGCGCTTCGGTTGCAAGGTGGCGCGGATCGAATTCGAGAACGACTGGCCCGTCACGGTGTTGGAAAACGGCCGCCGCATCCGCTCCGAGATGCTGCTGTACGCCGCGGGCCGGGTCGGCGCCACGGATGCGCTGAACCTGGATGGCTGCGGCCTGGCATCGGATAACCGAGGCCGGCTGAAGGTGGACCCGGTGACGTTCCAGACCGAGGTGCCGCATATCTATGCCGCCGGCGATGCGATTGGTTTCCCGAGCTTGGCGTCTACATCGATGGAGCAAGGCAGGATCGCAGCCTGCCACGCGTTCCACATGCCGATGCCACCGGCGCCGGAGTTCTTCCCGTATGGCATCTACTCGGTGCCGGAGATCTCCACCGTTGGAATGAGCGAGCAGGAGGTGCGGAAGCGCGGGATCTCGTATGAGTGCGGGATCGCGCGGTTTCGCGAAACGTCGCGCGGGCATATCATGGGGCTGAACGCCGGGCTGCTGAAGATGCTGTTCGCATTGGACACGCGGCGCTTGCTTGGCGTGCATATTGTCGGCGAGGGCGCGACGGAACTGGTGCATATCGGCCAGGCGGTGCTGAACCTGCAAGGTACGCTGGACTACTTCATCGAGAATACGTTCAACTACCCGACGTTGGCGGAGGCGTACAAGATCGCCGCGCTGGACGCGTGGAATCGCATGACGCACGCGTAGGGCGCGCAACCCAGGAAGTCTCGTTCAATGCAACGCTCCGGCGGCAGCGGTTAATCCGGTTATGCTATGACTCATCCGGTGGCAGCACGGATACCAGACAGAAGGTGCGGCCTGTTCTTATCGTGTAGCTATCCTATCGGTTCGGGGCGCCGAGTGCGGTCATTGCCGCTGCTAACCGAAGCTCCGCTTCGGCAGAGGCGGCGCGGGATAGCGGCCCATCCTGGAATTCCAGTAAGCCCAGGATCGCGGATCGATGGTGCCGGGCGGCGCTTTGTCGAGCGCCTTCTTGAAATCCTCATCCGACACATAGCGCCACAGCACCTTCATATCCTCATGGGTCGCTGAGGCCATCGCGTAAGCCATGAATCGGATCGGATCGGCAAGCGCCTCCTCCGGCGTCTCGAACCACACAAGGCGACGCGCAACGGCTTCCGTTTCTCGGTTGAGCGGGATCGGTTTCATTGTGACGGCCGCTTGCTGCCACCGCGTGGTCGCGGGGACGCCAGATTCGGCAAGCAGTCGAGATCGACCTCGCGTGCCGCTTTGGCACGACGGGCTTTGGTGGCTCTCGGCAGGCGGTGAAGGTTGCCGTCGTCGAAGCATGAGAGAGCCTTGAGGGTGATCTGCGGATTGAATTGCTCTCCGTGGATGGCGCATGCGGCGGCAAGCGCGGCTGCGAGATCGATCCGGCCGGTACGCAAGATGGCATCGATGACGACGTAGTCCTTGGCTTCGGCGCGCTGCTGCACCACAGATGCCTTGGTTCCGGCGAGGTCGAGCAACGATGCGACTTGCAAACCATTGTCCGCCGAAACATGCGGTGGTAGGACGCGGGCAAATCCCGGCAGTCCGAAGAACGAGACTTTGACCTGTCCGCCGCGATCGATAAGGCCACTCAAGGTGTTCGGGGCACGCTGCGTGACAGTCGCTGCCTGCATGAATGGGATGGTTGCTGCCACGGCGGCCGGATCGAATGCCTTGCCGCCGAAGAAATCAAAATCCACCGAATGGCGGTGTCCAAGGTGTAAAGCTACGGCCGTGTCTCCATACAGCACGAACTCGCCTGGCACGGTCGCCAGTTCGTCCCAAAGCCGCCGCTGCGGCGCGGGCAGGATATCAAGTCTGGGTACAAAATCGGCGGTGATGTTCCTCATTATAGCATGCGTCCTGGCCGCCGTCCCCACGACAGGTGTGGAAGGCCCGGAGGCGATGGACACCGCCGGCGAAACGGGACGCTGCTTGGACGGCTTGAACACGGCAGGCCCATGCAATTGAGCTGAAACTGCCAAGGCTCACACTCGCCATTCTGTCAGCGTCCGCTTTGGTTTTGCCTTGGCGCTGCCCGTTCTCGCTTCGCCGCGACCCGACGTGCCGCCGCCAGCGCCACGCGCGCCCACGTGACCAGTTCATCGGGTTCGTCGAACAGCCGTTCCGGCGCGCGCCAAAAGCTGAGGTCTATAATGCTGCCCTGCTTTTCATAGTTGAGCGGCGGAGACGACTCGGCTTCCTTGAAGGCCGTCCGGTTGTGGTCATCGACCCGGAGGTAAAGCATGTTGTCCGTCACCATCCCGAACATCAGCCCGTCGCAGAACACGCCAGTCTTGCCGAACATCCGCCGCATCGTGACGCGGCCGAGCGGAGCGAGTTGCTCTCGCAGGAAGTCGGCAAAGCTGTCGCTGGCAACCATCCTGCGTTCCCCGTCCTGATTCGGCGCCCTGGCTCCCGCAGGATAGCGCGGGTGATGCCCCAGGGAAGTACAATGGTGCCGGTAGTACTCGGAAACCCTCGCATCTTCGAGAGATGGTGCGCCACGACCGCGACGCCGCGATCACACAGCCTACGCGCCGACCCTGCGTCAACTTGCTCTGGCAGTCGCCGCCGAATTCCGGCATCATCGGCGTGCGGGTCGTGTATCGGGCGAGCGATACCCAGACTATCGCCGTCCAGTCAGGCTAACGTGCGGAGGCCCATCGCATCCGCCAAACACCATCGAGCCCGGGTTGAAGCTCGATCCCGATGCCGGTCCGCAGGGCGGCGATGACTGAATATTTGCGCCGCCGTCACGTTGTCGAACGCACGACGAAGCAATAGTCGGCCGGCGGCTGCTCCGCCATCAACGGGAGGACTCAAATGATCAAACTCCAAGTCAATGGACAGGACAACACCTATGACGGTGACCCATCGGTGCCCCTGCTCTGGGTGCTGCGCGACGAACTTGGCCTGACCGGTACCAAGTTCGGCTGCGGCCACGGTTTCTGCGGCGCCTGCACAGTGCATTTGGGCGGCGAGGCAGTGCGCTCATGCTCTGTGGCGGCACACGAGGCGGTCGGCAAGCCGGTGGTAACGATCGAAGGCCTCGACCCGCACGGCGACCACCCGGTGCAGCGCGCCTGGCGCGAAACCAGTGCACCACAATGCGGCTACTGTCACGCCGGGCAGATCATGCAGGCCACCGCTTTGCTCGCCAGCAAGCCACGGCCGACCGACGATGACATCACCTCGACGATGGCCGGCAACATCTGTCGCTGCGGCTGCTACCAGCGCATTGCCGAGGCGATCCGCCTCGCCTCCGCGGGAGTGTGAGCCATGACCCACATGTTCGAACCCCGCACGACGCAGACCGCAACGGTCGCGACGCAGACTCCAACAGTTGTGAACGTCAGCCGCCGGTCCCTGATGCGCGGCGCCTTCGCCACCGGCACGCTGATCGTCGGCGTGAACCTGTTGCCTGTCCGGGCACACGCCGACTGGACCACCGGCGCCGGCAAGATGCCGGGCGGCACGGTCAACGACCCGCATGTATTCGTAGCGATCGATCCGTCAGGCCTGGTCACCATCGTCACCCACCGTTCCGAGATGGGCACCGGCGTGCGCACGAGCCTGCCCATGGTGGTCGCCGACGAGTTGGAGGCCGACTGGTCGCAAGTGCGCATCCAGCAGGCGCCCGGCGACGAAAAGAAATACGGCAACCAGGACACTGACGGCTCGCGCAGCACCCGGCATTTCGTGCAGCCAATGCGCCAATGCGGCGCCGCCATGCGGATGATGTTAGAGCAAGCGGCGGCGAAGCGCTGGGGCGTCGATGTCTCGGCGGTGCGCGCCGAGAACCACAAGGTTGTGCATCTGGAGTCGGGCAACATGCTCGGCTACGGCGAACTGGCCAAGGCGGCGAGCGCATTGCCGGTGCCCGCGGTGGAGACGTTGAAACTGAAGGACCCGAGTCAATTCCGTTATATCGGCACCGGCTCGATTCCAATCGCCGATCTGCACGACATCACCGTGGGTCACGCTACGTACGGCATCGATGCGAAAATCCCCGGGATGAAGTTCGCCGTCGTGGCGCGTCCGCCGGTGGTCGGTGGCAAGCTGGTCTCGTTCGATGCGAAGGAAGCACTGAAAGTTCCCGGCGTCGAAAAGGTGGTCGAGGTGCAGGGCTGGCCGTGGCCTTCCAAGTTCATGCCGGTGGGCGGCGTCGCCGTGGTGGCACGTAATACCGGCTCGGCGATCAAGGGTCGCGAGAAACTCAAGATCGTCTGGGATGAGGGGCCGAACGCCAGCTACGATTCCGTGGCGTTCAGGAAGGAGATGGAGGCGACCGCGGCGCAGCCCGGCGCCGTCGTGCGCAACGACGGGGACGCTGACGCGGCACTGAAATCGGCCGCCAAGACCGTCTCCGCGCAGTACTACATTCCGCATCTGGCGCATGCCAGCATGGAACCGCCCTCGGCCACCGTGCATGTCGCGGGGGGAAAATGCCTGGCGATCGCGGCGACGCAGAGTCCGGGCGGCTGCCGCGAGGACCTCGCCAAGGTGTTGGGAATTCCGGTCGAGGACGTCACGGTGAATGTGCCTCTGCTGGGCGGCGGCTTTGGGCGCAAATCCAAGTGGGATTACGTGCTGGAAGCGGCGTTGGTTTCCAAGACCGTCGGGGCGCCGATCAAACTCACCTGGACACGTGAGGACGACATCCAGCACGATTTCTACCACACCGTTTCGGTGGAACGAATCGATGCCGGCGTGGATGCGAATGGCAAGGTGACCGCGTGGCGGCATCGCAGCGTGGCACCCACCATCGCTTCCACGTTCAAGGCGGGCGCCGATCACGCCGCGGCGTTCGAACTCGGCATGGGGTTGATCGACAATCCGTTCGACATCGCGAACCTGAAATGTGAAAGCGGTGCCGCCGCGGCGCACACTCGCATCGGCTGGTTCCGTTCGGTTTCCAACATCCCGCACGCCTTCGCGGTGCAGTCCATGGTAGCGGAGATCGCAGCGGCGCTGGGGCGCGATCCGAAGGACGTGCTGCTGGAACTGATCGGGCCCGACCGCGTCGTCGATCCGCGCAAGTCGCCGGGCGTGGCGGACTTTTGGAACTACGGCGATCCGGTCGAGACCTATCCGATTCAAACCGGTCGCCTGCGCCGCGTGGCGGAGCTTGCGGCCGAGGGTGCCGGATGGGGCAAGCCGTTACCAAAAGGCCACGGGTTGGGCATCGCCGCCCACCGCAGCTTCCTGTCCTACGTGGCGACGGTCGTGCACGTCGCGGTCGATGACAAGGGCAATCTCAGTCTTCCGCGCGTGGATACCGCGATCGACTGCGGCGTCCACATCAACCCGGAGCGCATCCGGTCGCAGATCGAGGGTGCGGCGGTGATGGGTCTCGCGTTGACGAAGAATTCGCAGATCACCTTCAAGGAGGGCCGTCCCGAGCAAAGCAACTTCGATGGGTTTGTGGTTGCCCGGATCAGCGAGGCGCCACTCGATGTGCACGTTCATATCGTTCCGGCGGACTGGAGTGTGCCTGCCAGCGGGGTGGGCGAGCCGGGGCTGCCACCGTTCGCTCCGGCTCTGTGCAACGCGATCTTCGCCGCGACCGGGAAGCGGATCAGGAGCCTGCCGATCGGCGATCAGCTTTCGACCTGAACTGGCCTGGCCGCGATCCGGCACTGTGGTGCTGGCTCGCGGACTGGTTCGAAGTGACGGGCCTGGGTAGGGAGCAGCGAATCCGGTCATTGCGAGTTGACCATCGGCCTGGCGGCCGACCCGCCCTGAATGAAGCAGCGGGATCGTCGGGGAGAGAAGGCACTCCCCCCTCCCCTTGAG
>Ga0265338_10004794_pt1 | contig 18078 bp, 20 predicted proteins | sample 42126metaG_FD_193579 | JGI IMG/M metagenome (GOLD analysis project Ga0265338, IMG submission 193579) | Rhizosphere microbial communities from Carex aquatilis grown in University of Washington, Seatle, WA, United States - 4-21-26 metaG | ecosystem: Host-associated > Plants > Roots > Rhizosphere... | reverse complement strand
CAGATCATCCTGTGCTTTTTTCGCTGCCGCGTAGGCGAGGGCCAAGTTATCCAGGTCTCCGTCTTTTTTGGAGGATGCCTCCCAGACCGCTTGCACTTCGCCGAAGGCTTTCTTGGCATCGTCCACCTTCGCGGTCATTGCCTCAATGGAATCGACGCGCAGCGCATCGAGGGCAGTGGCGTAGGGCGAGCAGGCCGCCTGATTCTGCTCCATCGCGGTCTTCAGATTGTTGTGCGCCACCTGGGCGGCAGTGACGGCGGCGCCGTAGTCTCCCGTCGGAGCTTTGCCGTCCTTCATCGCTTGCACGATCCGACCCAGCGCGGCGTCGGCGTCGTCGCACTTCTGCTTGAGCGTGGCGAGCGTCACCACCCCCAACGTGTCGAAATCCCCCTTGAGCGGCTGGAGGGCGGCGTCGGCCTTGTCTACCTGATCCTTGAGGTCTTTGTGCGCCTGAGTCAGAGCGCCGACAGCGGTCCCGTAGTTCTTCGCCGCATCCACTCCGCCGTTCTTCATCACCATCGCCGCGGCTTCTACTGCGGCCTGCGCTTTGTCCACCGCGTCTTTGTAGCTCTGGATGGTCGGGATTCCCGCCAGTTTGAAGGCGTCATTGAGCGGCCCGAGCCCGTCGTCGCGTCCGCGCTTCATGGCGTCGGTGAGGTTGTTCTGCGCCTCCGTCAGTTTCTGCTCGGCGTTGTTTACGTCCTGGATCGTCGCCTTGTGGTTGAAGAACAGGGCGGCAATCGCCGTTACTGCGCCCTCCGCATCGACCACCTTGTCGGTGAGAGCCTTAATGGATTCGAGTCCAAGGGTCTTGTAGGCCCCGCCGAGGTCATCGCCGGCTTTGAGCCCCGCCAGCATGGAGGCGTTCAGGGCATCCTGAATCTTCTGGACTGCCAGGGTGGCGGTACCCAGGTTCGCCATCGCGGGGATGGAGTTGGTGTCGGTAGTGGCCGCGATCGCGGTCAAGGATGCATTCGCCTTGTCGAGTTTCTCCTGCAGTTGGGCGACAGTCTCCACGCCGAGCTGCCGGAAGGCTTCGGCTGCCGGTGCCGTCGCGTCAGAGGCTTTCTGCGCCGCATCCGTGAACTTCTGCCAGGCATTCTGCGCTGTGAGGAGCGCTTCTCCCAGCGCCGTCAGGGTGATCTTCCCTGCCTGATACTGGGCAAAGGCGTTGTCGTAAATGCGCTGCTGCTGCTGCGCCTGCGCTTCGAGCGCGACGAGTCCCCCCTTGGTATCTTCGAGCGCCTTCAGGTAGTCCTGGAGCGACAGCGAGCCGCGGTCCAAACTGACGCCTTCGATTTCGAGCGTGGCCTGTAGGTTCTTGATCTCCGTCTGGAGCTTCTTCATCGCCTCAGCGGAGAGAGAGCTTGCCGAAGTGTGGTCCTCGGTGGCCTTTGTGTTGGCGATAACGAGCGCGACGGCATCGTTGAAGGCTTTGCCCTGGGCGACCAGCGATCCGACCTGGGCCTGCTGCACGGCGGTGAGTCCGAGGGTTGCCATCTGCGCGTTGTGCTGCGCCGTGACGACTCCCTCGTGAGCGCCGACCAATTTATCGAGAGCGGCGTTGTACGCCACCATCGCATCCTTGATCCCGCCTCCACCTGCGATGGCCTTGTTGTAGGCCTCCGTCGCCGCGGTCGTGTCCACCTGGACACCCTTCAGCAATTGCAGCTTGGACGTGATATCTCCGACGAGCTTGTCGGCATCGGCCTGGTTGGACTTGACGGCCGCAATCGCGATGGCCGTACCGACCACAAGCCCGGCGATCGCCGCAGTCATCGCCACCAGCCCGAGGGACGTCACGCCGAGCGCGCCGGCCGCGCTGGTGATGACGGGGATGAGGTTTGAAATCTGCCCGATCACGAGCCCCAGCCCTACCGCCATCGGACCGATTACCGCGAGCACTCCGCCGAATGACAGGGCCACATTCTGCACGAAGGGAGGCAACGCCGTGAACCCCGCGACGAATCCCTTCACGATTTCTATAGCGGGTCCGCCCTGCTCGACAAACCCCTTGAGCTTCTCGTCGATTAGCTGGCCAAGCGGCTGGAGCGCGAGCTCGACGTTGTTTTTGAAGATCGTTAGCTCTTTTCCGAGTGTGTCCGTGTCGGCGGCAGCTTTGGCGAGGGTGTCGTGGGAGCTGTAAACACTCGTCAGGAAAGCATCCAGGTCGAAGCGGCCGGCGCGGATGGCTACGGCGAGATTGTTGCCAGCCCGCTTCCCAAAATCCTCACCAGCGATGGCTCCAGCGGCCATGAGGTTGGGGGCTGCCTTGATCTGATCAATGAGCCCCTGGAGAGCCGCGTGCCCATCCGTTATCCCCATCTTGGCGGCATTGGCCAGTTCCGTGTTGATCCCGCGGATAGCCGTCTGCGCCGGCACTCCCGCCAAACTCAACTGCGCTATCAGTGCTGCTGCCTGATCGAGCCCAAACCCGGCCACCTGAAGCGGGCCAGCCATTGACGCCAAGGACTCAGTGAGGTCTCCCAAAGTGACGTTGCTGTTCTGCACCACCTTGAACAGAAAATCGAGGGTGGATTGCTGATTGGCGGTCGAAACCTGCCACGCCTTGAAGTCCTCCGTCACCCCCTGGATGGTCTGCGTGAGCCCGGTACTGGTGTACGTGGACAGATGCAGTACCGACGTCGCCAGCGCGTCCAGGTCCGGGCCTGTCTCCTGTGTGGCTTGGTGGATTTTGGAGATCGCTGTAGCAACGTCGGCCGCCGACGCTGGCATGGAGCCGAAGACCGAGTTGAAGGTAGTCTCGAGCCCGGTAAGCGCTCCCCCAGTGTTCCCGGTGGACACGCGGATCGTGTTGAAGGCCTGCTCGATGTCTTCTTGCGCGGCGAGCGCGGCGCCGCCGAGGGCGAGCAGCGGGGCGCTGAGCGCCGTGACCGATTTCCCGGCGTCGGTCATGTCGCCGCTCGAGTTCTTCAGGCTCTTCCCGAAGTCGTCCCAGGACCCCTTGGCACCCGAGAGGTTACTGAGGAAATCTGTGGTGTTGAGACCGATGGTTACGAAGAGATCGGCGATGGAGCCCATCTATTTGGCGTCCTTTATGACCCTGCCTCCGGTGGCGGCCATCCACATCTGCATGATCTGGACAGAGTGATCCACGGGTGCGGTCTCGTCTCGGTCCCGGAGGTGTTTCGGAAGGAAGGGCATGAAATCGAACGGCGTGAACGGCTCCGCACGCACCGAGCGGTCGCGGTTGGGCTCACAGACGGCCGCCGCGATCTGCGCCGCGCGATAGTCCGCACGCAACTCGCGCGACTCACGGACGCGGGCGAGCGCCACGAGCTGCCGCGGCGTCATACACCCGAACTCCCGCAGCGATATCCCCAGGACCTCACGGGCGAAGGCCCAGGCGTTCAGCCAATCGAGCTTTCGACTGGCTTCCGAGGAGGGCGGTCGCTACCCTCGCTCCCCGGCTCCGGATCCGGCTGCGCTGCCGATTGCGCGTTGAGGATCGCCGGCAGGAGCGTCAGCAAGTTCGTCCCGGTTCCCATCAGGTTGCCGATCTGCCGCACGGTGAGCTTGCCGTCCTCGACCATGCGCAGGTCTTCGTCGTCGGGCTTCTTGGACTCTTCCGCGAGTGCCGCCGCGCCCTGCACTCCGGCATAGATCAGCGCGCGCAGCAGGGTGGCGTCCACGATGCGGAACGTCTGGTCGGGCTTGAAAAGTTTTCCCGACGGGTCCACGAGCTTTGAGGCCGCGGCGTCGGCGGCCATCAGTTCCCCGAGCTTGGAAATCACCTCGAAGAAGTTCTTCCCGGTGACCTCCTCGAAGGCGGCGTAGGCGTTGAAGTTGAATTGCAGGGACAGGGATCGGCCCCCGAGTTCGACAGGGAAGACGGGGGCGATCCGCTTTTGTGTTGGGGTCATGATCTCTCCAGTGATTGACCGTTACGACGTGTGCATGTCGACGGAGCCGGTGATGGTGAACTCGACCGAGGCTCCAAGGAAGCCGGCCACGGGCGCCGTTCCGGACCAGCCGCTCACGTAGGCGGCGAAGGTGAAGTAGCAGGTGCTGGTGGTAGGGCAGACGATCTTGTAGTTCTTCTTCGTCTTGTTTTGGAAGCAGCCGTACAGGCCACTCATATTGTGCGTCGGCTCGGCCGGGTCGAACAGGGTCGCGACCGTGAAGGTTCCGCCGGTCTTCAGGCCCGGGATCACCTCGGTGTAGCCGTTGGGCGAGTCGTGCGTCGTGCCGTCGTTCATCGCCAGCTTGCCGCCGGGGATGGGCAGATCCTTGCAGGCGGCGACGGTGACGAAGGTCTCGGTCGGGGTTGCGCCGTCCCCCATTTGGAGCTGAGTCCCGTAGGCATTGTATTTGGTGCTCATGGTTTTGGTCTCCTTTTCTCCGTGGCTCGCCTACGGGAGCGCGATCACGCCGAACTTGATGTCGGCGCCGGTCGAGGTCAGGTTGATCTTGCCGTTGCTGTCGGCCCAGGCGTGCGTCGGCAGCGGGCCGATGACGTGGATGGTGCTGGCCGAGAGGCTCTCGGAGGTGATGTTGCCGACGCGGCCGTATTCGTCGGGTTGGCTGATGAGCGAGAACACCTCTGCCGCGGTGCTGGTGTTCTGGATGATGAGCAGGTCCTTGCCGCCGGCCACGAAGCAGTTGCCGTTCGTGGTGTCGGCGGCGGTCATGGTAACGGTTACCCCCGCAGTCGGGAATTGCCCCGGCGGGGTCGTTTTGGTTAGAAGGGTTGCGGACATTTGCTGTTGCTCCTTTGCTTACTAAATTGCGGCTGACGCCGCTGGGGTGAAAAGTCAGTGAGGAAATCGGTCGCTAGGAAATCAGTTTGCCGTCGGCGTCGTAGAGACCGCTTCCGGGTGCTGCTGGTGGCGGAGCCGCCGGGTGCATATCTTGGATGTGCTTCTCGATGGTCTTCTGCCCGTCCGGGTGGACCGTACTGAACTCGCACCAGGCGCAGCAGAAGCGGTCGTAGCCGGCCCACTTCGCGCCGTGATACCAGCCGCGCTCCGAGACGCTTTTCTTATCGCTCACGGTAGATGATCTCCGCCATCAGGTCCACGCCGAAATCGTCGTACAGGCTGTTCGGCCCGCTCTCCGGGTTGTCGTCGGGGCCGCTTACCGTGGTGTTGGCCACGTCCACGTCTCCGAGTCCGCGGAACGCCAGTAGGGCTTTCACGAGAGCCATTCCGTTGTTTCTGGCGCCCCTGTAGGTCCTATCCCAGACGTGCAGGCCAAAGCGCGCCGTGACAATCGGGATCGGTCCGTCGTGCGTCTGGTCCCGTGTCCCGATGGAATAGCCGAACTCGATGTAGGGCTTCTGCGCCTGCGGGTCCGCCGCTCCCTCATAAATCCGATCCCCGATTGCCGAGAGCGCCGGGACCGTCGCCAGATACCGATGGAGCGCTTCGTGGATTTCCATTACCGTGTTGGTACCGCGTTCAGGATGGCCGTCGCGCCGTCGATGAGCTTCTGGCGGGCCGCCGCGCGCGTGGCAGTGACCGCATCCTTAAAGAACGGCTGCGGGCGGGCGCCACGGAGCATCTTGCCGGCCTTGCTACCGGACGATCCCCGCGCACCCTTGCCGATGTAGTGCGACTTCGTTCCGCTCTGTACCAGGCGGGCATACCAGATGTCTCCGCCCGGGCCGCGGATGTCCTGTCCCGCCAGCGCCACGGGCCCGCGACTCTGTCCGAGCTTGGGGAGCGGGATAGCCCGGATGCTGCCACGCAGCCGGCCCGGCTTTCGGTCCCGGTTGCGAGAATATTGCCCGTACAGGCCTGCGATTGGCGCGCGCCGTTCCGCCTCGGAGCGGATGATCTTCGCCGCCTCCAGGACAACGGGGGCGAGCGTGGCGTCGTCGACGGCCTTGAATAGGCCGGCCCAGCCGTCGAAGTGCTGCTCGAATGTGACGCCGATCTTCATGCTCGTGGTGCTATCCTGTGATGTGGTGCGCGCTGCTGGTTCAACCCCAGCGACCTACCGTTAACTCGGCAAGGGGCCTGTGCCCGCGCACCGGCCATCCCTTTACGCCAGCGGAGCCGGCCGGTGCTCTTTGCACATCAGCCACGTCTCGCGCTCAATCGGCCGCGTTCCAGGAGCCGGGTCGAGAACTTCCTGGATCACCAGCAGCCGCCCGTACCAGTTCACGCGCATGCTCAGGGGAATCAGGCCGGACTTGCGGAAGATGATCACCTTGTGGCTCGCTTCGACCGTTGGGCGGTCCCCCTTGAATCCCACGATCCCGCTGAGGGCCTGCACGTCGCCGCGGCACTTGAACCATTCCAGCCACTCTCCGCTCTGCGCCCCGTCGTCAGTGCGGGCATCGAGCTTGCGCTCAATCGTGATCCGTTGCTGGAGGTCGCCCGGTTGAATCGCCATGTTAGAGCCAGAGCTTGTCGGACGTGAACAGCGCCGAGACGCCGAAGGGAACCTCGGCGATCGCGCGGATCGGATTGAACGGTATCCGGTTCGTGAACCACTGGGACACCAGCAGCTTCACCCCTTGGACGATATGAACCGGAACCTGCGGCGGGGTAACGTCTGGCGTCGGGTCGCTCGGATGCGCTGCCGCGTATGCCGCAAGCCAATCGGCCACGCTGGGGACGCGGCCCGCCGTGAACTGGATCCGGATCGCCGACGATGGCCACAGCCCGGCCATCGGCCAACTGGCGTCCGGAGCGGGGCAGATGATCCCCGGCTCTTTGTAGGTGTCCACGATATAATCGGTGTTCTCGACCAGCGTGTGATCGGTTCCGCTGCGGTCCTTCCACTTCACGCTCTCTACGGATACCAGCGGGCACAGCAGCGAGATAGCCGCCGATCCCGGCACGGCCCCTACCAACAGGCGGTAGGCGTCCGAAGGCCAGAACCCGAAGTACGGATTCGGCATGAGAGACGGGCTCATGTTGGCCGAGCCAGGCCAGCAGTCCATCGCCAGCTCCCAGCGATTGAGGACCTGGAGGCGCCCGTTGTACATCTCCGCGAGGGACCGGGACGCCGAAATCATGGCGGCGATGTCGGTGTCCTGGTCGATGTCCGAGTAGCAGAGCTGCGACCGGGCCTGGTCTACCGTGATCGGTTCCAGGCCGGCCGGATGGCTGCTATCGGGAGGGATGAGCTTCAGGTTCATTTGCCGCGCTTTTTGCGCACCGGATCGGGCGTCTCTTCGGGAACCAGCGCCGTCTCCTCGGCCACGGCCGGCGCTTCGTCTGCCGGAGCCAGCGCCGTCTCCTGCACGGCTGCGGGCGGGTTCACAAACACCGCTACCTTCAGGCTCACCAGCCGAGCCGCTTCATTGTGGACGAACCCGGCCACCTCGCCGGGAAAGTAAATACCGCTGTGGGCGGTGAATCTTACGAGTGTCACGCTGCCTCCGATCTGCGGGTGAAAATCACATCAAACGACGGAAAAGGCTCACTCCCATCCACCTCGGGAAAGGTCCCGCTTTTGACTAACAGCTCAATGGTAAGGGGAGCCCCGAGGCCTCCGGCCGGCCTCACGTTCACGATCTCTCCATCTTCCGGGAACCCTGTGGATGTGGCGTTCCACGGGTTGCGCAGCAAGTCGGCCAGCAGCACGGGGTCCACCTTTAGAACCTTAACCCTCACGCCGCTACCTCCTTGATCCAGATCGAACCCGGCCCGCGATGCACGCTGCCGAGTGTGTCGGCCACCGCGCGCGCCACTGCCTCATCGTGGTAGTCGTGGCCACAGATGAGCCGCTTCGCCTTGCCCTTGAAGGCTTGGATGTCGGCCACCACATCTTTGTAGCGGTGCCCGCCATCAATCCAGACCATGTCCACCTCGGGGACCTCGGCCGCCGCCTCCGGGCTTCCCTTGCGCACGACGTGGAGATTGGCGAAGTGCCCCACGTTGAACATGAACTCGGCGAAGATGTCCGTCGTGGCCGCCTCTGCGTGCGGTCCTTCCCGCTCCCCTTCCGAGCCGAGCCAATGGTCGACGGCGTAGACCGGGCCCTCGCAATTCTCAAGCAGCGCGAAGGTCGAGCGGCCCTTCCATGACCCGATCTCCACAATCGAGCCAACGTTCTTGGCGGCGCCGGCGAGGAACTGGAGTTCGTCCTTCGTCATCCAGCCCTGAATCTGCTCGGCGAACTGCGGCCGCAGGTTCTTCCCCATCACGAGAGCCGAAGAGATGCTCGAGTCGAACTCCATTAGCCCGAAGTGCGACAGGTTGATCTTGGGGTCCATCCACACCCGGCCGCCGATGCGCTGCCAGAGCCGCGAGAATCCGTAGTCCTCGCTGAGGAAGTGCCCGTTGTCGATCATGCAGTTGAACAGGCTGTACTCGTACTGCTCCTCTTCCGGATCGGGGCGTTCCGGCCGCAGCGTGCATTTCAGTTCGGGATAGGCCGCCATCATTTTCACGAAGGCGGTGCGCCGGATCACCAGGAAGCCGGTCGGGGCGTCCTTGATTTCGATGTAGCCGGTTTCGGGGTGTTGGATCAGACCCTTGTCGGAGCCGGGCAGGAAGTTGACCGGGAACTCGGGCTTCTTCGACTTCTTCGGGTAGATGCCACAGCAGACCTCAATCTCGGGGTACTGCGATGCCCCCAGCAGGCGGAGGATGGACTCGGGCTCCCACTTGATGTCTCCGTCGATGAACATGAACGGATCGGCGCCGCTGGCCATGAACTGCGCCACGAGTACGTTGCGGGCGCGCTGCACCAGGGAATCGCCGGGCACGAAGGCCGTCGTGTGGTGGAGGCCCTGGGCGCAGAGCATGTTCGAGGTCCGCAGCAGGGACCACACGTAGGAGGTGTGGAGCTGGGCTCCGAAGGCGGGCGTGGCGATGAAGAGGTTGGTTTTGGGGTCGATGATCATTGAATTCTTGCTCTCCAGTTTCTCTCTCCAGTATCAAAGATTCCTGCTGGTGGCAAGCGGCCCTGGAGAGGCCAACCGCGCGGGGAATGACCCCGGCCACCAGCAAGCTGTTAGTTACATGCCGAGATGTCGCCCGCTGTGATGGTGGCCGTGCCGAAGGTCTTCCCATCGGCTAAATAGCAGGCCAGCTTCGCCGCCGTGCCGCCTACCACGCTAGCGGTTCCGAGCGCCGTTGCGCCCGGTAGGACCCGTTTCAGCGATAGGTTGTCCACCGATACGGCCGCGGCGGTCGTGCCGCTACACGTGATGACGAAGTTGCCAGGGCTCGACGCCGCCACGAAGTAGACCACCTGCGAGGTCCCAATCAGCAACGTAGCGTTTGCCGACGCGAACGCGGTCGTCACGTAGCAGGCCGTGTCGCCCACCACGGTGCCCGTCAGGTCGTAGGTGAGTTTGTAGACGGCCCCGGCCACACCCGCCGCGGCAAGGTTGCCGCTGGTCTGGGTGAGGCTCCCGGAGCCCGCGCTCTTCGTGTACGTGGCCATGCCCATGACGAGGGCGAAGTCGCCGCTCCTCGCCCATTTCGTCTGGGTGGTGAAATCGCCCTGTGCCAGCGATTCGGAGCCGAGCGTGGCTGCGGTCTGGGTAATTACCGGCAGCCAAGTTGCATTGTCCAGGGTCACGCAGAGCGCCACATTGACGGCGCTCGCTGGGCCGTAGCTTCCCGAGTCCGGGCAGACGTTCGGTGCCGGCGCGTAGCTCCATTTGTAGACCTGCCCCAACACGGCGGCCGACGCCGCGGGAAGGCTTGCGGACGGCGCGAGCGAGGTCACGGTGACGCTGGTAGCCGCCGGCGCCGCTCCCAGCATGGTCATCACCTGGGCGGTAGTAAGGGCGAAAGGCATGGCCGCCACGCCGCTGTTGTTCCCGAGGATCCGCGCGGTGGCGATGGTCTTTGAGACGCAGGAGTAGCGGTCGCCCGTGGCAACCATCTGCATGTCGGAGCCGCAGATGGTCGGGGTGACCGCCTGCGCGAATACTGCCGCGGCGAGAACCAGAATCAGAACGATGATTTTCATAGTGCTCCTTTGGAAAAAGCGGGGCCGGCCGTCGAGAACCGGCCCCGGGAGGAAGGAACTCTACGCCGAGTACGAAGGCGTCGTGGCGTCCGGAAGCTCGGCCTGGCCCGCCAGCGTCAGGATCGGCGGATAGATGTTCACTGTGTCCGTGCCGGCGCGGGAGCAGGTCGGAACGTAGCAGACGTGGACGTAGCGCTTCGAGCCGCTCAGATCCACGTCGAAATCGACCGTGAGGGACTGGGCCGCCCCACCGGCAACGCCGGTCTCCACGACTTCGGCGGCCATGGTGGCGACGTTCACCCAGGGGCCGTTCGTGACGTCGGCGGTGCTCTGGAGGTAGGCCGCCAGGCTGAGGGTGGACCCCGAGGCGCACGTCGCCGTGAACGGGAACGTGACCACGCAGGACTTCGGGCCACCGTAGGCCAGCAGGTCGATGTTGGTTCCGGTGATGACGGAGGCGTTGTTGCCGGCGCCGGCGGTGACGTTGATCGCTATCCCGGCGAGGACGCTTTCGATAAAAGCGCCGATGTTCTTTTGCATTGCGAGGCTCATTGTCTTGATCTCCTTTTCTTGACGTGGGGGCAGCGCGGGCCGCCCCCGGTTGCCGGGTTAGTAGCTGACCCCCGTGACGACCGCGGCGGCGAGGTCGTGCCGGAGAGCGAAGTCCGTCTCTTCGATACAGCGGATCACAGTCTGATCCTGCGCAAACGCCGAAATGGTCGCCCCGTTGGAGTCGACGTAGGTCGCCTCGTTGCTGGCGTCCAGGATCAGGTTGGCGGTTTCGCCGATGACGCAATCGGCCATGTTGACGAAGTAGAACTCGGACAGGTTGGCCGTCGCACCCAGGTTGACCGGGATCTGCGAGGTGCTGAATACCCGGTATCCAAACAGCGTCGGCGTCGTGCCCTGCATGTCAGGGAAGGCGTAGACGGTGGTGGTCGGGTTGCGCAGCGTTTGCAGATAGGTGAAGGTGCGCGGGCTGAAGAACCAGGCGCCGGTCTGGCCGTCCAGTTGGACGTTGGCCTGCCGCAGGTATGCCATCGCCGAGCCCAGATCGCTCGTGATGTGCGGGATGTCCACCGTGGCGTTCATCGTGATGAAGTTCGCCACGGCGGCCCAGTTGCGGATGCCCCTGGGGGTGAATGCCGTGCCGTCTCCGCGGAGGAATGCCAGGTCCTCGCCCTGCGCCATGGCCGCGATGAGGTCGGCCCGGAGCGTGGCGTCGGTGTTCGGATTGGCGTAGCGCAGCAGGTCGTTCGAGATCGGCAACAGCGCCGCCAGTTTCTTCGCGATCAGCTTGACCTGGCCGAACGTCTGCTGGGTAGCGGTGATGTTGGTATTCTCGCCTAGCCACGTCGCCACGGCGCCGCCGGTGATGCGCGGCAGGCTGAGGTTTCCGTTCGTCATCGGGAGGATGCGCGGGCCCGCTGCGCGGACTACCGATTTCGGGCGCAGGAATTCGATGAATTCGTTCGCCAGGATGGTCGGGACGGCGAATCCACCGCTGGCTGCCACGGAGGCGGCCAGGGCGCGCGAGAGGTCCGGGTTGCCCATGTTCTCGGCGGCGTAGGAGATGGGGTCGCGCCGGTTGATGTGCGAGCCGCCAATGGCGCGCACGTAGTCGAAGAAGTCGAACGAGCGCACCTTGTCGCCCTTGGGAGCGGGCTGTCCGGCGAGCGGCTGTGCGAGTTGGGCGTCGAGCGCGGACTGCCGCTCTTCGCGTTCGATGCGGCCCTTCATCTCTTCCACCTGGGAGAGCTTGCCGTCATAGGCAGTCCGCTCCTCGGTGGTCAGGTCGCGGTTGGCGGCCTCCGCGGTGTTGACGATTGCACGGGCTTCGCCGATAAGCGCGGCCCGCGCTTGTCTCATTTCATGGATTTTCATTCCGGTTCTCCTTTTGATTTCTCCAAGCGGGGCCGCCTGGAAAATTGATGCGTTCGCCGCGCCCCGATGCGTTTACCGGGACGCTGCGTTGCTACGCTTCTCTCTCCAGTAAGTCCAAATTCATTCCCACTAGCCGCAGCTTCAGGGTCGGACTCGGAAGGCTGGCAGGCGGCGGTGCTGCGGGAAGATTCCGCAGTTCAATCCTCGTCGCCAAATAAGCCGGGTCACTGACCACGCTGACCTTTCTCACCAGAATCTTGCTGAGGGTGCGAACCACCTCGCCGCTTTCATCGGCGGTGCTCTGCCCGCCGGGTAGCACACGGAAAGCGAAGCTCCCCTGGTCGATGTCGCCGCGATCGATCGATACGAGCAGATCGTTAGCCCACGACGTCTCGGGAGCGTCGGCTTCCATGCGGACGCCCTTGGTGTCCACGGTCAGGCGGAGCGTCCCGGCGCTTGAACGGCCCAAGATGCAATTCGCATCATGGTTGAAGTCGGCGCGGACGTCATCGTCGAAGACCACGGCATCCGGCAGCACGCGCTCGCGGAAGCCGCCCAGGTCCTGGGAGAGCTGGTTGAACACGATGGGGTAGCCGACGATCTTGCGGCCGGATCCATCGGAGCGAAGTTCGCACTTCAGGGTGCGTACCTCGTCGTGATCCTTCGCCCGCCGGCCTTCCTCGCCCTCGCCCGGCGCGGCCATCTTGTCGCAGGCGTCGGCGGTCGCAGAGGCCACCACGGCGCAGGCCTTGAGGATCGCGTCCTCGGTTTCGATGGCGCACTCCCGGCAGGCCGCCGCGCACAACTCGAAAGCGGCCGGCGTCAAAGGGGACTCGCGGCCCACCAGGCCGATGCACAGGTCGCAGCACTGGTAGCCCTCCCAGAAGGCGCTGTAGCCGCCCTCGGGCATCCCGTCCCAGCCGTAAGGCATGTACGAGAGATACGACATCACCGCGTAGCAGGCGGCCCGGCACTGCTGCATGAGCGCAAGGCAGTCCTGCTGCTCTTGGGAAAGCGAACGAACGGACTCCGGCAGCGCGGTAGTGACGGCGTGTGTCAGTAGGCCGCGCAATTCCTCGAGCCCATCGGCGAAGGACTTCTTCTCGTCGGGCAGGTCCATCTTCTCGGCCTTGTAGACTTCCTTGAGCCGCTCGATCGCGCCAGCCTTGTCGGGCCCGGCATACTTTTTCCCACGATGGCCGCCGTGCAGCGCCGCCCAGGCCGCGCTCATGAGCGCGGGGTTGGGCTTCCCGTCCGATCCTGTGTACGGCAGGTGCGTCGTCCCGTCCTTCTCGGTCACGAGGTACTTGACCGCCCGCTCTTCGTTTCGCAGTCCCATTGTCAAACCCCCTTCGCCCTGTATCCGGCCACGTAAGCCTCGATCCCGAACCGGCTGATGATGGCGAGCTCGCCCTCGAGCCAGTTGATGTGCTCCTGTTCGTCCGCCTCGATCTCCGCGAACAGATCGCGGGTCACCGCGTCTCCAGACGCTGCGGCCATGTCGCCGGCCGCCTGGTAGTCCGCGCTCGCCTGCAGCTCAAGGGCGAGCTGGCCATTGAGCACCGCCAGCACGTCGGAGTTATAGACGGTCGCGGTCGGCTGGAACGCCGGCGCGCCTTCCAGGAACGTGAGCCGCGCGAGGTACTTTTTCAGGTGCTCCGACTCTTCGCCGGCCCGGCCGATCAGGTAGGCCGCGAGCGCCGGCAGCCCCAGATTCTCGAGCACGGCCGCGTCCTGCCGATACTGGACATGCGAGCGGACTTCGGCTGCGCAGGCCTTCAAGAGTACCTCAATGACGGTTGGGTTGCCTTTCATGGGCTATTCCTTGGCCGCTGGAGGCCTGCTCGCGTTCGGTGAAGGGCCGTTGGTGGCCAGGTGCTTTACGGTTGCCATGGCGCCCTGCATCCAGAATTCGTCCAGTTCGGGGGGGCCCGGGTTCCAGTCGGACTCGGCGCGCGCCTCGTTGGGGCTGATTTTTCCGCACATGATCTCTCGCGAGTGCGCGGCAGCTATGGTGTTCATGTCGCCGCGGTACAGCGCGCGTAGATCGTGGCGACAGGTTAGGGCGTCGTTCGATCCGAGCACAGTGATGTTGATTTTCCCCTCGATCCGCTCACAGATCGGGGCGATGGTATGCTTCCCGTACTTGAGGTCGTCCTGCTCGGAACTGGCGTAGGTGCTGGCCTTCCCGCCCGGGTCGCCCATCATCGACAGCGGCATGTCGTACAGCCGGCAGACCTGCGCGATGGTGAGGTTCGAGCCTTCGACGTATTGGGCGTCCTCGGGGCTCATCTTCATTTCGTGCAGTTTCATGCCGCCGTACATCAGCGCAAAGGAGCCGGCCTTGTCGAGCGAGCCCTGCACCGTCCGCCACTTCTCCATGAATTTCTCGCGGTCGGGGATCTCGCCCGGCCATTCGATCCAGCCAGGCGGCTTCCCGCCGTTCGCGTAGAAATGCCCGAGGTATTCCTCGGCGGCCATGCCGAGCGAGATACCTTGACGGGCGAGCGTGATCGGCGAGAACCCCACGGCCCCATCGAAGCCGAGGTAGGGGATGTGCAGGATGTTCTCGGCCGCGTAGATCCCGGCTGGGACCGGCACGCTAAAGGGATTGTGTGGGAAGTACCGGTAGAAGAGCTTGCCCATGATCATGCGCCCGTCATCGGAAAATTGGGGCGGCGTGCGCAGCACCTGGACGTAGGCGGATTCGAGCGGCCAGATGGCCCGCAGCCGGCCGGCGCCGTCCCAGTCCAGATACGAGTACGAGTTACCCCAGAGGAGCAGTTGCAGCACGATCTGTTCGCGCCACTGGAAGCTCGACATCTCGGGGTTGGGCTCTTCTTTCAGGAGCCGGTAGCGGTAATCGTCCACGGCCGGATTCTTAGTGGAGGAATTCTTGCCGGTGTTGCGGCTCGTCACCAGCGAGCAGCTCGCGACGGACTTTGCGATCTTTCCGACGCAGGCCAGGACGGGGATGTAGCCCATCGCCGTCTGGGGGGTGACCGCGCGGCCGGTGTAAGTGCCGGCGCCCTGGCTCAGCAGGTTCCAGACCGAGGAGCCGATCTTGGCATCGCCCGCGGTGCCGAGGACGTCGCGGTGCTCGTCGCGCCGCGCCATGTCGAAGCCGCCGCGCTCGAGGACTAGATTGCTGAGGGTTTCAATCATGGGAAGTTGACGCGCTCGCTATGCTCGCTACCGCTCGTATCACAGGCTGAACGCTCCGAAGTCCGTCGGTGTTTCCTTAGACAACATCGCCGCTCGCCGCGCCATGATGAGCGCCACGGCACCGTCAATCTTGTTTTCCGGTTTCTCTTTGCGCGGGTACACGTTCTTTTTCTGGTCTTCTTTCGCAACCACGTTGCCAAGCATCCAGGAGAGGACCGGGTCCCCATCCGAGTGGATCCGCGCGGACAGGATCTCGGCGTCGAGCGTCTTCATCGGTTCACTCATGGTCTGGACACCCATCCGGTTCTCGACCATCGGCGCGCCTTCCTTCTCGAGCCGCTGGCGGAGCTGCTCGGCGTTCCACGGGTCGTAGGCGATGGCGCGCACGGAGAAGCGCCGGCAGTCGTCGCGCAGGTCGTCCTCGATCCGGCCGTAATCGATCGCCGCGCCGTCGGTGAGCGTCAGATAGCCCTCGCGCGCCCAACCGTCGTAGTGGGAGCAGTTTGTGCTGACTCCGGTTTCGACCACGTCCTCTGGAAGGTAATGCTCACCGAAGACGTACAGGTGGAGCTGCTCGACTTCGCCGCCATCCTTCCCGCGGTCCTTCTCGGTGCGCTTGAAGATCCGCACCTTGCTGGCGATATCGGTTTTGCTGGAGAGGTCGAGCCCAATCCAGCACGTCTCGCCTTCGAAGTCCTCCAGGCTGACCGGCCGCGTACATTTCCGGCGCCACACGGCGACGTTGAAGTAGGCTTCCTCCGCGGTGACCCAGACATTGAGGCGCTTGGTGAGAAAGTTGTTCTGGGACTTCGCGCTCGCCATTGCCTTTGAGGCGAGGGTGGCGATGTCCTCGGGCAGCACCGATACGCCGTAGTTCGGGTTGGCCTTGCGCCAGACGAGCGGATCCGTCCAATCGTCACCCGCGCTGACCGTCCCGTCTTCCTGTTTCTCGGGAAGGTCGATGGTGTAGATGATGCCGAAGTACCGCTCGCTTCCTTCGGTCTCGGTCTGCCGGGTGAGAATCTGAATGACAAGCTCGCGCTGCTCATAGCAGACGCCGGCCTGGTTGCTCCCGGCCGTCGTGATGCGCCACATGAGCGACTGCTTACGGGAGCCGGTGCCGGATTCCAGGGCATCGTGGACGGCGCGTGACTTGTGTGCGTGGAGTTCATCGACAATCCCGCAGTGCGGGTTGAGCCCGTCGAGCCCGTCTTCGTCTGACGACAGCGACACGAACTTGCTTCCGGTCTCTTCGACGGCGATGCTGTGGGCGAAGGTTGAGACCCCGAAGCGGCGCCGCAGGCCCTCGGTTTTTCCGACCATCCGCTTCGCATCGTCCCAGGTGATGCGGGCCTGGTCTTTCTTCGTGGCCGCGCTGAAGACATCAGCTCCGGGCTCGTCGTCGGCCGCCAGCATGTAAAGGCCGACACCGGAGCTGATGGTGCTTTTGGCGTTCTTCCTGGGGACTTCGATGTAGACGTCGCGGAACCGCCGCCAGCCTTTGGCGTCAACCCAGCCGAAGACCGTGGCGAGAATGAAAATCTGCCAGGGCTCAAGGCGGATCGTCTTTGACCATCGCCCCTTGACGTGCGGCAGCAGTTCGATAAAGGCGCAGATGCGCGCGGCGCGCTTCCGGTCGAAGTGGTATGGCCAGGCCGGGCCCCGCTTGCGCGCGAGGTCGTCGATCTGCCGCTGGCAGGCCAGGCGCACCCACTTGCAGGCGGGCGTGGCGCCAGAGAGAACATCCTCGGCGTACTTGCGAGCGATGGCACAGTAGTCTCGGTCAGAGGTTCGACCACGGGTCTTTGGTTTCTTCGCCACCGATTACGGATACCCTCGAGCGGTCTGCGGGGGTCATGCCTAGCTTTGTGAGCCACATCGCAAGCCGGCGGTCGGCATCGGCGATCATGGCCACCTCAGGGAAGGCGCGGATCATGACTTTCTTGCGTGGGACTTCGAGTACCTCGGTGACCTCTCCCGCCTTGGCGCTGATAACCAGATCGGATTTCGCTTCCTGCTCCGTCTCGTAGGACAGAGCGCCGCGGGCCTTCAACACCTGCCGTGCCTCCACCAGCTCTGCGTAGGCCTCGCAGGCGCCTTCAAGCGCCAACCCATCCGCTTCCGTGAGCACACCCATGCGGTCCAGGATGACTGAGACCGCGCCCCAGGCCGTCTTCGCGCGGTCGCTGAGGTGGGCCGGAGGAGACGGAATACCGCGCCGCGGCTTTGGCTCCCGCTTGTTCGTCCGGCAGGGCTGGTCCGTGCCTTTGATGAGCTTTAGGGCGGTTGCTGTGCGAGGGCGAGCCATTATGCGATCCGGAGAACCTGCGCGCGTGCGGCCGCGGGGAACATCAGGGCTTCGATCTTCTCTTTGCAGTGGGCGACAATCTCCGAGAGGTCGCCCTGGTGGTTGCTCTTGAGACCGTTGCAAAGTGCGTGCGCGATGCGGGTGTTATCGATTCCGTGCGCGCCGCCGAGACTGAGCGGAAACACGTGATCTATGGTGGCGCGGAGCGGGCTGTACTCGCTGCCCTGGATGCGCATGGCGGGATGGCCGCAAAGGTGGCAGTTGCCGTTTGAGCGCTTCCAGACTTCGGAGAACCGGACCGCGGTACCGGGACCGACTTGGCTCCTCTCCCGAGCCCTTCGTTCGCGCTTTGCGGCCACTTTGGCGCATCGCGTTGAGCAGAAAGCCCGTTTCCCATTGGTCTCTTTCGCCGTGAACGTATTTCCGCACTCGGCGCACTCTCGGGAGACCATTGGGACCTTGGCGCGCTTCGCAAAATACCAGTCCACCGAGGCCTTGCGTAGCTCGGACTTCTGACATTCCGTAGAGCACATCCGGGCCGCGCTAAAACGACTCACGAAGGGACGACCACACTCTTCGCAGGTCTTCAAATAGACCGCCGTGAACCTTGGTTTGGCTGCGGCGTGCTTGGCTTCGATGCTACAGGCGCGGGAGCAGTACAAGCCCTTGTTCCAGCCGTTGTTCTTGCGGTGAAACTCGCGTCCACATTGTTGGCAGACGCAAATCGCTCTGTCGGCATACCTCCAAAGACGCCGCCTTGTGCGGACCGGGGGAACGGTGGTGATTTTACTGCCATTTTGCATGATTATGTGCGCCTG
>Ga0265338_10004793_pt1 | contig 18078 bp, 15 predicted proteins | sample 42126metaG_FD_193579 | JGI IMG/M metagenome (GOLD analysis project Ga0265338, IMG submission 193579) | Rhizosphere microbial communities from Carex aquatilis grown in University of Washington, Seatle, WA, United States - 4-21-26 metaG | ecosystem: Host-associated > Plants > Roots > Rhizosphere... | reverse complement strand
CCGCTCCGCAGGCGCGGTTCGTAGGTCTCGATAAATTGTTCCTGGTTGCCGAGGTAGCCGGGCTGGATGAAATCCACGATGCTCCACAAATCGAGCAGCCGGTTTTCCAGCGGCGTGCCGGTGAGCGCGAGCCGATGCTCGGACTTGAGCTGCTTGACTGATTGGGTGACCTGCGCGCCGGGATTCTTGATGAACTGCGCCTCGTCCAGGATCGTCGCCCGGAACGCAAATTTTTGCAGCTCCTCCAGATCGCGCCGGAGCAGGGCGTAGTTGGTCACAATCAGATCGTGCTGGGGAATCTGCTTGCGCAGGTTGTGCCGCGCCGCGCCGCTTTCCAGCACCAAAACTTTCAAGTTGGGCGTGAAACGGTTCGCTTCCCGCCGCCAGTTGTGCAGCACGGACGCCGGGCAGATGACCAGGGACGGCTTCGGGTTTTTCGTGTTGCGTTCCTTGAGCCACGCCAGCCAGGTGAGCGTTTGCAGCGTTTTGCCCAGCCCCATGTCGTCGGCCAGAATCCCGCCGAGCTTGATCTTGGTGAGGTGCGAGAGAAAATCAAAACCGTCCTTCTGGTACGGACGCAAATCCGCCTGCAATCCCTTGGGCAAATCCACCGAGGGCACGCCTTTGAAATCGCGGATATGCCCGCGCAACGCCTTGGCTTCGGGCGATTCCGTAAAGCGCGCGAATCCGTCCTCATCCAGATGCGCGACGTGTTCCATGCCGACTTTTTGCGGCACGGCGATCAGGCCGTCCACGCCCATGTCGGCCATGGCTTCGTGCGCGCCTTGCACGGCGGTGGTATCGAGTTCCACCCAGCCGGAGTTGGGGAGCTTGACGAACCGGCCGGTGGCGCTGGCGAGCCGCTCAAGGTCCGCCTTGCTGAGTTTGAGGCCTTCCGCCTCCCACTCGGCGGAGACCGCCAGCCAGTCGATGCCGCTGCCCTTGACGACGAGCCGCGGCTTGAGCTGGCGCGGCTGGAGAAACAGGCGGTGAAACGCCGGGTTGCCGAGAAATTCGGCTTCCTTGGGCCGTTCCGCCCAGGCGCTGGCCAGGGAACCCAGGAAATTTTCATTGGCATCGCCGATCCACAGGCCGGGTTCGGAGGTGAACCAATCCAGTTTGCGGAGCCATTGCGCCGCCGGTTCCAGGCGCGGATCATCGAGGATTTCCGGTTTGTCGGCCGGGCGCTTTTTGGATTCGTTCGCCACCCATTCGTGGCCGTTCCAGAACCAGACGCTCTGGTCACGCTGGCTTTTGGCGAGCAACCGCAGACGCACGGTGTCATCGAGCAATTCAAAGACAAACTGCGGCGCGGCCTTGTGGGTGACGCACAGTTGTTCCCAATTCACGCCGTGATTGGACTGGGTCTTGCGCAGGTGCAACAGCAGGCGATGGCTGAGTTTGCGCACCGGCACGGACGGTTTGTTGGCGAGGTATTTCAACAAAGACGGCGGCGGCGCGTTGCGCAACAGATAAAACGTGCCGTTGACCAGCGCGAGGGGCGGCTGGCGGTTGAAAAATTTTACCCCGGCCACGGAATGGCTTTTGCCATCGGGCAGCACGACATAGTGGGTGAAGGAAAGTTCCTTGTCGCCATTTTCGAGATGGGGCGACAACACGGCGACCTGTCCGTGGAATTGCAGCGGATGACCGTCGCATTCGAAGCGCGTCGTGTGGCCCCAGCGCGCCAGCCATTGGAGCAATTCGGCGTCGGACAGGGTCAACAGGTCGGCGTCCCGCGCGGCGGAATTGCGCTGCGTATCGGCAATCCATTGGATGAATTCCCAGTCGGCCGGCGGAAACAACTCCTGTTCATGGGTGGCGCGGACGACCAGATCGATCATCTCCCGGAGCGTGCGCGCCTTTTCACCCGTGCGCGGACGCGACAAAAGAAATTGCACGACGAGACGGTGGCACGAAGGCTCTTCCGGATTCGCTTCGGGACGGCAGACGACCCGCAGGACGGCGCGCGGGGTATCGAGCAGGGGCAGGGCGGAGGGGGACAGCCAGTTTTCCAGCTCCTGCACGAGTTTTTGTTCCTGCTCGGCTTCCTCGGCCTGGGCAAAACGGTCGGGGCTGGCGTGTGGCTGCAGCTCGGGTGGTACGGAGCGTTTGGCCCGCAGGAACAGGAAGGCCAGTTCTTCCAGTCGCGTTTTGCCCTGGGCGTTCAACAACCGCGGCCACCAGCTCGTATCGGGAAAATCGCGGCGGGAAAGTGAAAGCTTTTCAAAGTAATCCTCGAGCAACAGCCACGAGCGCTGTGAATCGGGGCAGGCGGCGAAGCTGCGCAGAATGTCCTCGCGCTCGTTGACGGTGGCCTTCGAATCAGAAAGTTCCCGGCGCAAATCGGCGAAAGCGCCGTAGGTTTGCGACAGCACCTTGTGATGCGCGTCGTACTTTGTCGTGCCCGCCGTCCGCGAGCCGTTCCCGTTTCTGACTGAGACTTTCGGCATTCGAATAGACTAGGCTAACATTTCGTCACAAGCGGCGGCGTTGGTCAATCAGAAAGCGAAGAAATTTATGCACACCTTGTCGTCAGCACGTTGACATGCCGCGCGTTTCAGCTATAATTGGCGGCCTTTTTATGAACCCAAATCCGCATGTGGCCGTGGTCGGCGCAACCGGCGCCGTCGGCATCGAAATGATCAAAACGCTGGAAAAAAGAAGCTTTCCGGTGGGGCAACTGACGTTGCTTGCGTCGGCGCGTTCGGCTGGCAAGAAGCTCAAATTTCGCGGACAGGAGGTTACCGTCAAGGAACTGACGAAGGATTCCTTCGCCGGCATTGACATCGCGCTGTTCAGCGCGGGCGGTGGCATTTCGAGGGAATTTGCGCCCATCGCGGCGAAGACCGGTTGCGTGGTGGTGGACAATTCCAGCGCGTTTCGCATGGACGATGCCGTACCGCTGGTGGTTCCCGAGATCAATGCCGCCGACGTGAAACGGCACCAGGGGATCATTGCCAATCCGAACTGCACCACCGCCATCACCCTGATGGCGCTGTATCCATTGCACCAGGCGTTTGGCTGCAAACGCATTTTTGCGTCCAGTTACCAGGCCGTCAGCGGAGCGGGTGCGAAGGCAATGGAAGAATTGAAACGGCAAATCGGCGAGATTGTTTCCGGCAAACCGGTGACGAAGGAGGCGTTTCCGCATCAAATCGCCTTTAACGTGATTCCACAGGTGGATTCATTTCTGCCGACCGGCTACACCAAGGAGGAAATGAAGATGGAGAATGAAGGCCGTAAAATCATGCATCTTCCGGGCTTTCGGGCGAGCGTTACCTGCGTGCGCGTGCCGGTCTATCGCTCGCATTCCATCGCGGTAAGCGCGGAATTTGAAAAGCCGGTAAGCGTGGACGCCGCGCGCAAGGTTTTGCAGCAGGCGCCCGGCCTTGATCTCATGGATGAGCCGGAGAAGAACAAATATCCCATGCCACTGTTCACCTCGGAGAAGGACAACTGCGAAGTCGGCCGCGTCCGCAAAGATTGCGCGCTGGAGAACGGCTTGTGTTTCTGGGTGAGCGGCGATCAACTGCTCAAAGGCGCGGCGCTCAACGCGGTGCAGATTGCGGAAGAATTGCTGAAATGATTTTGGGAGGGACGCCGTGTCGGCGTCCCTAAATTAAATTTATGTTTGTAAATTTGGGACGGCGACACGCCGTCCCTCCCAATATTTTCACGGCTTGGCCGACTCCTTGGTGTAGGCGACCAGGGATTTGATTTGTGCTTTGGCGGCGGCGTCGCGCACCTTCACCACTTTTCCCCAAGGCGCTTTTTCATCGGCGTTGATGGCGAGCACAAGTTGTGGATTTTTCTCCGCCCGGGAAACCAGGTCGCTCTGCAACTGCTCAAATGTCACCGGCAGTTTTTCCACGTAATAAACGCCATTGGCATCAATGCTCACCACAAACGGCGGGTTTTCATTCGCGCCGGCTTTTTGGGCCTGCGAGGATTCGGGTAACTGCAGTTTCAACGCCGCCTGTTGCTTGAAGGTGGTCGTCACCAGCAGGAAAATCAGCAGCACAATCAGCACGTCAATCAAGGCGATGATGATGACGGCGGGCGTGTTGCGGCGTTTGCGGACGAAAAAACGCATGTCAGGCAGGATCCAGGGTCTGGGGTTTGGCTTCCGGCGCCGGGCGTTTGGCATCCAGCTTCCGCGATTTGGCTTCCGGCGTCTGGGTCCTGGAATCTGGAGTCTGGCGTTTTGCGTCCGGGGTGGGAACTTCCGCCGCCGGCGCGTTTGCCGTCCTTAACTCCAGGCGGTCCGATGCCATTTGCGAATATTGCCGGCGGATGAAATCATCGCAAAGCGCCTCCATCTCGACGGCGAACACCTCGACTTTTTTGCTGAAATAACTCCAGAAAATCAGCGAGGGGATGGCGATGAGCAGGCCCATCAACGTCGCGTTTAAAATCAGTGCGATGCCCTTGGCCAGTCGCGCGGCGTCGTTCAAGCCGGTGACGCCAATGTCGCTGAACAAGGTCATCATGCCGGCGATGGTGCCGACGAGGCCGAGCAACGGCGCGATGCCGACGATGATTTCGAGCACGACGAGACCGCGTTCCAGCCGGACGATTTCGTGGCGCGCGGCAGTTTGCAGTGCGTCCACATTGTCAGCCTTCGGCCAGTCGAGATGGTCCGTGGCGAGCAGCAGCAGACGTCCGAGGGCGGATGGTTTTTGGTGGCAGACCTGGCACAACATTTTCGTGTCCTCGCGGGTCCGACAGGTGGCGAGTGCTTCGGTGATTTTTGGCGGCACGACTTTGGCCCAGCGTAATGCCAGCGCGCGCTCGACGATGAACGTCAGTCCGACGACCGAGGTCGCGCCGAGTAAAATATAAATGAGTATGTCCATAAATTGTTCCGCGATGGCAACGGCTCAATAATAATAAAACGTAAAGGTAATCTCGCGATAATCCAGACCCACCATCGCCCGCATGTCCGTCGGCCACTGGGCGAAGGGGGCGGGATCCATCACCGCCTTCTGGCAGACGTAGCCCAACAAATCCCCCACGGTATTTTGCATCACTTCCATTTCAGAGATGCGCCCGTCATAATTCAAGCGAAATCGCAGAACCACTTTGCCGCTGCGGTCCCGGGCAAATTGCCGGCTGTCCAGCAAATCGTACCAGCGCTGGGTCACCGCCTGGATAAAGGCGGCGTCATAGTCGCCAAACGGCGTCGCCTTTACATCCAGCGACGGCACCAGCGCTTCGTGCCGGACGCCGCCAGCCTGCTTCATGGTCACGCCGGGCAGCCGGTTTTGCCGGGCGAGCGCCTGTTGGAGCGTGCGCGGACGCGGTAGTTCCGCCGATGGGGTGGCTGACGGATTGCCGAGCGTCAAATCGCCCGCGTTTTGCTGCCGCGCGGCCAGTTCTTCCCGGGACGGCTGCATGGAGGGTTGCAGTTTGGAAAAATCCGGGCGCGGGACGTCCTCGGTTTTCACCACCTCGGTCTGGGTGCCGTTCAGTTGCGGCGTGTTCGCGTCGCGGTTCGCGTCCGGGTTGGCCGCGCGCGAATTCTGGTTGGAATAATATTTGGCGTTCTTCGGCGCCTCGGTGGTTGCCTGGGCCGGGTTCACATCCACAAACTCAATGGGCACGCTTGGCTGAGGCGCTGGTGGCGCCGGCTTGATTTTTGTGAAGAGCATCAACGGCGGCAGGTGCAGCCTTTGCCACAGGTTGAATTCCTTGCCGGCCTCATAACCGCCCCAGGCCAGCAGATGCACCAACAGTGACAGGGCAAAGACCCAGGCGAGCCGTCTTGATTCAAGACTGCTGAACCGCAAGGAATCCAACTGTATGCCGGCTCCGGTCATGACCACTTAGCTTGCCCCAGGCGATTCAGGGGAGCAACTTCTTTGCCGGGTTTGGAGCGGCATTCCCCCCGGTTGGTTCAAAAATTACGCGTTGCATTTTTGGCCGGGGCTGGCAGTCTTGCTGGTCCACGTCGGGGCGTAGCGTAGCCTGGTAGCGCGCTTGTTTCGGGTACAAGAGGTCGTGAGTTCGAATCTCACCGCCCCGACCATCCCTCCTGGTTCCAGGCCAGGTTTTTCCCAGAAGCGACAACAGCTGGTGGGCGCTGAGGGATTCGAACCCCCGACCTACTCGGTGTAAACGAGGTGCTCTTCCGCTGAGCTAAGCGCCCGCCGTGGAAATGCTAGTTCAATCTGCACGGCCTTGGCAATCCGGCGATAGGGCCAAAGTCAGAATGAGAATTCAATTCAGCCTGACTTGCTCAGGCTCATCTCACGGCGACATGTCGGACAGAATTACTCGGTCCAAAGCAAGCTTTGGCCAGTGGTGGGTATACAAGAAACCGCTGTTGGTTCCCCACCGGTATTTTCGACGGCGCGTTCACAAGCGCGGCTGCGTTTTGATTTGTTGGAGACGACCGCGCAGGGCGAATGTCAGCGCTTTGACAGTGATCTCCGAAGTGTGGAATGGCTTCCCCATCAGATCGTCGCCGTCGTTGCGACTCATTTTTGCGCGCGCGTCGAAATCGCTCTGACCGGTCACAAACACCACCGGCGTGGTGCGATTGGGAATGGTCTCGCGAATTTTTTTGCAAAGCTCAAAGCCGTCCATGCCAGGCATCACCACGTCCAGAAAAATAACGTCAAAAGGTTTTCCCAGCGTCAGGGCGAGCGCCGTTTCTCCATTCTCCGCGCTTTCTGGCTTTGTAAAAGCCGTTTGCAGGGCGCCGACAAGAATCCGGCGCGCCACGAGATCATCGTCCACCACCAACATGTGAATCGGCGGATTGATGGCCAGGTCCGCTTTCAGTCCCGGCGAGCACAAGTCAGTAAGCAAAATCACCGCAGAGGCCATGGTCTCCAGCGCGGATGGAGTGGCATGCTTGGAATCCTGCAGCATCTTTCTGAGCAGCCCTTCCAGGGCGACACTCAGTTGAAAAGCCGGATGCGCCACGTCGGGACCGGGCTTGGGAATCAATGAATTAACGCGCAGGAAACCATCCACCAGCAGGGTCTGTCGCGTCTCCGTGTTCGAGATCTGAAGAATCGTCTGACAAAGTTCCCACAAGGGGTCGAGCTGTTTTGACGCGCGGATCAAGAAGGCGTTGGTGATCGCGTTCATCTCCGCCGGTGGCGGTGTTGAAACAGACCGTCGCGCGGCGATGGTGAAACTGGGGACGGGGCGCGGACCATCCATGATCGTCACCGATGAATCCATTATGCCACGGGTCGGGTCGAGTTTCGGGAGAGGTTCCGGATTTCGCCCCCGGAGACGTCCATGCAACGCAAGCGTGAGCGCTTTGACAGTAACTTCAAAAGTGAGAAACGGTTTTCCCATGAGATCGCTGCCGCCGCTGAGGGTGGACTTGCAGCGGGCGTCGAAGTCGCTCTGACAGGTGACAAAGACCACCGGAGTGGTACGGTTGGGAATGGTGTTGCGAATTTTCGTGCAGACCTCGAACCCATCCATGCCCGGCATTTGTACGTCGAGGAAGATGACATCGTAAGCCTGCTTGGTGGCCTGGGCCAAAGCCGTTTCGCCGTCTGCCGCGAAGTCCGGCTGGCTGAATGCTTTTGTCAGCGAGTGGGCCAGAGCCTGGCGGCTTATCATATCGTCGTCCACGACCAAAAACCTGAGGGGACGATCCTTCAGGAGATCCGGCGGCAATCCCGGCACGCACAAGTCGTCCAGCAAATCCAGACCACCCGCGACGGTTCGCAGCGTGGAAGGCGTCACGTTTCTGATTTTTTCGGTGAACTGTTTGAGCAGCCCCTCCAAAGCGGAAGCTGCCTGCCACGCTGGAAGCACCTCCGGCGCGCCCGCATCGTCTTTTAGCATCCCCATCTGGAAGCAAAGATTCGTCAGCATTTGCCGCTTTACGGGGTCACTCGACTCCCGACCGATGTCCAGCAGAAGCTTTCTCTGTGTGGCCAGGTACTCCTTGGCCCGTACATAAAATTCCTTGATCGGATCGGCCCGCCCAGGCAGGTCGATGCGTGATGACACGGAAGGACCAACTTGGAACGCCTTGACGAATTCGACAAAGGCTTCCTCCTCCGCGCGAACTTTTACCGAGAGGTCCGTCCCGGTAACCGGGGCAAGCGCCCACGGATTATACCCCTGATTCAGGTGCGCGAGAACATGAGGGGCAAATCTGTGGAGAATCAGACCTCCGGTCAAAAGGAACACGACGGCATAAAGGAGCAGCTTAAGAAACATTTCGAATGCGCCGGTCGGAGGTGGTGTGGAAGCCGCCACGGCTTTCCGATTGAAGGCCAAATAGGCACCGGCGGCGACGGGAACGTTTGTGCGAACGGCGTTGGGGATGGCCAAACGCTTCCGGTAGAGTTCCTGGTGTTCTTTATAGAGGCGATGGTTTATGTCCCACTGAATGGATCCTGGTCTCGGTATGGAATTTTGGAATTCGATGGCGTTGGTCAGCGTGTCGCCGCGCAAGGGAAGGCACCAAAGTCCCGCCGCGAAGAAGATCAGGAACGATTTCATCCAAGACGTCCGCGCCGCACCAGGAATCATTCGATGGGCAAAATCGTTCGCCCTCATCCTAAACTGGTTGATCAGCCCCGATGGAATCATTTGGGGAGTTGCTGGCGCCCGCCCGCCCGCCGCACATCCCGCGAATGCTGATTTTGGTTCCATTTTTCTGATTAGGCATGAAGTTCAATCCGACCGGCGAACTTTTCCACCGGCTGCGAAATCAAGGTGCCACCGTCTGGCCGGGAGGCAAGGTGGCCCACTGGCTGCGTTTCGGCACCAGAAAACTCGGAGTCAACGGCGGAAGCTTGTTCGAATCGCGAAAATTCAAGTCAAACGACCAGTTGCGTTTTGGGGGGGAATAAATGTTGTTATTGTTGTTCCAGGCATTGGTGGCGTAGAGACTCGGGAACATCTTGACCATCGACCCATTATAAGTGAATACGTTGGCCAAACCCCAGGTTTCAAGAAAACGCGGGAAGTTTTCCATGCCGCCGCTGTAATGTGCCGCGGTCGTCTCGACGACGCCCGTCAGGAATGCCGCGTTGACGGTGGTGGAGGAGGCAACGCGCGAACCCACCGCGCTGGTGCTGCGTGCATCCGACCAACTGTCGGACAGAATGGTGATCGCGTCGCCCACCAGTGAAGCCGGCCGGGTGGCGGAGGTGTCGGCGGTTCCCCGGGTCGCGGAGTCCGAATTGTAGTCGCCTTGAACGTAAAGTGGCCGGGCCGTGGCGACAGTCAGCCCGTTGGTCGGCAGTTGAGCGCCGTTACTCAAACGAACCGCTCCCAAAGTGGTCGTGGTGCGGGTATCCAAAACATAAACAGAATTCAAAATCAAATTCGACCCACCGATGGAGTAACGCAGACTGGTATTGGTCAGGCTCCAAGCCGCGAGGTTTCCAATGTTTAGATCAATCGGCTGTACGGTTTTGCCCTCACGCGCGTCATAGAAAGAGTTTGTGGTCGTGACAAACGTCGCCAATTCATTGGTCGGGATGGTGGCAACCGGAAAAATGTTAACCCCGCTTTGTGCGGTGACCCCGCTATCGGAAACGGTCACGATCATCTCACTCTCATTATAATATCGGAGTCGGCCAAGGGCCGAGGCGGGATCTTCAGTGCTTGGCGGCGGCTCGATAATTTCCCGGATTCCCACCGGGGTGTTGGTGGTTCCTATCGGAAGGGTCATGAACGGGACGCCAGATTGCGGTTGAGTGGGTGATTCCACATAAGCCGCCGGAAGACCGCTCGGACTTCCGCGCGGATCCAGCGGATCCCGTTGTTCGAGGACTCCCAAATGGGCGCCGACATCGGATTCAAATGTCATGGAACTGTCCGGTTCAATATATAGATATCCATTGGCATGCACCGGCCCGGTGATGTCGAACGGCTGGCCACAGCTGATTTCCATGTTTCCCGAGGAAAACATCATATATTGAAAAACCGGGATGCTTTGCAGTTGTAATTGCTGCAGTACTCCCACGGTGAGATCTTGTGGACTGGCAGTGTCTTTGGCATCTGACACCACATTGTAAATCGAGACATAGGCCTGCAGGTTGGAATAAGGCGGGTCTACATAGGTATAGCTGATTGAAGCCCCGGGTTGCACATAAGTCCGGCCCGGATTCCCGCTCGCGTCATTGAACTGCCAGGTGCTCCAGTAGGTGGAATCCACCGACGAGGGCACCATGGTTCTGTAGTTGTTCAGGTTATTGGCGACCATGGCTTCACCGTAATACAGGAAGTCATGCGAGATCTGGCTGACTACCTTTTCCGTGGCCGCTTCCGCCGCCGCCTCCGACCGGGTATATTGGATGGAACGGTAGGTCAACCGGGTGCTGGTGGACGACCAGGACATCACGCCAGCCAATATAGCCAGAGCAACGCCGAGCATGACCATGGTTAGCACCAGAGCGTTGCCGGCTTGGTGCGACTTTTGAGTGGTAATAATGGTTTTCATGGTGGCACGACACGCTGTTTCACGGAGGTTTCCAGTTTATAGTAATCCGCGTCCTGCATGAAACGTGCGGGTTGGTAGAATTCAAGCATAACGTGAATCACCGAGTTGTCATTGATGTTGGTCAGCACAGTCCCCGAAAGGTCTTGCGCCGAAAAGGCCAAGGTATTGGTGACTGAATCCGCCAGGATCACGGTGCCCATCTGGTCCGTCCGCCGAAAGGTCTGGTCTGCCAGATTGACAAAATAAATGATATACTTGTTGGTGTCCGTCGTCTGATAAATGAGCAGGCTGTTGCCCTGCTGCGTCTCCCCGGGCAGAAATCCCGCGAAACCGCCATTCGTCATATTGCCAACATACACGCTGTTACAACCATGAATTTGGTTCATCAAATTTTCGATTGTTTGGCGGGACCACTGGGTCACCTTGAGTTTGGTATCAGTCATCTGAAATATTCTTAAACCAAATAGATTCGCGGAAAGGATTGCACCAACCACCAGCAGAAACACCGTCATCGCAATGAGGATTTCCGGCAAGGTGAAGCCTTCGTTCCGCCTTTGTGAACGATGGCGACTTGAACCGGGAAATGGGACTGGAAGCTTCATTGATCAGCGGCCCGAATGGTTTCAATGGAGTTAGTAACCCACTCGGCGCCCCTGAATTGCCAGATGCAATCTACGCGAATTCTCCTGAGCGGCGGGGTGAGTGAAAGCTGGGAAATCGTCGTTTGAATTGTGGCCAACGTGCCATTTGTATCTGTTCCGGGCATATCCAAGGTGACGGACTTATCGGGAAAATTCGTGGGGTCCAACTGGTCCGCTGTCCCCGAACTGGATGTATTCCATTGGGCGCTTCGTGTCTCCTCGATGCGTTGCATCGCCGCGGCGTTCGCCGCTTGAGCAAGTTCGGCTTTTACTGCGGACGTCGCGCAGTAAATATATCCTCTGATGATTCCAGCCACTATCAGCCCGGAGATGGCCAAGGCCACCATCACCTCAACCAACGTCATTCCCGCCCGGCCTCGCGGCGGGAATTGAACGACTTTTTGATTTGAAAACCTAATCTTCATCGAATTCCAGTCTGCCGGCCAACCGAGCATCAGTTTGGCAACGCAAAGAATCCCTATCGATCCCAACCTTTCGAGGCAAATTCAGCATGTTTCGGTCCAATTAAACCGCCAACGGGCAGGCATCGTTGGGCACACGAATAACCGTCTAGTTTTGAGGCTCAGATGAGAGAAATCATCACCCCTGTTTTTGTCACCCCCGAGGGGAAAAATTGGGGGCTTTTGGGGGTAATTGGGTCCACCCAAGCAGGCAAAGAAAACATCACGATCGGCTTGTCAGTCCAAGTGATTCCCGATGGGGGCCAATGAGTCCAGGAAACTCAGGACTTTGTGTAAACGAGACGCGCTAGCCACTGCGCCAAGCGCCCAACCGAAAGGCAACGTAGCAGGACCCGTCGTTTTGAAAAACTTCAAATCTCGCCGGCGAATCCCTGCTGCCGCAACGCTTCGAATAAAACCAGCGCCGCGCAGTTCGACAGGTTCAACGAACGGGATGGTTTATTGAACATCGGAATCCGCAGCCAGCACTCCCGATTTTGTTCCAGTAGTTGCCCCGGTAAACCCGCGGTCTCACGACCGAAAACCAGATAATCGGCCGGTGAAAATTTCGCTTCCGTGTAAAGCTTCGGGCCTTTTGATTCGATGAACCAAAACCGCGTGGCGTCGGCGCGGTGAGCGGATGCGAATGCGCTCCAGTTTTTCCACCGATGCCACTCGACATGTTGCCAGTAGTCCATGCCCGCGCGCTTGAGCTGCGCATCGTCGAGCTTGAAACCGAACGGCTCGATGAGATGCAACGTCGTCCTGGTCGCGGCGCAGAGCCGCGCCACGTTGCCCGTGTTCGGCGGAATTTCCGGTTCAACTAAAACAATTTGCATAAAATCAAACCGCCGAGGCGCGGAGGTGCAGAGGATTTATTTTTGATTGTTTCTTCGCCTCTTCGCGTCTCGGCGGCGAATAAAACACCTTCCAAAGCACCAGGCCGTGCGCCGGTGCCGTCATGCCGGACACCCGCCGGTCTTTCTTCGCCAGCATCCGCTTGATTTCCGCCGGTGGAAACTTACCCAAACCAATCTGCACCAGCGTGCCCACGATGCCGCGGCACATTTTGTAAAGAAAACCGTCGCCTTCGATGATGAACGTCAGTTGTGGACCGGATTTTTTGATGTCGCACCGCGTGAGCTTCCGCCGGGTGGATTCCATTTCGTAATTCCGGTTGGCGGCGAACGATTTGAAATCGTGCCCTCCGACAAACAGCGGCGCGGCGGCGCGCATGGCCGGCAGATTGAGCGGGCGTGTCACCTGCCAGGCACGGTGGCGAAGCAACGGATTCATGGCGGTGTGGTTCCAGACGAAATAACGGTATTGTTTTCCCGTGGCATCGAAGCGCGCATGAAATGTTTCCCGCACCCGTGAAGCTGCCATCACGCGGATGTCCTCCGGCAGCCACGCGTTGATGGCCAGCGCAAGTTTGCGGGCCGTCATTTTGAACTCGGCGCCCGGCACTTCAAAATGCGCCACCATGCCGAGCGCGTGCACGCCGGTGTCCGTGCGGCTGGAACCGTGGAGCCGCGGCGCGCTGGGGAATAATCGGGCCAGGGCGACCTCGACCTTTTCCTGCACACCCGTGCCGGTCTTTTGCATCTGCCAGCCTTCGTAAGCCGTGCCGTCGTAGGCAATGACCAGTTTGAAATATTTTGAAGCCGACATTTTCTGCCACAGATTGGCACAGATGAAGCAGGGATAAAAATAAAGAATCGGGGTTTATCTGTGGCTCAAATCCCGTCCAGATAACTTTGCAGCAGAATTGCCGCGGCCATTTTGTCCACTTTCTCTTTGCGTTTGTCTCGGCGCACGTTGCCCTGGATCAAAATCCGGTTTGCCTGTGAACTCGTCAGCCGCTCGTCCCAGGTCCTGATGGGAACCGTGATGGCACCGCGCAACACCGCGACGAAAGCTTCGACCTTCTGCGCCGCCGGACCGTAACTGCCGTCCATGTTGCGCGGCAGACCGATGAGGACGAGATCAATTGCCTTTTCGACCAGCAATCTTTTCAACCGCTCCAGAAAACCATCGAACGGTTCGGCCAGGATGTATTCCAACGGCTGGGCAATCGTCTTGGTTTCGTCGCTTACGGCGACGCCGATGCGTTTGGTTCCGTGGTCGAGGGCGAGGATGCGCATGGAATTAAGTCGTCCCCAGACTACGTTTTAAAGCAGGTTTCGGCAATCACCGTTTAGGCCACCGGAGCAGCCGCGTTGGTCCTCAGCCAACTCGTGTCGCCAATCAGGTCGGTCATCATGCCCGTCAAATCACCGTTCGGGATTGGCAGATATTTGCCCGTGGCCTCGGCGTAGGGCCGGCCGGAGGCATTGGCCAGCACACCTTTGGCCTCAAAAATCCGGTTCTTGCGGTTCGCCAGCAACTCGCCGGTCGCGAAGATTTCGTCGTCCGGCCGCACCGGGTTCAGAAACCGCACGGTCAGTTCGGCGCAAAACGCAAACTGTCCGGTTGGCACCGCGCAGGCCCAGACCATGATTTCGTCGAGCACCGTGGCCAGAATGCCGCCATGCACGACGCCGCGAAAGCCGATGTGCGCATCGCGCAGCCGGAAGCGCGTGTGCACGGTGCGTCCGTCGGTCGTAAAACGCAGTTTGAGTCCGATGGCGTTGCTTTCGCCGCAGACGAAGCACGAATGGGTGTGAGGCAATTCACGCATGGCAACAAATAGGCGGTGCAACGGCAGCCCAGCGCAAGAAAATTTCGTCATTGTTATTTTTCGTGCAGCTAAATTTCTTTTCCCTTGCACCCTTCGCGGTTAAATTTTTCCGCGATGATTCAATACCTCGATTTGCTGCGGCACGTGCTTGAACAGGGAAAATTCAAGGCCGACCGCACGGGCACCGGCACGTATTCGGTGTTTGGCGCGCAGGCACGGTTCGATTTGCGCCGGAGTTTTCCCATGCTCACCACGAAAAAGCTGCACCTCAAATCCATCATTTACGAATTGCTCTGGTTCCTGCGTGGCGACACGAACGTCAAGTATCTCCACGAACATGGCGTAACCATCTGGGACGAGTGGGCGGACCCGGAGGGCAGCCTGGGCCGCATTTACGGTGCGCAATGGTGCGACTGGCGCACGCCCGACGGCCGTTCCCTCAACCAGATTGACGTGGTGATCGAGCAGATCAAAAAAAATCCCGACAGCCGGCGGCACATCGTCACCGCCTGGAACGCCGGTGAACTGGACCGGATGCGGCTGGCGCCCTGCCACGCGCTGTTTCAGTTTTACGTGCTCGACGGCGAATTGAGCTGCCAGCTATACCAGCGCAGCGCGGATTTGTTTCTCGGCGTGCCATTCAACATCGCCAGCTATGCGCTGCTCACGCTGATGGTCGCGCAGGTTTGCGGATTGAAACCCGGTGAATTCGTCCACACCTTCGGCGATTTGCACCTTTACGCCAACCACCTCGAGCAGGCGAAGCTGCAACTCACGCGCGAACCGCGTCCACCGCCGCAGATGAAATTGAATCCGTCGGTGAAAAACATTCACGACTTCAAGTTTGAGGATTTTGAGCTGACGGGCTACGACCCGCACCCGGCCATCAAGGCTCCAATTGCGGTTTAAGCAGCATCCGCCGATTTCGCGGATTACACAGATTTATTTTATTATCTGCGCCGACCTGCGTAATCTACGGACAGCAACATGAAACACTTCAAAGTCATTGCCGCGATGTCGCTGAACCGCGTGATTGGCGCGGACGGCAAAATCCCGTGGCATCTGCCGGAGGATTTCAAGTGGTTCAAAAAGATGACGATGGGGAACATTGTCGTGATGGGACGCAAGACGTTCGAAGGTCTGGGAAAGCCGCTGCCCAACCGGAAGAATCTCATCCTGACCCATCATCCGCAACGGTTGATCAAAGGACATCCGGAAATCTTCGGCCAGTATCACGAGTGGCGGGGCGGCCTCAAAGTCGGTGGCATTTTGAAGAAGCCATATCAGTTCGAATTCTATTTTACCAAAGACGCCAAGGGTAAGCAGACTGAAATCCTGATTTTCAACTCGTTGGAAAAGTTGAATCCAGATGATTTTAACACAGACATGTTGGTTTGTGGCGGTGCCGAGATTTACGCACAAGTATTACCGCGTTGTTCCGACCTTTATCTGACGCTCGTCAAGCGCGAGATCCAGAACGGCGACGCGTTTTTTCCGTCGTTTGAAGATAAATTTGTCCTGGTCCAAGAGGTTCGCGACACGCCGGAATTCAAGATTTTGCATTACCGGCACAAGTCGTTGTTGAAATAGGACGGGCGTCTCGCCTGTCTCCATTTTGAGAAATTTGCCCGACGGTCGCAGTTTGTCATTAAGATCCGGGTCATTGCCTCTGGCGGTAAAATCCAAGGTTAGAGACAGGTGCGACGCCTGTCCTACATCAAAACAGGCGGGCCGTTGCCGGCCCGCCTGCGTCGTTGAAGTGTCCGCGCCGATTATTCCTTTGAGTCCTGCTTGGCTTCGTCGGCGGCATCGAAGGCGTGTTGCAACGCCACGAGATCTTCGCCGGGCTTGAGTGAGTCGAGCAGTTTCTGCTCTTCCTTGAGCTGCTCGTCGGAATAGCTGGCGGCCTTGATGGACAGGCCGATGCGGCGTTCGCCCTTGTCAATCTTGATGACCCGGGCGGTGACGTCCTGGCCGACCTTGAGCACGTTTTTGATTTTATCCACGCGTTCCTCGCTGACCTGCGAGATATGCACGAGACCGTCAATCTCGTGTTGCAGGCCCACAAACGCGCCGAAGCTGGCAAGCTTCGTGACCTTGCCTTCCACCACGTCGCCGACCTTGTAGAACTTGTCAATATTGGCCCACGGGTCCTCGCCGAGTTGTTTCATGCCGAGCGCAATACGCTGGTTCGGACGGTCCACCTCGAGCACGATGGCTTCGACTTCATCGCCCTTCTTGAGGATTTCGGACGGGTGATTGATCTTGCGGGTCCACGAGATGTCGGACACGTGAATCATGCCGTCAATGCCTTCCTCCAATTCCACAAACGCGCCGTAGCTGGTGAGATTGCGGACCTTGCCTTTGACCCGGGTTTTGACGGCGTATTTTTGTTCGGCGTTGTCCCACGGATTGCTTTCCAACTGGCGGATGCCGAGGGAAATTTTCTGTTCCTCGCGGTTGATGCCCAGGACAATCGCTTCGAGTTCCTGGTCGGGCTTGAGCATGTCGCTGGGTTTGGCCACGCGTTTTGTCCAGGAAAGTTCGGTGACGTGCACGAGCCCCTCCACGCCCGGCTCGAGCTGCACAAATGCGCCGTAGGGCACCAGGTTGACCACCTTGCCCTTGACGCGCGCGCCGACGGGGAATTTCGATTCGATGTTGTCCCACGGGTTGGCCATCTTTTGCTTGAGGCCGAGGCTGACGCGTTCCTTTTCCTTGTTGACGTCCAGCACGACCACGTCAATTTCCTGGCCGACCTTCAGAATTTCCGACGGATGCGCGATGCGGCCCCAGCTCATGTCCGTAATGTGCAACAGGCCGTCGATGCCATTGAGATCGATGAACGCACCGAAATCGGTGATGTTCTTGACTGTGCCCTTGCGGATGTCGCCGGGCACCATTTCGGCCAGCAGCTTGGCGCGTTTATCGGAGCGTTCCTGCTCGATGAGTTCGCGGCGCGATAGTACGATGTTCTGCCGGTCCTGGTTGATTTTAACGACCTTGAACTCGTAGGTATTGTTGACGAACTGCGCGAGATTTTTGGGGGTGATGATGTCAATCTGCGACGCGGGCAGGAAGGCCTCGACGCCAATGTTGACGACCAGGCCGCCTTTGACGACCGATTTGACCTTGCCCTGGATGGTGCCGCCCTCGTTGCAAATCGTGAGGATGCGTTCCCAGTTCCGCTTGAACTCGGCCTTCTCGTGCGAGAGCACAACGGTGCCCTCCTTGTTTTCGAGTTTTTCGATGAGGACATCAATTTCATCGCCGACCTTCATGGCCTTGATGTCCGGAAATTCCATGGCGGGGATGACGCCCTCGCTTTTGTAGCCGATGTCCACCAGGACTTCCTTGGGGCGGACTTCGATGATGGTGCCTTTGACGATATTGCCTGCGGCAAACGGCAGCGAGCCGGTTTGCTTCATGGCTTCTTCCATTGTGAGCATAACGATGTTTGAACTGCGGGAACCTGGGGACCCGGACGGCGGGAACCGAAGCTCCATTGCCTAACTACCGACGCTGCAAACGGCAACGGAGGTTAAAGGTTAGGTTGTTGGTTGACTGCTTTTTCTCAGCCTCAATGAACGTCCGCACACGCGGCGTTCAGGCAACGTAATAATAAGGGAAATGCCGGAAATGGCAAGTGAAATTATCCCCTCGGATCCCGGTTTAAAACCATTTTTTCTTTTTGAAATACCAATAGGTCAGGCCCGTGGAAAGGACCATGACGGCGCCGGCGACCCAATAACCATGTTTCCAGCTCAATTCCGGCATGTCGTGGAAGTTCATTCCGTACCAGGTGCCGATCATCATCAGCGGCGTGGTGATGACGGTGATCATGGTGAGCAGCTTGACGAC
>Ga0265338_10004791_pt1 | contig 18080 bp, 1 predicted proteins | sample 42126metaG_FD_193579 | JGI IMG/M metagenome (GOLD analysis project Ga0265338, IMG submission 193579) | Rhizosphere microbial communities from Carex aquatilis grown in University of Washington, Seatle, WA, United States - 4-21-26 metaG | ecosystem: Host-associated > Plants > Roots > Rhizosphere >... | reverse complement strand
CGTATTTGCGGTGGCCTTCAGCGTAAATGGTATCAAACGCAAGCGACGATTTGCCGGAACCGCTCAGACCGGTGATGACCACCAGTTTGTCGCGCGGGATTTGAAGCGTGAGATTTTTGAGATTATGCTCGCGCGCCCCCCCTATTTTGATGAACTCTTTGCTCACAGACTCGGATTTTTCAATTCAAACAATCGAAAAATCTAACCGAGATTCCCAAAGAAGCAAAGGAGAACCTGAAAATCACGAGCCGAATGTCGCTCGAATGAGCGACCCCGCTCGTCGCGTTAGGGCACTTGCACGACCCAGTAAAACAATGATACCCCGCTCGCCGCCGAGGGGTCAGTAAACGTCGTCGAGGTGCCGCTGGCGACAATGTCCGTGATGGCGCCCCAGCTGGGCGACGTGAGACTGGAGTTCGTGCGAATTTCGTATTTTTCACCAATAATTGTTGGGCTCAAAACCAACTGCACATTCGAGCCGCCGGGCCGCGAAGTTACGGTGCCCAGGGGCACTCCGCTTACAAGGATGCCGTTGGTTGGGATAACGGCACGGATGGTATAGCTGATGGGAGTCAAACTTTGGTTCGGGACGCCGAGGAACCAGGAGATGGCGTTGATGTTCGGTACCGAAGCATTGGTGCGAACGACGATTTGTTCGTAGTTAGTGCCCGAATTTGAACTGTTCGTAAAATACGGCGCGGTAAGCGGCAGGCTATTTATTTGCAGCGTCAAATCGCCGTTGCCAGTCAGATTATACAATTCAAACAGCACGGCTGCATTGGTCTGCGTGATGTCGAATGAGAAGAAATTGGTCTGGCCCACTCCGGTGGTGAAATTAACCGGCACACCGTTCGCGAGTTGGAGGATCGAAAAACCGGCATTAGTGGAATTCGCGGGAATCAGCCGGTAATATCGGGCCGTTCCAAACCCACCCGTTTGCGAACCATCATCGAGGAAGATAAACTTGCTGTTCGTGGCGCTGATAAACGTGTCGTAGCGGATGATATTCGTAAAGGTGAACCAACTTGGCGGCAGACCGGCGCTCCATTGCACCTGGAAAAGTTCGTTAGTCGGTGCAAACCAAACCAGGAGAAAATTATTGGTACCGCCAATATTGGTGGTGGTGATGCTGGAAATGGGCGGAATGGCATTCGTCGCCGGGTTATTCGTTGCCGGCGCCGAGCCCAACAGAATCAGCCGATAGATGCGACCCAAACCCAGACTCCCGCCGGTTTGCGAGCCATCATCAAAGAACTCGAACTCACTATTGGTCGGGCTGATGAACGTATGGTAGCCGATGATATTGGTGAACGTGGACCAACTTGGCGGCAGTCCAGGAGTCCACTGCACCTGGAACAAGGCATTGGTCGGCGCGAACCAGACCAGGAGGAAACCGTTTGTTCCATTGATGTTGGTGCGTGTAATCGTTGAAATGGGGACAGAATTGGTGGTTGGGCCGGTCGGCGCCAGGTGAAAATCCACCTGCACCGCGTAACTGACCGTGACCGCGTTGGTATTCTGGACGCCGAGATAATACGTGCCTCCCGGAATAAGCCGCGGCGAAGTGGTCCCACTGAGGGTAGAGAAGCCACTTGAGAGATGTGTAATCAACAGGAAGTCGTTCGCGTTGGTTACAGTCGGCGGATTATTGGTACTAAACCAAACATTCAAAGGCCCCGTACCGGACAAAAGCGAGTTGGTCGCAAAATCCGCATTCGTCGGCACGTTGACTTGATAGAACGAGATCGCGCCGGACGGAATAGAATTGCTGACCGGCACGCCACCAATGAGCTGTGTCGGTGCGGGGGACGAACCCAACAGAATCAGCCGATAGATGCGACCGGAACCCAGGCTCCCGCCGGTTTGCGAGCCATCATCAAAGAACTCGAACTCACTGTTGGTCGGGTTGATGAATAGGTGATAACCGATAATATTCGTGAACGTGGACCAACTTGGCGGCAGACCCGGGCTCCATTGCACTTGGAATAAATCGTTGGTTGGCGCGAACCAAACGAGCAGGAAGCCATTCGTTCCGTTGATGTTGGTGTGAACGATCCCGGAAATCGGAACGGTGTTCGTTTGCGGCGGGGTTACCCCCAGGAGATGGAAATTCACCCCGATACCATACGTCACCGCACTGGCGTTGGTATTCTCCACGCCAAGATAATAAGTGGTTCCCGGAATGAGTTGCGGCGTACTGGCCCCGTTTAGAATCGAAGTTCCATTAACGACATTCGAAAGCAACAGGATATCATCCGCATTCGTAATCGTCGGCGGAACGTTGGTGCTGAACCAGAGATTCAGCGGCCCCGTCCCGGAGAACAGCAAGTTGGTCGCGAAGTCGGCGTTCGTCGGCACGTCGACCTGATAGAATATGAGTCCTCCCGACGGGACTGCATTGGTCAACGGGACGCCATTGGTCAACGGTGTGATTGGCACCAGGTCGAAATCCACCTGAACAACATAACTGACGGCGAAGCCGTTGGTGTTTTGTAGTCCCAGATAATACGTCTTTCCGGCCAAAAGCTGCGGCGAAGTGGCCGTGTCGACCACCGAGGTGCCAGTGAACACATTCGTCAGCAATTGGAAGTCGTTCGGCTGGCCGGTAGTGGGCGGCGTGTTCGTCGAGTACCAGACGTTCAACGGGCCGTTCAAGGCGAACAGCAATGTATTGGTCGCAGCATCGGCATTCATCGGCACATCCACTCGATAATAAACGATGGAGTTGCCAAAGACCGTGTTGGTTCGCGGAACACCGTTGGTAATGTTCAACACAATCGGGTTGGTGGAGAGCAAAGTGGGCGTCAAAGCCAGGCTGTGGAAATAGCCGCTCGAAATCGCCACCACGTTGCTGAGGCCCGCGGGAATGTCGGACTGACCAGCCGTGTTATCGCCCCAGCTAACGACGGTGCCGTCGCTCTTCAACACCATGCTATGAAAGCCGCCCGCCGCCACGGCAACAACGTTGCTCAACCCGGGCGGGACATTGGTCTGGCCGGAACCGTTATCGCCCCAGGCCACCACGGTTCCGTCGCTCCGCAACGCGAGGCTATGGTAATTGCCACCAGCGATCGCGACGACGTTCGTTGCGCTCGGCGGAACATTTGTTTGACCCGCGCTATTATCACCCCAAGCCACCACGGTTCCGTCGTTCCTGATCGCGAGACTGTGATAACTGCCGCCGGCGACTTCGACGACGTTGTTAAGGCCGGCGGGCAGATTCGTCAGGTTAAAGAAGTTCGCCCCCCAACTGACGACCGCACCGTTATTCTTGAGCGCCAGGCTGGCATAAGTTCCGCCGGCAATCATTACCACGTTATTCAAACCCGCAGGCACGTTGGTCACGCTGAGAATATTTCCGCCCCATGCCGTGACCCTGCCGTTATTTCTCAACGCCATGCTGGAATATTGGCCGCCGGCAACCGCCAAAACATTGTTCAAACCCGGAGGCACATTGGTCTGGCTGAAGGTGTTATCGCCCCACGCCACCACCGTTCCATTGTTTTTCAAGGCGAGACTGTGGTCGTAAGCGCCCGCGATGGCTACGACGTTACTTAAGCCCGGTGGCACTTCAATTTGTTTAACGTAGTCGGCGCCCCAGGCAACAATCCTGGCCTCATCCAGGATCTGATCGAAACCAGTGACGATACCGCCAAAGCCATTGCTCACGACGAGGCGGAAGTGATACGGCACGTTCGGTATCAAACCGGAGATGATGTTAGTCGTGTAAGCGACATTGAAGGATGAGCCGACATTTACCGGCGCGGTTTGATTTCCGTAAAGGGTGTTCGTGCCCCATTCGAACCAGGCCACCGTAGCAAAGCCATTAGGCGTTGCCATGCCATTCAATTGGGCGCTGGTTCCGGTGACGCCTTGGGCTGGTTGCGTAAAGGCAAAAGGCCCAATGGCTGGAACCACCACGATCGTGAACGTATTGGTAGCGCTCAAAGTATTGTTAACGAGAGCGAACGCGTTCGTATCAGTGACCACTGTGGTGATCGTGTACGTCCCCGGCGCCTGCCCGGAAGTCGGTGTCCAAGTGATGATTCCGGTGTTCGTATCGATGGTCGCGCCAGCGGGAGGATTCAACAATTGATACGTCAACGGATTAATCGGAATATCCGGATCGGTCGCGGCGTTGATCACTGTAATGGGCACCAGCGCGCTATTCGTCATATTGGGCGGAGTCCCAATAAACACCGGCGGCCGGTTCACTTCATTCACCGTCACGGAGAAGGAATTTGTGGCGTGAATTGGCGGAACACTCGAGTCGGTTGCAACCGTAGTGATGACAACATTCGTCGGACCGTCCGGCTCCAGAGGTTTCAACGTAATCAAGCCAGTGTTCGTATCTATGGTTGCCCAGCTCGGTGGATTTAAGAGGATGTAAGTGACACCATTTGTTGGACTGGCCGAGTTGGCGACTGTGTTGGTGGTCATCTCATCCATGACGATGTCCGGCGGGTTGGTGAATATCAGGATGTTTGTTATCGAGACATTTGTAATTGGAACGGCGCTGACAAAAACGCTGACTGTCACCGGCCCAAAGTAAGCCATCGTGTCCGTGTTGGTGACCATGTAAGTGAAAGACCCAAAACCGCAATTGGTGCCGTTCCCGAAGTTGTTCGTGGGTGTGAAGACGGCGACGTGAGGATTGCCGCCAAGGCAGGCATTCAGATTTGTCAGATAAGCCGTGCCGTTCGTACCGCTAGCAACTCCAAAGAGCAGGTTTCCCGTGTTGCCTGAGAGCGCATACAGATCAACATTGGTGGAAGTGTCGTGTAACGCAATGGCGTGCGGAACACCCAACCAATTCATGTATTCCTCAAGGTCTGTGTAGCCATCGCCATCGCGGTCCAGGCTGGCACTAAAATTAGTGGGAAACTCTTTGAGCGTGATTTCCCAGAAGTCGGGGATTCCGTCTTGATCAACATCCGCATAAGGCCACGGACTTGTCGGTAACGCGTTCGTGCTGGATAGCAAAGATTGTTTTCCAGCTGTTCCCGCATTATAGATCGCCGCGATTTCACACGGGGATAATGCGCGATTATAGATACTGATTTCATCGATTTTTCCGGTAAAAAGAGAACCCGCGAAAGCCTCTGTACTCGAAGAACTCCGATAACCGATATTCACCGGAACAAAAGTGGAAGCCAAACTAACTGGTAACGGCAGAGTGGTGCTCGCCGCCTGCACACCGTTGAAATAAATGACGGCAGCACCCGTTTTGATGTCAAGAGTGAAGGCCACATGACTCCAGGCATTTTGAGGAACTATAGCACCAGTTTGTAGGGTCAAGGGTGTATTTCGAATATTGGCGTAAAGCACGCCCGGAGCGGGAGTCAGTCCGGAGCCATTTACCCAAAAATGAGCGGGGGAAACTCCGGAGCCTGAGTAGTCAACAATAGGTTCATAAGTGGATGTTGTCGGGAAAATCCAACCCTCGAATGTCATATTTGTTACAGCGAGAGTCGGGGATGCCGGTGCAGTGATAAAGCTGGTGCTTCCATCGAATTGAAAAGCCCCGCCTACTTCTCCAGAGTTATAAGCTATATTGTTGGCAACGCCATCATTTGCGTTGACACTGTCGAGTGTGTTGCTCTCCGCTTTCCACCATGCAACCATCCCCGACAGAACGGAATTTATCTTCGTGCTGGGTCGTAATCGCACACGTTGGACAATGCTTTGATCCAAGGCATCACGACTAAACATTGATGTTCCAACGAAATCCAGCACTTTCTCATACGCAATAAATGCCTCATCGGGTGCGGTTGGAGGCGATATATCAAATGCATGACTGAAAGAAGTATACTGGTTTGAAAAGATTCCCCAGCTGGTATTGGCACCATCAAGAATGCTGTTCCGATTGGTATCAATAACATTGTTCGTTTGGAAAATCCACGTGTTCGACGTGGCGCTCCAGAAGGCGACGTTGGGAAACACCGAATTCGATCCCGCGATGAGATAATTCGCCGAGTAATTTAGGAAATTCGTCAAACCGCCCGGATTGTTCACTAAGTCATTGGTGGACAAGCCGGAGAAGATTCCCCAATTGAAGATAACGTTATTTACGAAATCGAGCGACACGTCTTCACCAATCGTCGGATTACCGCTATAGTTATCGGCGTAGAGGTTGTGGTGGAACGTCACTCCACCGCCTCCGTAACGAACTTCTGAACCACCCGGAGCCACATTCGTTGTATTTAAACTTTCGGCGACCACCGACCACTGCACGGTGACATTCGATGAATTCAATATGGCCACAACATCGTTCGTGCCATAGGCAGCAGAGATATGGTCCACGATGATTTCCGACGCATTGGTTATTTGTAGTGAATCTTTGACTGCAGCGCCATTCGTCCGAAACCGCACGTATCGCATAATGATATCGTGCGCGTTCCGCACATAAGTTGTCGCGCCCGTGACCGTGACGCCATTGCTAGGCGCTGTTTGGCCAGCGATCGTCAGAAAGGAATTCGTAATGAACAACGGCGCACTCAGATTAATGGAGCCGGATACGTCGAAAACAATGGTTCCGCCATTGGTCAACGAGGTGACGCCACCGCGCAAACTCCCTGCTCCAGAATCAAACAGAGTCGTCACGTGGTAAACAGAAGTGCTCAACGCACCGCCACGAGTATAGGCTCCCGCCCCCTCTGCCGTCGGGAATGCGGCGAAGCTATTCGTATCAATCTCGGCCAAAATGGTGAAACTGATCGGGTTCGTTTCGTTGTTCGGCACTCCGAGATACCAGTCCGCGTTCAGGTTCGTTACCGCGGAATTGGTGCGGATGAAAATAATCTCGGCATTATTTCCAGGCAACCGACTGCTTTGCAGAAATGGCGGCGCCAGCGGCAGCGCATTCGTCTGGACGGTCAAATCACCATTGCCACTCTGGTTAAAGACCTCGAAGTGAATGCCGAGATTGGTGGCTCCGGTCAGCGGCAGATTGGTGACCGAGAACCTAAAGAAATTTGTCAACGCCGCGCCCGGCCCGGCCGTGAAATTGAGCGGCACGCGATTGGTCAGATTAATGACCTGCGGCGCATTCGTGAGTTCCTTCGCCAATACGGCATAGCGAACGGTGTTCGGAGCCGTAGGATCGTCTCGTTTTATAACATCGAGGTACCAAAGCCCCGCCGAAAGCGGCACTGGCAATGAATTCGTCCGAACGTAAATCGTTTCATCCGCGTTGCTGCCGCTGAAACTGCCATAGTCGGCATCTAGCAGGCCAGGCAGCGGAAGTCCCTTGCGCAGGACCAAGTCAGCGTTGCCCACCAACTGTAAAAGCTGGAAGGTGGCCTCGGTCGCGTTCGAATGCACATTAAATATAAATGGCCGCTCAAGGTCATTCGTATCGAGCCTGCCCGTCAGCGGAATGCCGTTGGTCAACGTCGTAATGTCGAAGTTCACCTGCACCACAACGGTCGACGGCACGGCACCATTGTTCCGCACGCCAAGATAATAGGTCTGGCCGGGTATCAACGGAGGTGTCGTCGGCGGAAGCGCACTGATCACATAGCTTCCAGTCAGAGCGTTGTTTAAGAATGCAAAGTCTCCGGGTCCGCCGGTGCCGGGAGGATTGTTTTCATTAAACAATAGATCCACGGGTGCTGTGGCCGAGACGAGAATGTTCGTCGCGGAGTTTGCCCACAACGGCACGAATACGGTGAAGTAAGCCGTTTGTCCCGGTGGAACTGTATTCGTTCCCGAACCTTGCGGAGGTATTACGATCGGCGGCGCAATATTGGTCTCCAGAATGAATTGCAGCTGCCAGCTTTCCAATTCAACGTTCGTACTGACCGCGCCGGTGCGAGCGTCGCGAATTTCCAATGTCCAATTGCCGAACGCGTTGCTGCCAACCAATGCCTGCAATGGCTGCTCGGGGAGATAATAGAAACTGCCCGGCGGATGTTCGGCGACGTTAAATGAATCGAGCAATATGCCCGGCTCCAAACCGGTGAATTGCAGCGGCACCGAGTCAGTGGTGGGCACTAACGTGAAGCCCTGGATTTGCCAACTCTTATTGCGGCCAAAGATTAGATTGGTAACGCCGTTGAACGCCACCTGCATTTCAGCGAGGCCCTGAGCTGGCGTGATGCTCGGATCGAATTTGCCAATATTACGATTGGAGGTCGTGGCGGAAATTCTGTAGATGGCCGCGATTTCAGCCGGCGACAGGAACCGGCTATAGATGCTCATTTCGTCCATTCGGCCCCAGAAGAAATTATTTGTTGCGCGGCTCATGTCCTTGCCGAGCAGCACATCGCCGCCCGTCTTCGGCACAAAGACACCGATATTGGTCGTGGTGACATTGGTGCCCGCATAATAAAACTTCGCCACACCCGTGTTCGTGTTGTAAGTGAGCGCCACGTGTTGATACACGTTGCTCTGAATCAAACCGGGCGGGGAGAACAATTCGTGCGGAATACCCTTGGTATCAAAGATGTTTGCATAGAGCCGCCCGTTACCAAAAGTCGCGGCGTTCGTCACTGAAATCCAAAATTGAACCCCGTTGGTTTGAATCTGATTTACCTCGACAACCCCAAGCGGCTGGTTGGCCGGGTTGCCATTGCAAGTCAAGCCATTGTTATCCAGCACCGTCCAAAGGCCGGGCAATCCGTTGGTCGGACCGAGAATCGCAACAAAATGCGACGTCGCGCAATTGGTCGGCTGGCCGAAAGCCCAGTTCGTGTAAACCGGCGCGCCCGCACCGGTGGACCAAACGAAATTCGTGCCGAAAGGATTGTTATTGGTCAGACCGATCCACATCGTGTAATTCGATCCCGCGAATTGCGCGAACGTGTCGTAGATCCAGTTCTGCTCATTCGCGTCGTCGATTTCCGCGAGATGCCCGCCCAGAGCGTTCGCCCATAATTCCGAGGTCGCCCAATTCGTTTGGCCAAGCAGGTAATAATAATGGCCATTCGCTCGATTAAGGAATGGCCCGGCCTGGACCACGAAGTTCGAAATGCTCTGACCATTAACGACTGTGTTGGTGGGCACACGCGCCAGCCACTCCACCAACGGTTGTTGGAACGTGATATTCGTCGGATTGATCCAGCCTTCCACCGTGAAGCCGCTCCCGGTGCCGACATCAAGTGAGCCCGATTGCCGGACCTGAACATAGGTGTTGGTGCCGGCGAATTGGAACGCCAAACCCGAGTCTTCCAGCGCAAAGGCCTGGCCGACTTCACCGGCCGGGAAATTGAATCGACCAACGAGGCTGCCATTATTTCCCAATGTTTCCGGATCGCCGCTGTCGGTCGCATTCCCCTCCCCGCGACACCAACCGGCGACGCCCGGCCCGCGATACAGATAACTAATCGTGTACTGTTTGCCAGGGACGAGTGAAATATTGCGTGAGATAGAGCCGTTGGCCAGTGCAAGATAATTGCTTCCACCCGCTGCCGTTCCCGGGTCGGTGACCACGCTGACTTCGTTGGTGGCCATGCTCAAAAGGTTCGTGCCGGCAAAATAATTGGTCCGGACGAAAATATCATTTGTCGTCAGAAGCCAGCCGCCGCTCAAGTCAAATATGTTTGTCGTGCCCGGAGGAATATACTGGCCATTCGTCGCCAATTCGAAATCACTGAGGGCGATATTATTCGCAGTGAAGGTCGCGTCATATGGCGGCAGCGCGAATTTGATCGGCATCTGCGTGAGATTCGTGTTATCGGTGAATGTGAGGTAGGTGAAATCCTCGGTAAGCACTTGAAGCGTATACGTGTAGTCAGTATCTGGGTTTCCAGAATTGCCTGCTTGGTTCATCACTATCACAATGTCACTCGACGTACCTGGGCCATAGTGAATCGTAAACGTTCCGGGACCGCTGATATATCCGTTTGGGGGATTTAGATTCACGGTACTAAAGATATCCACGCCATCGTAATACACGTCCATCCTGTCCGGCTCCTGGAACATGTCGTAATTAATAACCAACGTACCAGAAGGCGGAACTGGCCCAAATGTGTTCGTTATCGCATTTGGCTGTCCGGTTCCCGCTGGAGGAACCGTGGTTGGGAAAAAGTTCGTGGTGATGTTCAAATGCCCCATGTCGGTGGCGCTGGGTCCGCCGCGGTTTTCAAACAACAAAATGCGCTGGCCTTCCGGGCTGATGAGCGTTAGGTCCAAATCCGAGACGCGCGGATGTTTGAGCACCACGCCCACGTTTATGGTGACAATATTTTGATTGTTGGTGATGAAAATGGAGTTGTTCGTCGTCGCATCGTCCAAGAGCGGCATTATCGAGTTGGTGCTGGTAATCGGCGTCGCGATTGCGCCATTGGGATCCAAGTCAAATGACCAGCGGAGGCGGACCGTCTGCGGGAACAGGGTAGGATTCGTGATGAGCACGTAATATCTTCCCGGCCGCAACGGCGGCAAATCCGTCCGGCCGACCTTCAGTTTACCGCCCGGGGCATTGAAAACCTGGGTGTAATCGTAACTTACCGCCGTGGGTTGTTCCCCGTGACGAAGATACAATTGCACCGGGCCGAGGCTGCCGTTCAGAAAATCAATGTAAACCGTAAGATTGGTCGCTTCGGGCGGCACGTCGATGAAGTCAATGAATTGGCCTCCGGGCGGGATTGTCGCAACAACACCATTAGTCCCTTGCTGCGGGTCCAGGCGGATGAAAACATGGTCAACTCGACCGGTACTAAAGGGCTGATTGTCGTTCTCTCTCAGCAACCACAGCCCGGAGCCTTGCGAACCGATGAAGTCCTGCAACCGGCCGGGGCCGTCGGGATGTTGGGAGCCCAGAACGTCGCCTTCATCATTGTCCTCATAAATCAGTTCCTGATTGGTGGCGCCGTTCCCAAAAGTATGGTTGTTCAGCACCACGGGGATCCGGTTGTGAATAAGCGTCCCCAACAGGTCACCGAAGTTCTGATGCTCCATGTCGTTCGTCACCACCACCCGGCGAACCTCGATTGGCTGGACTGCGATCGCCACCGTCGTGGCAATGCCCGGCTTGTTCGGCGTTCCATCAGGAATGATCGTCGGAACATTCATCCCACGCAGATATTCTTCGCCGTTGGGCCCCATCTGGCTAAATGGAAATTGCGAGAACAGGGCAAGAAAATCATACTCCGCCGCTTCCTGATCTTCCGCTTTGACCCCGATGTAAAATACTTCATCGGGTTGCGCATTGCTGTAAACGATGAACTCCGTACCTCCGCGGCTCAGGGATTTATCCGCGGCGGCGATCACCGTCGCATTTAAGTTGGTCAAGTCCCACGCGTTCGGCCCTCTCGCCACATACAAATCAATATCCGCCTCCGGTCGAGTCGCACCCGTCGAATCCGTGGCATTTGCTCCGCCCTGTGGAATCGAAAGGTCCGGGGGAAGGAACGTCGCGAAGGCCGCATTGGTGAAGGAGGTGGTAGCGTTGGTCCCCATCGAATTCGTGACCACATAAAAATGCCACTGTTGGGGCACGCCCAATGTGATCTGTCCGTTCGGACCCCACATAAACTGATTGGCCAGCGCAACGGTTCCGGCTCCTTGGAGCGGAGAACTGGCGCCCGCGCGTTGACCGGTCAGCAGCCCGCCCGATGTATCAGCTGAATCAGCAAATTGATTGGTGACGCTTGACACAATCTGCGCAAACGTCGGAACCGGCGGGCCATCCGTCAGCGTGAGCGCATTGGTGAAGTCGCCATTCCCGCTGGAGATAACCAGTGCGTAATCCTGCACCACACCATTCGTGTGCGCGGTCAAAGCATTCACGTTGACGTTCCGCGCGATGACCGTGATTGAATAATTCGTGCCGAGCACGCCGGGGATGTAAACGTTTTCCACATTGTTAACGTTATCCGAAGGAAGATTGTTCGTATTCCCATCCCATTCGGAAGAGTACTGAAGGCCGGAGTGAAAATCATTCCCAAAGAACACCACGGGGAGATTTGTGGAGTTGACGCTGTCCAGGTTGGTCACAATCAAATCCAAATTGTTGACCAGCTTGATGCTCGCGGCCGGGTTGCCCGGCGGATCAGTCCACACCAGCGTGATACGAAGCGGCGCACTTTGAGCATTTGAATTCACCTGAACGAAAAGCGTCCGGGTGTCACCGGTAGCCAGGGCATTCGTGACGTCCTGGTCTACAATCATCATTGGCGCAGCCTTGCCAAATAAATTGGTGATTCCGGGCGGCAACGAATTGGTAAGATTCACCAGACCCCAGCCTTGGGAGTTGACGTCTGCATTGATCTGAAAATCATAGGTGGAGTTGATTCTACGAGCGCCGTTAATCAGCAGGGCCTTCATCAAAGCTGGGCTTGGTGTGTAATTCCAGCGGTTCTTGAAAAATTCTTCCATCAACGCCAGCGTGCCGGCCACCGCTGGCGCCGCCATACTCGTGCCGGATTCATACCGATAGAGCTTCAGTGGGGTGTTTGAACTCGCGAGTTGATCGTTCAGGTTGGTTCGCAATACATCCCAATAATCCCCCATCTCGTTGGTCCGAAACACCTGGCTCATGACATTAATCGTCACCGGCACGTTGGTGGGATTTCCTATGCTGTAATGCCAATCCGTGTCGACCGGGGTGAGCGATAGAATACCATTGGGTATGCTTACAAAATTGGTTCCCACCAGATCCGCCGGCGGTTGCGGAAAATCACCTCCCTTTGCGTAAATCGGAAGGTCTATGTTTACCGGCCGCACCGAAACCGCGGAAATATCAAGCCGGTACGCATCGCACGGAACGGGAGTGGTATAGTTCCACTTACCGTTTGGCGGGACCGTGTCGCCGAAAAACGTCTCCGTATCGACCGTGAGGGGATTGTAATAGGCGTTGGTATCCCACGTCATCGAACGAGTCGAAACCACGAAAACGCCCGGTGCGATCAAGTCCGGCTTAAATCTTCCAAAATCGCCCTCGATGCCAATGCCCACATTCCCACGCGCTGAAAACTTCGCCACCTGGTCACTGGAATCAGTCATCCGGGCCCACTGCTTGTTCGTGTTGCACGTGGGGGTATTCGTATCCGTGTTGCATTCGTCGCAGATGATCACATCATTGGTGATGCCCCGAGGCAATTCGCTGGCGCCCACACTGATTACGTTTTTCGCGACGGCCGGAGAGAGCAATGTGTCATGGAAGCCGCCCTTTCCTTCGTCATCGCCCTGCCCATCGTTGCCGGCGGCAAAAACGTAAATCAGCGGCTGGGAGCCGGTGGCGCCTGGTAGTGAATCCCGAACCGCCTGGTCGTAACTGGCTGCGGCTAAATTGTATTCGGTGGTGCCGTAACCCCAACTGTTGTTGGAAATGAGAGCATTAGTCCGGGCGGCAGATTCCTGGAGCATGGCATCCGTGAACAGCGGGCTGAAGACCGGCAATGCAAACAGTGTGGCTAACGGCGCTTTGCCGCGGAAATCCGCGCCCGGTTGCGAACCGATCGCGTTCGTGGGGCTATGCAATCCGCTGCCCGCGATAATGCCCCCCACGTGCGTGGCATGTCCTTCGAAATCCGCAATGCCAAAGGGAAAAGTGGTGGTGTCACCAATAATGTTCGTCAAATCCAGATTGAATTGCGAGGAACCATTGGTCGGCACCCAGGAATCCGCGACGGCCACCAGGATGTTCGAGCCCGACAAACCCAGGTAATTCGCCGGCACAAAAACGTCGACCGAGTCGTTCATGATGACCCGGGTTAAATCATTGGCTGTCACGCGCGCGAAAGAAGGCTCGACCTCTTCAATTTCAGGCAAACGAGCCAGCGCAGTGATGTCTGCGACATTTTGCAGTACGAACAACGGTCCAATGGGCGTTGAACTCTCGGAAGCGATCTTCATTCCCATTTTCTGCAAAATTGGTCTGATTTTTCCCCCGGTTCCGGGAAACACCGCCACGTTTACCGCCGCAACGCTTTGACCCGAAAGCGCCGCCGGCATCAACGAGGCTTTGACTTTATAGTAAGGCTCCCACGGGAGGACGGTAAAGCGCCCGCCCAACTGTGCCGCAACCGCCTCTGAACAAGTGACCAAATAGGCATTGTTGGGGATGTAAGAAACGATGGTGGCGCCCGCGCCAATGATTTGCGCGCGCAAGGCGTCATTCATCGGCCTATCGGCCTGGACAAGAAAAGCGCCGGGATCGCCATGCGACCGCAAGGAATCCGGAATCGCCAATGCCTGGGAACTGGTCGTATCAATCAACGCATTCTCCAGCAAAATCGCGTGGCTGTTCCGGGAAAGTTCACTGATTTTTTGAGTCGAATTGCTCAGACGATACGGGAAGGCGTTTGTAGACTTGGCCCTTACTGCATTCGTAGCCGAAGGGTTCAAGGCAATGACCGGGGCCGTGCTGGCGAATTGAACCGAGGTGGACTTCATCCGCAGCGTGGAATTAACCGCTGGATTCGTTGGAGCGTCTGGCGGGACGGTGGCGTTGGATTGGCCGGGTTTTTGCGCCTGCCACTGGTCGCCCAAGCGCCAAAAATACATTGCGGCGATAAAACACACCACGCTCACTACGAGCCACGCTAAGGGTCTCCAACGCTTCATAATTATTAGGAATCGATCGAAATCCAGAGAGCAGGCAGCGCAAGTGTCGCGCTTTTAGGGGACGCCCCTGCTCCTTTCTGATTCTCGTTCATGTTCAATCCGGACCGAGCACGTTAAACTGTTCCACTACCAGATGTGGCGGGTAGCTGCGCCCCTCGGAATCCACCTTCCCGCCGACGAACTGGGGATCTGGCGTACCTTCCATACGCACAACCGCCCGGACGGCTGATTCGGCGGTGATTTGATAATTTGTGCACAGGCCATTAAATGTTCCGCCGGTCACCAGGGAGTGGTCCGCCGGATGCAGCGTCTGTCCAAAGGAGTATATCACAAATCGGGGCGCTTTATTCAAGGTCAATAACGACATTATTTGCTGCGGAATACGCTCCATCACTTCATCGTTAATCCCACCCGCGGTCAGGCTGTTCAAGCCGTTGGTATTCAAGAACGGGGACGCGATGGTCAATTGCGGGGCGGCAAGCACATCCCCCGCGTGCTGGAACACATGGTCCGGGAACACCGGGCCTCTTAGTCCATTGGTATTGCCCCGCGCCGCATTGATGCCTTGAACCATGGCGGCCACCGGCGTTGGCTTAGCTGGGTCGTACACCCCCGCGGGGCTGATGATCCGCGGTTGCCATCCCGACGGCGAGTTGCTGATCACGTTGACACCAGAAAACACCGCCGACCACGCAGCGAGATTTGTCTGGTTCACATCCAACTGCCCGGCCGAAGCGGATTCATTGATAGCGGCAGTGAACAGATCAAAAAGACGATAATCGTCCGTAGGATGAGTCAACGGTGCATCGAACAACACGTTAGTCCCGTTCGTGAGCGTCACGTTATCGTTGCTCCATTTGGTCCAATCGGCTGGGTTCAGATCGGACGATTTCAGGTAAACGGTTTGCCAGGGTGTGCCCCGGTGAATGCGGCCAAGCCAGCCCATGTTTGCAAGTTTATTGGTGGGAAAATCCCAGTTGTCGGATTGTTCCATCATCGGATCTTTCACACGCCAATCAAGTGGAAATCCGTTTGGATTTTGATCGCTTCCCCCCGGAAGATGCATTCCTCCCCAAGGTTGGTAGGAGTTGTTCAAATTGGTAATGGTCGCGAGACGTGGAGACTTGGCATCCAACTCCACCGCGTTATAATGAGCCTGAGTGCCATTGGTGTTCACCAAGTCAGCCGAGGTGTAATGCACCAGCGGATCATTCGCTTCGAGCGAAACCCGTTGGTAAATCGTTCGCGAAGGACCGTACGGCGCTTGAAAGCGGTTGGTTCCCGTGTTGCCATTCAGGTTGTTCCTGAAAGCATCTGACCGAGTAAACCTGTCCGGATCCTTCCAAACCGGCGAGTCCACGGCATCCTGGCTGACATCGATCTGGTTCAATATTCCGATCTCTATATTCCTCTTGAGCCTCATGTCCCACATGGCGTCTGCGGTGGCCTTGTCCGGATACGTTCCGTTATAGCCATTTTGCAGCGTGGCTCCAATATCCATGGCGGGCTCGGTCTTGACGATGTTGACAAAGTCGACCACCCGGTTGGCCGTGGTATCGATCAGGACGAAGCGAATTTTCGACTGCAAGGTCATCCATAAGCGAGGTGCAATCGTGACGCCCCAAGTTTGAGGGTCCAGATTTCGGAAGAAGATCGCGCCATTATTGTCCTTGCCATAAATACCGTTGGTGAGTGGGATTTCCACCTGCAGAGGAACGACAAATGACTTGTCGGTGAATTTTTTCGCACCCCAACCCGACCAACTTGCCACGGTCGTATCATTGCCGAAGGCCAGATTTGATACGGCCAGGAGGGTAATACTCGTCTCATTGGTAAGGACCACACTCACTTCATTGGTAACCACCAACCTCAATGGCCGGCCATAACTGTTGGTGTAGGAATTCCATGCTTCGACCGCAAAGGCGTTCGTGAGTGCAAAATCAAAGATTTGGTTGGTCTGCCACGGGGGCGTGGTTTTTCCCACCACGTTGTTCGTAAATTCCAACTTCCGCGTTACCGTCAGCGCGTTTTCCATCGAAAACTCGTTGAAATTCGGGAAGCCCTTCTTCGCGCCTATAACCCAAGGAACACCATACAAATTCACCCCCGTATTCAACGACTGGGGCACCCTGGCGAATTTTTGCGGGTCCACATATTGCAAAAAGGCGTCGTTGGGGCTGTCCACCTCCTGGTAGCCTGCTATGTACGCCACACCCTTATCGCTTTTAAAGACCGGCCGAAAAACGCTTGGATAATTTGTGGGGCCGTTGAGGAAAAAACGATTCGTGGTGGCGTCGAACATATTCGCCGCCAATTGCAAAACTCGATGCACCGCGGGTGTGTAGTAGTTCACGTTGTTGGTGCGCCCAGTCATCGCGAGATCCTCGTAGATCGGGATGTTCGTCACCGTCACCAGATTCCCATTGAAATCACGCAGATTCATCTGCCGAAACATCGCGGCGGCCGCATTGGTGAAAAAATCCAGAGGCGCCCAGGCAGCCAGGTTTGTTTCCAACCCAGGAACCACATTGCCGCGGTTGTCCATGTTCCTGAAATTGATGTTGATCTTCCCCTGGTTCCCCGTGGAATCCGTCCCCAACTGCGCCAGCATCCGGTAAAACGTGTAGGCATTGTAGGTGTCGTTGCTCGTGCCCAGGATGGAAAGTGTGGATCTAAATCCGGGCGGCATTTGGCTGAAGATATCTTGCGTGGAAAAAAAGTGATTGGGGTTCTCGGCCCCAGACCAGGCGACGGTGGGATCATCGGCTGCAGGTAGATTCTCGTTGATGGCGGTGCCCAACATGAGCGGTCCGTCCCCGTACGCATCGATATTGTACGAAGCCAGCGCGGCGGCCAGCGTGCCAGGTGGATTCGCCAAAATCGCCTTGGCGTTAGTGAGCGCAATATAACCGCTGTTGCCGTATCGGTAATTCAGGAAGTCATTCGCGGCGAGAAACGCAGGGCCAGTTGAAGCCTGGGTATTATCATTTGTGTATCCGTAACCAGGAGTAGGATTCCACCACGCATTCGTGTTCAGATCAGCCAGAAAAGCGGCAAGATTCATTTCCCATGTGCCGACGCCTTGATTGCGCAAAAACCCCTCGCCTGTTTTCACGGTGGGACGCTTCGCACGGTTGTGAATGTAATTTACATCCAGCGTCTTGCCCGCCGGGATGACAATATAAGCATACCGCGCGATAAAGCGATTGTCCGCCGCGTGCAATTCCTCCGGCCGCTCCAGCACGCCAATCCATTCCGGGTCGCCCACGAATGAATCGCTCAGCAGATAGGTGTTGGTCGCAATTTCGGGAATCGATAAATTGGTGACCGCGATGAGCGCACCATTGGTGCGGTTCACGTACGACGGTACCCCACTGTTATCTGTGACTACCACCGGCCAGGTTCCATTCTTATCAAACCGTCCATTGCGATTCAGGTCGATATAATACCGGAATTCACGCTCACCGGTCCCGGCATTCGTCACCACATACACCGGCGGGCGCGGATTAAACAACAGGCTCGCGATATTAATGTTGCGGTCCTGGCTGTCAATGATCGGCGCGCCATTA
>Ga0265338_10004789_pt1 | contig 18082 bp, 15 predicted proteins | sample 42126metaG_FD_193579 | JGI IMG/M metagenome (GOLD analysis project Ga0265338, IMG submission 193579) | Rhizosphere microbial communities from Carex aquatilis grown in University of Washington, Seatle, WA, United States - 4-21-26 metaG | ecosystem: Host-associated > Plants > Roots > Rhizosphere... | reverse complement strand
CGCATTGCACAGCAAAACCTCCTTGAAAAAAGAATCCTTACCAACACTATGCAATCCTACGCGTCAACGCCATGTTGGAAAAGGGAAAGACCCTGGTTGCCGGATGAACACTGTTGACCCGCCCCTCGTCAACTACGTAGAATGAACGCGCTGCCAGGGGGGGTGCTCTCTTCTTCTGCCACGGGTTTCCCCATGCCGATCTCACGTCGCGCGTTCACCCTGATCGAGTTGTTGGTTGTGATCGCGATCATCGGCATTCTGATCGCAATCGTTCTGCCTGCCGTGCAATCGGCCCGCGAATCGTCGCGCCGCACGCAGTGCCTCAACAACCTCAAGCAAATCGGCATCGCGATGCAGAACTATCACGATTCCTATCGGCGTTTCCCTCCGGCGTATGTTACGGTGCCAGGCGGCAATTCGATCGTTGGCGCGCCCGACCCAACCACTGGCGACACGGGGCCCGGTTACGGTTTCTTGATGCTGGCGCTGCCCCAAATGGAACAGCTCGCATTGTACAGTTCGTTCAACACCAACCTTAATTGCTGGGATCCCGCGAACGCCGTCGCCGCCGCGACCCCGGTCGCCCCTTACATTTGTCCCTCGGCGACCGGCGGTGATGGCCCATACGGCATCATTAATTCTTCAGGCACGGTGCTGGCCAAGTTCTCACGCAGCACGTATGTAGGGGTGGCTGGGCGGATCGCCGTGTGGGATAACCCGGCCGCCGATTTATCTACGTTCGCCGACGGCGTGCTGTATCGGAATAGCCGTACCAAGATCGCCGATATTCGTGACGGCACCAGCAGCACAATGATGGTCGGTGAGCAGACCCCCTATCACAGTTTTTCAACCTGGGTAGGTATCATGCCAGGAACGATCTCACCACCTGCACCGGCGTTCGCCACTGTTCTCCCTGATCTCGCCGCGGCCCAGGTGAACGTGCATACTGGGCCGTCACCCAATGAGGTTCCGCCCATCATCAAACCGCCAAACCAGCCACTGGCAAATCCCGACGAAATGTGGGCGAATCATCCCAGCGGGTGCAATGTGATGTTCTGCGACGGTAGCACCCGTTTCATTTTCGAAACAGTCGACCCGGTCATCTGGTCGCGGCTGGCGACTCGCTCGAAAAATGACATCGTCGCGGATTTTTGACGTGGCGCGCCCTGGGAAACTCAGAATTCCGATGAAACCGGAAAAGGCCGACGAGCGGCGCGTGCGGCTGCAATCGCGAATCCGTCAGGCCGGCCTGCGGAGCACGCTAGGACGAGTGTGTGTCCTCGAGAAGCTGGAATCGGCGAACGGTCCGATGAGTCATGCCGAGCTGGTCGACGAACTTTCCAGCCACGACTTCGATCCCGCCACGACGTATCGAAACCTTGTCGACATGGCCGAGGCAGGGGTATTGTCGCGGGTCGATTTGGGCGACCACACCTGGCGGTTTGAACTCCGGCGTGAGGGTGAGGTCGCTCATTCGCGGCACCCGCACTTCGTTTGTGTCGACTGCGGCGACGTCGCCTGCTTGTCGGCTGAGGCCTTCGACGTTTCTTTGTCGCCGGAACTGCGATCGGGCGGATTCGGCGAAGTGACCGAGATCGTGCTCAAAGGGCTTTGCCCGCAGTGTCAGTGAGTGCAGTATCTGTGAGCGCGAGGTCGCTGGCGATTTATCGCCAATTCTTCATGGTATTGACGCGATTGCCGACCTCCTATACAATCGCAACTCAATTGCAAATTCGGTCGTTCATCGGGTTAACCCATGAAAGTTCGAAGTCGCCGCCGGGTCACCTTGCTCGCGCTGCATGTCTATGCGCTAGCATGCTGCTTCTCGGATCTTTGGCACACGCACCATGAGTCGCTTGCCGAGCAAACCCACCGGCCATCGCTCGTCGAACGCATAATTGTCGAGCGGGTAAAGCGGGGCGAACAGCATCATTACCACGCCCCAAAGCCGCACGTCGGCGACACGAACGACGGCTGTGGTCACCCAAGCGACCATCACGACTCGTGCGCCGTTTGCCGCTTCGTGGCCCAAAGCTCATTGCCCAGCTTGCCGGTCGCCGAACCGCCCTTGGGCGGGTTGACCGACAGTCTGCGTATCGCCCCCCTCAGCGTCTTCATCTCGTCGGTTCCCTCCGATTGCCTTGCCCGCGCTCCTCCCGCGGCGGGCTGATTCTTTTCTTTGCCCACCGGCGCATGTTCGTCGCCTCGTTTTCCGCGAGCCGCGGGTTCCGTGTGTCGCTGTTTCCTTGCGACTCTGGTTCTTTGCGACACTGCGCCGCCCCGGCGAGGACTTCCTGATCGCTCGTCGCGGAACGTTTCCGCCGAAGTGCTGTTAGCTCACAGATTAGCCCGTATTCCATTGGAGGAAGTTCCTCATGCGTACTCAACGTTGCGCATTCACGCTGATCGAATTGCTGGTCGTGATCGCGATCATTGGCCTGCTCGCCGCGCTGTTGCTGCCAGCCGTGCAGACCGCCCGCGAGTCGGCCCGCCGGACGCAATGCACGAACAATCTGAAACAAATCGGCATCGCATTACACGATTACCACGATGTCGTAGGGCGTTTTCCGCCCGCGTACGTGGTCTCTCCCAGCACCAATCTGCCGATGGGACCACCCGACCCAAACACCGGCGACACGGGGCCAGGCTACGGCTTCTTGATGTTATCACTCCGGTACCAGGAGCAGGGGGCACTGTATGCGACTTTCAATACGAACCTCGCCTGCTGGTCCCCCGCCAATGCGGTCCCAGCTGCGACGATCGTACCCACCTATATCTGCCCCTCGGCCACGAACATGAACCCGAACCCGTACAATGTCATCGACGCATCGGGCAACACGCTCGCGGTCTTCGCGCGTGCGAATTACGTCGGCGTCGCGGGAAGGTACTCTCCTTGGCAACAATATTACGATCCGGGGATGGATCTCACTCAAATATGCGACGGGGTGCTCTATCGCAACAGCCGCACGCGCCTGGCCGACATCCGTGATGGCACGAGCCAAACGTTGATGGTCTCGGAAAAAACCCCATACCATAGCGACTCGACCTGGGTGGGTGTCGTGCCCGGCGGTGTCACCAACCCGACCCCGATGTTCGCTTTTGTCGGCCCCGATCCTTCGGCGTCTCAGGTCAACGTGCATACCGGGCCGACACCGTTGGAGCACCCGCCGGTTATCAAGCCCCCTTGCCAGCCGTTGGCAAACACCGACGAGGTCTGGGCGGAGCATAGCGACGGCGCCAATGTGTTGCTCTGCGACGGAAGTGTGAGGTTCGTTTCAAAAGACATTAACGTCCTCACCTGGTCACGAATGGGCACGCGCGCTGCCAACGACATCATCAATAGCGAGTTTTGATTAATCAAAAGGATGAGGAATACAATGAAATCGATCCAATGTTTCGCTTGGGGCCTGGTCACAGTCGCCGGCCTGCTCGTGACGGGCTGCGCCAAACCTCCACAAGTCAGCCAGGGCAACCGTAAGTTGATCGACGGACTCCGCACGGCAACGTCGGCCCGGGAAACGTCTTGGCTGGAAGCTTGCGCGGAGTTGTTGGAAGAGGGGAAGAGAAAAAGAACGGTCTCCGACGTCGAGGACCAGGAGTTCAGCGCTATCATCGCCCTGGCGCGCGAAGGCAAATGGGAGCAGGCGGAGGCCGAAGCGATCCGCTTGGGCAAAGCGCAAAAACCGACGCCCGACGACGTGGCCCGTCTCGAAGCCGCCCAGGGGCGTAAGCCGGAGAAGTAATCGGTCAAGGTGAAACTTCTCGCTTTGGACATTCTCCCTCCGGGCGGATAGATTGGGCGCGAGCGATTTCAGCCGAGGGCGCCGACGACGCATTCGCATTTGAAATCGACGATCCGGTACGTGTTTGGCGATTGCCACAGTGAGTTAGACCATGTCCAAAATGAAATCACTCCCCCGCCGCAACCAGGTCAAGACCGCTGATACCTGGGACCTTTCCAGCCTTGTCACGTCCGACGACGCCTGGGACACCGCCTTCAGCGAGTGGGAGCGGCAGATTGCTGGGTACGCTAAATACAAGGGAAAGCTCGGCGAATCGGCCAAGCGCCTGGCCGACTGCCTCAAATTCGACTGTGACTTCGATCGTGCCGGCGAGCGCCTTGGAACGTACGCGTTCCTCAAAACGGCCGAAGACACGGCCAACAGCGACTACCAGCGAATGCTTGGCCGGCACCGCAATGCATCGAGCCGGGCGGCGCAGGAAGCGAGCTACATCCGTCCCGAGATCCTGGCCATTCCCCAAGCCAAGATCAAGAAGTTCATGGCAGGCAAGGAACTGGCCCCGTACAAACTGCTCCTCGAGCGACTGCTGCGCGACCGGCCGCACACGCTTTCGGACCGCGAGGAGAAGCTGCTGGCGATGCAAAGCGAAATGGCCGCTGCGGCGGGCCTGATCTTCCGACAGTTGAACAACGCCGATTTGAAATTCGGCGCGATTGAAAATGACCGCGGCCAACAGATCGAGCTGAGCCACGCCTCCTTTTCAGCATTGCTTCATTCGCCCAAGCGCCCGGTCCGCCAGCAGGCATTCACCCAGTATTATCAGGCATTCGCAGCTCACGAAAACACATTGGCCGCCACGTTGGCTGGTTCAATCCAGCGTGACGTGTTCTACGCCCGCGCGCGATCATTCGGTAGTTCGCGCGAGGCGGCGCTCTTTCCCGACAACGTGCCCGTGAAAGTCTACGACAACCTGATCGCCTCGGTCCATCGTCACCTGCCTTCGCTCTACCGATACTACGAGCTGCGTCGGCGGAAAATGAAACTCAAGCGGATCCACCAGTTCGACACCTACGTGCCGATCTTGAGCGAGCTGGAAGCGAAGCACACCTGGAAGCAGGCCTGCGACGTCGTGGTCGAATCGCTGAAACCATTGGGCACCGATTATTGCCGTGTGCTGGAGGCGGGCCTCTCGGGTCGCTGGTGCGACCGTTACGAAAACCAGGGAAAGCAGAGCGGTGCCTTCAGCTCCGGCACATTCGACGGAGAACCCTATATCCTGATGAACTACCAGAGCGACGTGCTGGACCACGTCTTCACGCTGGCCCACGAGGCGGGGCACTCGATGCACTCCTACTACTCTGCGCGGCATCAACCCTATCAATACTACAATTACACGATCTTCGTCGCTGAAGTGGCCAGCACTTTCAACGAACAGCTCCTGTGCCGGCACATGATGGCCCGGGCCGCGGACGACCGGCAAAGAGCCTTCCTGATCAACCGTGAGATCGACGCGATCCGCGGCACCATCCTGCGGCAGACGATGTTCGCCGAATTCGAAATGCTCACGCACGAGTTGGCCGAACGCGACGAGCCTTTGACGGTAGAGCGGTTCAAGAGCGTCTACCGCGAGTTGCTCGATCGCTATTTCGGGCCCGGCTTCACACTTGACGCGGAGCTGTCGTTGGAGTGTTTCCGCATTCCGCACTTTTACCGTGCGTTTTACGTATATAAGTACGCCACCGGCCTTTCGGCGGCGATTGCATTGGCTGAGCGCGTTCTGTCGGGTGGCCGGCGCGAGCTGGACGATTACCTTAGTTTCCTCAAAGGGGGTTGTTCGCAAGACCCCCTCGACTTGTTGCGTGGAGCCGGCGTCGACATGGAACAGCCCTCCGCCGTCGATACGGCGCTTGCGTATTTTGGCAGGTTGGTCGAAGAGCTAGAGGATCTGCTCTGACAGGATTTGCCTACGTGCGTTGAAAGTTCCGTGGCTCTTAGGTGGCACCCCCCCTGGCCGCCAATCGCCGCCAAGGGCGCTGTCAAACAATCCAGCCTTCGGTCACTGCGCCCGCCGGCAAAAGGCCGCCAGGTCGCAGCCGTCGTCCGATGCAGTCGTGCCAGCCATGGCAGCAGGCTTTATGCGACTCGCAGCAAGCATCGCGCGATTCGCAGCCGCTTGGCGTAAATCGCAGCTACAAGCCTTTTCGCCATTTCAAGTTACGTCGCATTGAGCCTGCTCTCTTTGAGAACTTTCAATTCCAGTGTGTGTTTCGACTGATCCATTTCCAGACCAAATTGGTACATCGGCGTAACCTGGTGAAACCTGCGAGGCTGCGGGACGGCGAAATCTCGGCAAACAGGGTCAATTCGACACTTCCGTCAGGCCGACTAAAACCGAGGAGTGCATTCGATCATGGCAAGCCAAGGAAGGTTGCCCGTGCCACGTCTTTCGATTCTAATCCCCGCCCTCAACAGCCCAGAACGTCTGGAGCACACGCTGGTATCGGTCCTGGGAAACCGGCCCGAGCAATGCGAAGTGGTGGTGGTCTTGGCGCACCCTTACGACGATCCGTATGACCTGGCTGGCGAGGTCCGGTTCATCGCGGCGCGTCGTGGCGCCGGCCTGGCGGAATGCGCCAACCTGGGCATACGCGAGTGCCATGCTCCTATCGTCCATTTGCTGGCCTGCGGTGCGATCGTCGAGGAGGGTTGGACCCATACGCCGCTTCAGCATTTTCGTGACGAGCGTCTCGCTGCGGTCGCACCCTTGGTGCTCGACGAGCATGACCAGGCGCGAGTCGTATCAACCGGGCTGGAATATCATCCGGGTGGGGTTCGTCGGCTGCGCGGTCGTGGGCTGTGGGCAGAAGAGGCGAGAGAACCAGCAACGACGATTCTGGGACCGACGGCCCAAGCGGCTTTCTATCGACGTCTCGCCGTGTCGCCGACACGCGCCCTTTTCGACGAATCGCTAGGCGATTCCTTCGTCGACGTCGACCTGGCCCTGCGACTTCGCCAGTCCGGCTACGTGGCTTGCTTTGAACCCGCATCGATCGTTTACCAGGTTGCCGGCGATTCTCCCCAACCCAGTGGCTTCGCCGCCGCGCGGCACGCGGAGCGGCTCTTTTGGCGCCATGCTCCGATGTCGGGCTGGACGCGGTCGATCGCATTGCACAGCCTGGTCGTGGGAGGCGAATTCTGCCGTGGCTTTCCCAGGCCCCGCGCGCTGACCCACCTGGCCGGCCGCATGGTAGGGGGTTGTGACTGGGGATTTCATCGGCGCCAACGGCGCCGCTGGACGCTACCGTCGGCCGTCGTTGGATCCGAGCTGAGCGCCGAAAGCACCTCCGGCAATCTAAGCGGCCCGGCGGAGTCAACAGGTGCTAGGTGCCGTTTCGACCATCGACATTTGCATCCTGATCCGTCGAAGCGCGTCGCAGATTTCACCGCCAACCAGACGCAATCGGCGAGCTAGAACAAAGCTCGTCAGCGAGGTCGCGGTGTGGCACTTGGCAGTTGGGCTTTCCCATTGGTGCGCGTCTCGGGCACAGGAGGTCCTTGGCGGACGACGATCGGCGCACGACGGGAATGCGCGCTTGATTCCGCCGATTGTGATGTTCGACCATTGGTGCCGCGGCTTGAATTCGGCCCGCCGCGGGCCGATGAGCGACCTTCGGCGATGAACGTGGAATCCGTGTCCATCAACGTATCGTCTTCGTTGGCCGCGAAAAACAGCTCGCAGGCGGCGTCGAAGAGAGTAAGGGCATCGTCTTCGGAATTGGCGGCGTGCAGTTTTTCGCGCAACTTGCCAACCAGAAACCATCCCTTTGGCCATCGCACGGCGACGATGTCTGCCACTTCGGCGAGCAATTGATAAACTCGCGCCCGCGTCAGACCCAAACGCTGCGCGGCCTGGCGCACGGTCGCGCCGGTCGACGACATGCGCCGGACGGCTAACCTGGCGACCTGGCTCGTGGCGTCGGTGCGCACCTGGTTCAACAGGGGTTTGACGAACTTTTCTCGAATTTCTGCGCGCGAGACCGGCGATTGCGATACGAGTGAGTCAATCACCCATGCTTCGAGCGCTGCGATCGACCGCGGCACGATTTGCACCGCCAGGTGCGGCCGGTTGCCGGCATGCGCCAAGATCGCGTGCAAGCTGCCGAACACCTCGAGCACCGCGTTTACCCGCTTCACTCCGTGTGTCTTGAGACTGCGAATCTCGGCCAGGCTGAGATTCGTGTAATTCGATAGCGGCAATCGCCAGATCACTCGAGGCAAGTCCCGTAGTGTCTGGGCCAGCCTTCCTAACATTTCCTGTTCCAGATGATGCTTGGTAACCGTCGCTTGCCATTGAACCCATAAAGCCTCGGAAACGACGGCGGCGTCGAATTCGTCAGCCGTATCTGGGTCAACGTTACAGGCCGTCGGATCCTTCGGCGCCAAGTCGATCGGCGGCGCCAAGGAGCCCGGCGGAAGCGGTTGCGATGCGCGGTTGAGCAACATGATGAGCGTTTGCAACTTGCGAATGCCGATGCCCGGAGTCGCCAATAAATCGGCAAGGGGGGTTTTCAATAACTCGCCGAGCGCGCGATCGAGAAAGGCCATAGGCAGGCGCCGATCGCCCGAGACCACCCAATACGCCAGAGGTTTCAGCAGTCGGTCGGCAAAGTCAGATTGCGTCAACAGCTTCCGCCGTACGTCATCTAGTCCCGCCGTTAGATTGTAGTCAAGCGCTGTATTCGTTTTCGTTCGATACATTTTGCCGTATTTGCTCCGGGTATCTTCAACGGCAGGGTGCAATCCCCTTCCAAAGGGTTGCCTACTGGGTAGTTTCTGTCCAAGCTGGCGTTTTCGAGACCAGTCTGCGCAAAGCTAATCGGGCGATGTCCCCTTTGACTCGCTAGGGGCGAAAAGCCCGTCGCGCAAGTTGACGCCAAGACAAGGGAAAAACAGCAAATTTAATGCCGGTCTTGGAGCCAGTCCAAAAATCACAGAGCAAGGTGAGTTGCCCGCATTGCAACGGCAGTCTCGACAGTGGGCCGTAACCTGCCGACTAATATGCGTTGCGGTGGCGCAGCCCGCGCCACAGAGTGAGGCAAAGAATCTTGCAGTCAAGCCAGAGCGACCAGTTGCTGATGTAGTACAGGTCGCACTCCAAACGCCGCCGCAATGAGGTGTTGCCGCGCCAGCCGTTGACCTGGGCCCAGCCGGTGATGCCCGCCTTGACCTGGTGCCGCTGCGCGTAACTGGGAAACTGCCGGCGGAAGCGTTCGACGAACACGCCCCGTTCGGGCCGAGGTCCGACCAGGCTCATGTGGCCCGCCAGGACATTAAACAACTGCGGGAGCTCGTCCAGACTCCACCGGCGCATGAAGCGCCCCAGCGGCGTGCAGCGTTGGTCGTCGCGATTTGCCCAAACGGGTCCGGTAGTGCGCTCAGCGTCGACTCGCATGCTGCGGAACTTGAGCATGCCGAAAGTCCGGCCACCCAAACCGGCCCGCGGCTGCTTATAGAGTACCGGCCCGCGGCTGGTGAGCTTGATCAACGCCGCAAGCAGGACCATCCACGGCGCCAAGATCGCCAGCGCCAGTGCCGCCAGGGCGATATCCATGGCACGCTTCGCGACTCGCCGCCAGCCATAGTGCGGGTTGCCGCGTAGGCTGAGGAACGCCACGTCGTCGATCTCCATAGATCGGACGCGCATGCCCGCCAGGTTCGGCAGGTCGGGTACGAGTTGCACTTCGATCAACAAATCAGCCAAGGCGCGGTACACGTTGGGTAGCTCGCCATAGCGCGACAGCGGCAGGGCGACGAACACGTGGTCGATCCGATGCGCGGCGACGATCACACCCAATTGATCGATCGTTCCCAACCGCGGCAGCCCGATCGGCTCGGACTTGCCCGGCGCGTCGACGTAGCCGACCGCTCCCAAGCCAGTCCAGGCGTTCCTCCGTATGGTGCGGGCGACGAGCCGGCCGGTGCGTCCGCTGCCGACGATCACCGCGCGGCCATAGTTCAAACCCTGGCTGCGGAGGTATTTCACCACCCGCCACACGACACGCCGCGCGACCGAGAGTGCCACGGCGTTCAGCCCCAGGAACAGCGCCAGCGCCAACCGCGACTCATACAGATCGCGGCGATAGAAGACCGACGTAATGGCCAGCACGAATAACAGGCCGCTCGCCTGGCAAACGCGGCCAATTTCGTGCGGCATTTCGCGCAGTCGATGGACCTCATACATCCCGCAAGCACGGTAGGCGACGCCGGCCAAAAGCAAGAGCAGGGGTAACTCGCCGGCAACGACGTTGAGCTTGGGCACGCCGTGTTCGGCGGACCAGAGGGAATAGCGGAGAAAATAGGCCGCGAACCAGACCCCGGCCGTCACCGACAGATCACAGGCCAGAAATGCCAGACCGAGTTTTTGTCCGTGCCGACGATACATCCTTGGATCGCCATTCTTCCGTAAGGAACGCCCGCCGCCGGGCAATTTCCAAAGGGGCAACACCCCAGTCAAGTATGGCAGGTTGAAGACCTGCCCCACGAGAACGCCCTCCGTGGCGTTTACTGGAAGGCTTGTAGCAAGTTGGGCGGTTTAGGTCAATGTCAGCGTTGTTCAAGCGGCCATCCGCTCAAGGCTGTTTTTGGCGCCATTCGTGGTTATCATCGTGGTAGTTCCGCATCTTCGACTTTCACCGCGCGAAACCGACCTTATGACATCTCAATTCTCTCGACGGGACGTACTTAGCATGACCAGCACGACACTCGGCGCCGGTGCCTTGGCGGCGCTGGGCACGCACCCTTTGCCGGCGGCCGATACCGGCGGCGACAACTTGGAACCCTTTGGCTATGCGCTTAACACCGGCACAATCCGTGGTCAGAAGCTGAGCCTCGACCAGCAGATCGTGGTCGCGGCCAAGGCCGGCTACCAGGGCATCGAGCCTTGGATCAACGATATCGAAACCTTCGTCGCTGAGGGCGGCTCGCTGGCGGACCTTGCCAAGCAAGCAAGCGACCTGGGAATTGCCGTTGTCAGCGCGATCGGCTTCGCCCAGTGGATCGTCGACGACGACGCCCAGCGGGCAAAAGGACTGGAAGACGCGCGCAGGGCGATGGACCTGGTAGCGAAGCTCGGAGGCACGCGACTCGCCGCGCCACCGGCCGGTGCCACCGACAAGCCGGGACTCGACCTGTTCCGGGCAGCCGAGCGCTATCGGGCACTCTTGGAGTTGGGTGATGAGATGGGTGTCGTGCCGCAGGTCGAGGTCTGGGGTTTCTCGAAGAACCTCGGCCGGTTGGGCGAAACGTTGCTCGTGGCGAGCGAGAGCGGGCATCCCAAGGCCTGCCTCTTGCTGGATGTGTACCATCTTTACAAGGGAGGCTCTGGATTCGGCGGGCTGCGGCTCTTGGGCGGCGCCGGAATGCACGTGTTTCACGTCAACGATTACCCTGCCGATCCGCCGCGCGATAAGATCAGCGATGCGGATCGCGTCTACCCGGGCGACGGCGTAGCACCGCTGGGCGAGCTGTTTCGCACGCTGCGCGACGCCGGCTTTCGCGGCATGCTCTCGTTGGAGTTATTCAACCAGGAATACTGGAAGCAAGACGCTCTGTCCGTCGCTAAGACCGGTTTGGAAAAAACACGTCGGACGGTGCGAAAGGCGCTGGGGTAGGTTGCGCCTGGCTTGCAACTCGGTCTCGATTGGCGACAATCGACCTCATATTGAGAACCCTTCGTCGGAAGCAACGATGCGCCTCTGGCAAGTGTGCCTGGTTTGTTCAGTGGCTTGTGCCCCTTGGAGCGCCGAGTGGCTAATTGGTGCTGAGTCCCACCGACCACCAATCGGCGACGAAATTGACGAACTTCGTTTCAAGGACATCAGGTTTCTCCCTCGCTCGCTCGACGACTTCGGCGAAAAGCGGGCTTTCGTCGTCGTCTTCACGAGTACCACCTGTCCGTTGGTGCAGAGATACTGGCCCAAGCTCAAACGGCTCGACGAGCAATTCCGCGGCCGGGGCGTACAGTTCGTCGGCGTCAACGCCAGCCCAGGCGATACCATTCCGGACGTCGCCCAACAGGCAATCGACTTCGGCGTGGAGTTTCCTGTGGTCAAGGACGCCGACGGATCATGCGTGCGCGCTGTTGGTGTCGAGCGCACTCCGGAAGTCGTCGTCCTTGACAGTAATCGCCGGCTGCGCTATCGCGGCCGAATCGACGATCAATACAGGCTCGGTGGCGCTCGGCCCGATGTCGTCCACGACGATCTACAGCGCGCACTCGAAGAACTGCTCGAAGATCGACCCGTGCAAGTGCCAGAAACGCCGGTCGACGGTTGCAGAATCACGCCGCCGTCGGCGCCACGGTTCGATTTGCCCGTGACGTTCCACGAGCACGTCCAGCCCCTGCTCCAGCGGCATTGTCAGCAGTGCCATCGGCGTGGCGCGACGGCCCCTTTCTCTTTGATCACATTCGATGAAGTTGCCGCTCACGCCGAAACGATCGCCGAGGTCGTCGGCGAAGGTCGGATGCCGCCCTGGTATGCGAACCGCCAGCAGCAATTCGCCAACGAGCGCGGACTCTCCACCGTCGAGCGAAACCAAATCGTCGCCTGGGCGCAGACCGGCCGGCTGCCAGGTGACCCCGAGAAAGCCTCGCAGCCCTTGACTTTTCACGATTCCGCCTGGGAAATCGGCGAACCGGACGTGGTGACGACAGCCCTGGGAACCCACAGCCTGCCTCCAGATGGCTTCGTGGACTACAAGTATGCAATTCTCCCGTACGTCTTTTTCGACGAGACGTGGATCTCCGCCGCGGAGATTCGTCCGTCGAACCCCAGCGTAGTCCATCATTGCAACATGGCCTACGTGGCCCTCGGCCAGCAGTTCAGCGAGGGCAATTTCATCACAGGGCGTGTGCCCGGCGGCACACCCATGATCCTCGACGATGGACTCGCGCTGCGGATCCCCAAAAATTCGGTGTTGGCTCTGCAGATCCACTATACGACGACGGGCAAGCCGGAAACGAATCGCATGTCGGTCGGTTTACGATTTCCGCGCGGCACCGTTCGACAGGAATTGCACCATGTGCAGGCCACGACCTCGCGGTTCGAAATCCCTCCGGGAGCGGCGGCGCATCCCGTCAAGGCAGTTCGCATTCTGCCGTGCGACGCCAGTGGGTTGGGCATGTTCGCCCACATGCACTTGCGAGGTAAGGACATGACCTTCCGGGCGATCTATCCGACGGGAGAGAACGAGACGCTGCTCTCGATTCCCAATTACCATTACGATTGGCAGCAGAACTATCGCTGGAAACCTGGAACGAAGAAATTTCCCCGAGGGACGCGCATCGAGGTCACGGCACATTTCGACAACTCTCGGTTCAACCCCTTTAACCCGGACCCAACGGCCACCGTCCGTCATGGCCCGCAGACCGTGCAGGAGATGATGTTCGGATTCTTCTTCTACACCGCAGACGGGGAAGACTTGCAATTAAACGTCGACCCCAAGACGGGCCGACGAAATGCCGAGAGTAAGCCTTAGCGCCTCTCCCTATCCCATCATCGCCGTTGCGCTGTCGAAGGGCCGTCGACGATCCCAACTAAGGGACGCCGATCGCAATTCGCTCACCAAATCCTTACAAGATCCAAACTAGACTCGTCCCGGCGAACTGTCATCATGTTCGTATGTGTAAAGTGGTGGAGTCTGCACTTTTGGTTTGAACGGGCACGGAAGCGGAATCGACGGGTCTAGTGGTTCCGTCCGCGGGACGTGCATTCATGATCGAAATCAAGCATCGAATCAATGCCGCCGTCCTGTTGCAGTTGACGACATCGCAGTTGCACGGCCAGAAGCTCGAAGGTGCTCAGTTGGCCGAGGCAGACCTGGCGGGCGTCAACCTGACCGGTACGAACCTGATCAACGCCGATCTCAGCAAGGCCGACTTACGACGCAGTTGCCTGGCAAGCGCCTTGCTCGACGGCGCCAATCTGACGGCCACTTTGCTTTCCGGCGCCGATCTCACCGATTGTCGCCTGGTCGGGGCGAACCTCTCGTGGGCCAAACTCCGAGAGGCAAACCTGCGGTACGCGTTCTTATCGGGCGCCAACCTCTATTGCGCCGACCTGACCAAGGCCGATCTTAGTATGGCCGACCTGCGAGCCAATCTCAGCGAGGCCAACCTCGCCGAAGCCAACCTGCAAGGCGCCAACCTCAGCGGCGCCAACCTGCAAGGGGCGAACCTCGAACGGGCCAACTTGACCGGGGCAAACCTGACCAACGCCAATCTTTTCGGCGCGAAACTGGCGGCGGCCGTGCTCCAAAAGGTCATCGGTTTTCGCGGAGCGACCTCGCGCCCCGTGCCGATCAGGGCGGCACCCCGCAAGGAATGGTGGCGGCTGTGGAATTGAGCAGCGACAAGCAACTGCATGCCGATTCGGTCCTGGCCGAACTGCATTCGCACTCCTTCGAGGTTGGCCCCCAATCGCTCGGGCGAGAAGTGGCCGAGGAATTCGAAGCACGGCCCGAATTGCCGGGCGTGACCGTCGTGCAGCAGGTCGTTCAGCAGGTTGGCCAATTGCGGCGCGTCGTCGGCATGATCTCTCGGGAGAAATTCCTCGAGCACCTCAGTCGCCCTTACGGTCTTGAATTGTACATGCGCCGCCCGATTCAGGCGATGCTCGACGCCAACGAGGTCGAGCACATGGAACTGCCGGGGAGTTTCGGCGTACATGAAGCGGCCCGCATTGCGCTGTCGCGCCCGGTCGATCTGGTCTACGAGCCGATCGTGATCGCTCACGGTGACGGCAAATTCAGCATGGTGGGAATCCACACGCTTCTCCTCGCGCAATCACATCTCCTAGCCCTGGCCAACGAGACCATCCGCCGCCAGAAAGAGCTGGCCGACGAGGCCAACAGCGCCAAGAGCCGTTTCCTAGCCAACATGAGCCACGAAATCCGCACGCCGATGAACGGCATCCTCGGCATGGCGGAACTGCTGCTCGACACAGAGCTCACTCGCGAACAACGCGACTACCTCGAAACGATCAATCTTTCGGCCGAGTCGTTGCTGACCGTGATCAACGACATCCTCGATTTCTCCAAGATCGAGGCCGGCAAAATGGAGCTCGACCGTCACGAATTCAACCTCCGCGACAACCTCGGCGACATGCTCAAGCCGCTCTCCTTCAGGGCGCATGGGAAGGGGCTCGAGTTGACCTACCTCGTCACGACCGACGTGCCCGACACGGTGCTGGGCGACGCCGGGCGGCTGAGGCAAATGATCGTCAACCTGGCGTCGAACGCGGTCAAGTTCACGGAACGAGGCGTCGTCGCCCTTGAAGTCGATTGCCAGCGGCAGGACCACGATTCAGCGATTCTGCACTTCGTCGTCAGCGATACGGGTATCGGAGTCCCTGCCAATCGGCTGCAAGGCATCTTCGAGGCGTTTGAACAGGCCGACAATTCGACCACGCGAAAATATGGCGGGACGGGGTTAGGACTGGCGATTTCCGCGAAGCTGGCGGAACTGATGGGCGGGCAAATTTGGGCCGAGAGTTTAGAGGGGTATGGTAGCCGGTTCCACTTCACAGTTCAATTCGGCGTATCGCCGTTGTCCGGCCCGGTCGCGAACGTGCCGAAGTGGCCCGAGCTGCGAGCGCTTATCGTCGACGACAGCGTGATTACCCGCCGCTGGCTTGGGGTCATGCTCGACGAACGGCGCATTCCCTGGGTTGCGGCCGAGACCGCGCGCCAGGCGTTGGACCTGTTTCGCGATGCGGCGCAAAATGGCAAAGCGTTTTCCTTGGTGATCGTCGACGCGCATCTCCCTGATCTCGACGGCGAGGCCCTTTGCCAGCGGATGGTCCAAGAGAGAGCGTCGGGGGCAGAGCGGTTCGTCATGCTCACATCGCCCGGACACCCCGAGGCCACGCCACGCCGCGATGACACCCGGCAAATCGCCTTCGTGACCAAGCCCGTCAAGCCCTCAGAACTCAATGCCGCCATCGGGCGGCTGATCGATCCCAATGCAGGTGGGATGGCGACCGGCATCCCTCGCGCGGGCATCGCCGAGCGTGCGCCGCTCTTGATTTTGCTGGCGGAAGACGGCGTAGTGAACCAACAGGTGGCTACCCGGCTGCTCGAAAAACGCGGTTATTCCGTCAAGATCGTCACCAACGGTCGCGAAGCGGTCGCGGCCCTTTCGGTTGATCATGACTTCGACCTGGTCCTGATGGACGTGCAGATGCCCGAAATGGACGGCCTGGCGGCCACATCCGCAATTCGCGAATTCGAGCGATCGCGCGACCGCCACACGCCTATCGTGGCGATGACGGCGCACGCGATGAAAGGGGACCGCGAGCGCTGCCTGGCCGCCGGCATGGACGGCTACGTGACCAAGCCGATCCGAGGTAACGAATTGTTTGCCGCGATCGACGAAGTCGTTCAAAGGCGAGCCAAGCAGGCCGCTGGACAGCTCTCCGGAAGACGCGCGGGACAAAGCGCCGGCGACGACTCGCCCAACGGCGAGCATCTCCCGTTAATTGTCGGCGGGCCGCCGCCGACCCTCGACGCCACCTCGAAAGTCGTCGACTGGGATGAGGCGTTGTCCGGACTCGGTGGGGATCGAGAATTGCTGAACTATGTGATTGGGCTGTTTTTTGAAGAGTTGCCGGGCTTGTCGTCGCAAATCGAAGCAGCGATTCGGGCGAGGGACGCGGCGACATTGAAGCGAACAGCCCATACACTCAAGGGATCGCTCGGTCATCTCGCCGCGCGGGACGCGGTCGAAGCCGCCTCGCGGCTCGAACAGCTCGCGACTGCCGGCGCGACGGCGGACGGAATTCTGACGGATAGCGCGCATGCAGCCAGCGCCGACCTTCACCGGGCATTAGTGTACGAGCTCCAACGGCTGGAGCCAGTCTTGAACGAATACAGAACTCCTATGGCCAGCGGCCATTTGCAAGGACCATGTTAGAGTTTCGCAAGATTTGTCCAATCGGATTGACTTTCAGTGAGCTTATTGTTTACTGCTATCCGGAGAACCCATGATGACCGGAGAACCCGTTGAATTGCCCGTGGCGCCCGATTGTGTTGCCCCGGCGCATGGTGACTTGAAGCCCAAGATCCTGATCGTCGACGATTCGGCGCTGGAAGCGCGTCTGGCGGCCAAAATTCTCGAACATCACTTGCCCGTCGAGATCATCTTCGCGCAAGACGGCCTGGAAGCCTTGGAATGCATTGCGGCCCAGGCGCCCGACCTAGTGCTGACCGATATGCAGATGCCACGGATGGACGGCCTGACCCTGTCGGCACGGGTTCGTGTGTCCTTTCCCTTCATCCCGGTGATCCTCATGACCGCGTATGGTAGCGAGGAAACCGCACTTACCGCCCTGCGGGAAGGGGCGGCAAGCTATGTGCCGAAACGCCACTTGGCGCGCGACCTGGTGGACACCGTGCGTAGCGTGTTGTCTGTATCGGGCGCCGAAAGCCAATACCGGCGCACGCTCGGGGCCTGGGTACAGACGGAGTTCCGCTTTCGCCTGGAGAGCGACGTGGGGTTGATCGCCGGATTAGTCGATCACATCCAGCAATATGCGCGCGTGATGTCGGCCGTGAACGAGGTAGAGCTGATCCGAGTCGGAGTGGCGCTTCACGAGGCGTTGAGCAACGCCATTTATCATGGCAATCTCGAACTCGATTCGGAACTTCGACAAGAGGACAACGACTGCTATTACCAATTGGCCGAGGAGCGACGCACGCTAGAGCCGTATTGCCATCGGCATGTCCATGTCGTGGTGCGCGAATCGCCGCACGAAGGGCGTTATCTGGTCCGCGACGAGGGCCGCGGCTTCGATCCGTCGTCCGTTCCCTCCGACCCGACGGATGCGGCGCATCTCGAGCGGCCCAGTGGACGGGGGCTGTTCCTGATTCGAATGTTCATGCACGAGGTCCGCTTCAACGACCGTGGCAATGAAATCACCATGATCCACCGGCGCGAGCCCCCGCCGCGCTAAACGACGCCGCCGCTAGACGACGCCGCGCCGAACGACGCTGGACTGAACGACATTAAGGAACGAGACATGCTCGAAGTGAAAATGTTGATCAATGACAACGACCTGGTGCAGCTCGAATCGTCCGGAACCGTGTCACGCGACGGTTGGGGGCTGGGTACGAACCCCATCGAGCAGGCCTGCGGTCCGGCGGTCTACTCGAAAAAAGTGCTGCTCAGCCTGGCGAGTTGCCGGTACCTTGATTCGACGGGTGTCGAATGGTTGTTGCGGTGCCACAAGCGGTTCGCCATGGCCGGCGGCAAGCTGATCATCCATTCCGTCGCGCCGGTAGTC
>Ga0265338_10004788_pt1 | contig 18083 bp, 15 predicted proteins | sample 42126metaG_FD_193579 | JGI IMG/M metagenome (GOLD analysis project Ga0265338, IMG submission 193579) | Rhizosphere microbial communities from Carex aquatilis grown in University of Washington, Seatle, WA, United States - 4-21-26 metaG | ecosystem: Host-associated > Plants > Roots > Rhizosphere... | reverse complement strand
CGGCCGAGTCCCAGTGTCCGCTCATCAATCACCACGAAGGCACGCCATGCCGCGGCGTTCGGCGCGGTCGAGACACCGTCGGCGTCCATCATCTGAAGGGACGGAGATCAGGCGTTCTGGCTCGCCACGATCTCCTATGACGCGCCGCCAGATGACCGGTCAACAAATAGCCGATGAGCGGTCGCCCCGGTGGCCCATACGTTAATAGCTGTATTTCGGCGCGCTCGGTGACATCAGGCGTAGCCTGTATGGTGGTGACAAGAGCATGATGACCCCCCGCGCTTAATCTATTAGGTACGGCAGCTGCCACTCGCTAGCTGATCTCGGAAGATCGGCGGTCCCGGTGGCGAGCGGAGGGGGGGTCGTATGACGCTCCGCAAACGGTCTGTCTATTGGCTGGGCGCCGCTGGTCTGCTGCTGGCCGTGGGCGCGGCTATTGTACTCCTGACAGTGAATAAGAGTCAGCAGTCAGCTACCGCGTCCTCTGTCAAGTTGAGCTCAGCTCAGCAGTCGCGCTTGGAACGCGGACTGACGGCGCCAAGCGTCGCAGGAGAGTTGACGGTGGTGGCTGCCGAGGTTCGTGCACCCTTCATGAGCAGAGGCCAGCGGCTCCTTCCAGCCGGCTCGCGCGTACGTATCGAGCCCGCAACGTTCAAGGCCGGGACGGTCAAGACAGCCACCGTGGACGCCGTCCTCACCGGGCCCCACCCCGCCCGCTGGCAGCTTCTGCTCATCAACGAGAGCGGGAACTGGCTCCTAATCGGTACGCGGAGACTCGGGTGAACGGCCGCACGCCACGGCGGATGGCCGTTACTGTGGCAGCCACTGCAGTGCTCGCGCTGAGTCCCACCGGGCTGTCGTCACCGGCGGGCGCGGTCACATCAGCATCCCAGGCTGCGGCAGGCTGCGAGCAAGATTTCGGGACCTCGACGCCGGTGCTGCTCGTGCATGGCTTCCGGGATGGCCCAGCAACGTGGGCAGCTGGCGGATCTCAGTCCATGTCAGCCGCCATTGGCAGGATTCCCGGGGTGAAGGTCGTCACCCCATTCAATTACTCCAGCGAGAACACCAATTGGGTGACCGATCCAGCGATCGGCCCGAAACTGGCTGCCGAGATCACCTGCCTCGCCACCGCTTCCAAGAAGAACGGCGGGCCGGGAAAGGTCATCGTCGTCGCCCACTCGATGGGCGGCCTAGCTGTCCGCTGCGCCCTCGACCCCGGCTGCTCAGGCACGGCCGCCGCACAAGCCAGCCAGCTCGGACTGGTGATCACTTTGGACACCCCCAACCTCGGCAGCCCGCTCGGAGGATCAGCCCCAGATAAGGTGCACTACAAGGGAACGGGCGGATGGCTCTCCACGCGCTTGTGGGGCGTGTGCGACGCGATTCTGCGCTGCCGGGACTTCCTGCTTGTCGGTCCCACGACCCAGGCCGCCAGGGCGATGGCGCTGGGATCCCACGATCTCCAGAAGCTGCAGCCCTTGCCGCCAAAGGCGCCCGTGTTCGCGGTCGCAGGCAAGATCACTGTCGTCGCCACATTGTTCAACCAACCTGTCCCGTATACCTGGGATGCCGGCGATGGCGTGGTTCTTGAAGACTCCGCGCTGGCCGAGGCTCCAGCGCAAGGTGCCCAGACAGGGCCGCACACGGGCCCCGGTTCCGGACGCGCCATAGAGCCGTGCGGGACAGTCAAGCTGGACGCGATGCCCCTATGGCCGACAACGGTCCACCCCAGGGCCGCACCCAGCACGCCGCTCCTGAAATGCTGGCACGGGTCCGAGATCACCAACCCGGCCTGGCAGGCCGCCGTCGTGGCGGCCATCCAAGCTGCGACTCCAGTGCCGGAACTCTACATCCATAACGGTTTCGAGCTGGGGTCATTGTTCAAGTACCCGAGTTTCCCCACGACCATCGGCCTGGACAATCACGACTCCCTATCCGGGCTTCACTGGGCACCGGTAAGCCCGGCTAATGCCACGGCCACAGGGACACTGAATGTCAACAACTGCACGCCCGATTGCGCCAGCGGCACCAACGTCCAGTACCCCATCCAGCTGAGCGCGTCAAATCCGCAGCACTGCAACGTCGCTGTGTATAAGAAGTACGGCAGCGTATCGCAACAAGAGAAAGCCTACGTCTTCAATAAGATTCAGCTCAAGGCGCTGAGTGGAAACCCGCCATCCTATCTCGTGGGCTCTACGCCGACTCTTCCGCCGGCTTGCGGCCCCTTGCCTCCACCTGCTCCAGCTCCAACAGCCCCATCGACATCTCCGTCTGCCAGCCCTGCTCAGTTTGCGGTGACGAGTAGTAGCCCAACCTCCGGTCCTGCGGGTGGCGGTACGCTCATAGTGATTCGCGGGTCTGGCTTCAGCTCAGTGAACAAAGTGGTCATGAATACTGTTCGGCCCTTGCCCGAAGGGGACCCGAACTATTTCAAGCAGAACTTGCACCCAAGCTTCTCAGTTATCTCGGACAGCGAGATCGTCGTGACAACTCCGCCTGGGGCTGCTAGCCTAACCTATGAGATTGACTTCTTCACATCCTGTTGCGAATACTTCTCCACGAATTTCTCGGGAATACCGCTCTTCACGTTCAAGTAGCCGGATGGTCGCGCCCGGCGCGCTTCCGGGCGGGCCATACGGTGGTCGGCGAACCTGGCTTTACGCAGGTGCCCGTCTTCCGATGCCAACCATTTCACCGGGCGCGCCCGCTTTGGTAACTACCTGACCTGGTCGCCGTCGCGGTGCCTGTGGTTACGCCGCGGCCGGGCTGACCTGCGTTCGCCACGGGCTGGCGCACCCGTGATCCTGTGGGGCTCGATTACTGGATCTGGCCTGGGCGGGCAGCCGGGTTGGGATCATCGCTGAGTGATCTTCTCGGTCGTCTACCTGCTCGTTCGCCGTCTGCTCGGCTGTCTGATGGTGCTGGCCCGGGGTGAGGTGTCCAAGGATGCCGAACTCCTGGAGCTCCGGCACGAGAACGCGGTGCTGCGGCGCCAGATCAGCCGGGTCCGCTACCAGCCGGATGACCGGCTGTGGCTCGCGGCGCTGTCCTGGCTGATCCCCCGGCGGCGGTGGGGCGAGGTGTTCGCGGTGACCCCGGCGACGCTCCTGGCCTGGCACCGGCGCCTGGTGGCAGGCAAGTGGGATTACACGAGCCGTCGACGGCCCGGACGGCCGTCCACGGCGGCTGCGATCCGCAAGCTCGTGATCGGTATGGCCATGGACAATCCGGCGTGGGGGCACCGGCGGGTGCAGGGCGAGCTCGTCAGGCTCGGCCACCAGATCGCTGCCTCTACGGTGCGGCAGATCTTGCATGCCGCTGGGATCGATCCCGCACCCCGCCGCCCAGGTCCGACGTGGAAGCAGTTCCTGACCGCGCAGGCCCGCAGCATGCTGGCGGTCGACTTTGTCCATGTGGACACCGTGCTGCTGCGGCGCGTCTATGCCCTGATCGTCATCGAGCATGGCACCCGCCGCGTTCACCTGGCCGGCATCACCTCAAATCCCGACGGCGCCTGGACGACCCAGGCAGCCCGTAACTTCCTCATGGACCTCGGCCAGCTCACGGAATCAGTCAAGTTCCTGATCAGGGACCGCGCAGGGCAGTTCACCAGCTCCTTCGACGCCGTGTTCACGGCGGCAGGGATGAGGATTCTCGCCAGCCCGCCGCAAGCGCCGAGAGCGAACGCGATCTGCGAACGGATCATCGGTACCCTGCGCCGGGAGCTCTTGGACCGGGTGCTGATCCTCAATGAGCACCACCTGCGACGGGTGCTGACCGAGTACCTGCGCCACTACAACGCAGCCAGGCCGCACCGGGCCCTCGGCCAGCTCGCACCGGCTCAAGCTCACGCCCGGCCGCCGCAGATCAACCTCGCCGAGCATCGGATCCGCCGGAAACAAGTCCTCGGCGGGCTCACGCACGAGTACCAGATCGCCGCCTGACAGCCCAGGCTGCTACAAGAGAGAGCAGGTCACCGCCACGATCGTGTATTCGAGCCCCACAGGCCAAACGACCAGCCCCCAAAGACGCCGTCGACTGGCACGATCGCTGGTCCCCCGGCGTGATCCGTCGCCTGAGCCAGATCATGCGGTCCTGCGAAGGCACCTGCCAGCGCCAACCCGGCCTCAACGCGGTTACTGATCCGCGGCGCTGAGTACTGCCGTGACCCGTGCATAACTTCCTCGCAAGGCAATCTGGCCACAACCGACCTGCTAACAGTGGCAACGGCAGTTGGTCTGCCAGATCAGCAGCCCTACAACCTCAGCCGCGGCCCCTCTGGCGGATTCTTGGAGTTGCGCACACCAAAAGCACTTTCCAGCGGCAGGTAGTCGGCAGGCTTGCCTGGCCTCAATGGCGTAGTGTCCGCTACGTCGATGATTCGGTTAGCGAGTCTGTGTACAGCCAACTGGTAGTCTGCTCGGAATCTGCTTAGCTTTATAAAACCATAGAAACCTTGAGCATCGTAACGAGGACCAAAGTCATGGTGGACAAACTGGATCACTTTCGCCACTTCAGGTAGTTCTGTCTCATGGAGTGGTGCCCACAATGCCGGGACAATTGCCTGAGGGCGGGTGCCGGTTTGTGCTGTGCCACTCGACTTTCGCTGACCAAAGGCTTGCCATTCTCTACCGCAATTCTCAGATGCGAAGTAACGTTGCGAGTAGAGTGGGACGAATACTCTGCATGTTGCAAGGGCAGTGGCGAACTCCCGTGGACGCCTATTGTCTGGGTAGACTGCCGTATCCATAAAGCCGGCATCGCCTTGCCGTACATCGGTCATCTGGTAGATAGCTTCGCACAAGTCACGGTAGAGCTTGACGACCCACCGATCCGGATCGCCAGGATCCTCCGGATGACGCTTGGGGGTACGGGCATAGCTCAGGAAGAAGTAGGGAGCGGTCTCCTCTGCCTCAACCTTCCCCCACCAACTATCATTTGCCGCTCCTGCCAGGATAGGGGCAAGACCTTTGCTTCGAGCGTGCGCTGTGGCCAGATACTCTTGGAGGGTGGAATGCGCGAAGCAATAGATCCCAGGATCACGTTCTACAAGGAAACCACTTGATCTCACATCTGTAAGAAATTCCTCAGCAGTTACTTGAAGGGGCGCGCGCCTGAGGGCAACCTTAAGGTCTTTCAGGATCTGCGACTGAGAGAGATCATACACTTTTTGGCGGGTCATCTCGTAAGCTATGGCGCGCAGCACTGCTTCTCTCATACGCCCTGAGGAGGTAGGCAAGCCCTTTGCTTCCTCCCGACGCCACAGCATGACCTGACAGATCTCGTCGTACAGCTCCGGAAGACTGTCAGGCAGCGCTTTCTTGTACTGATGAATATTGGCGATAATAGTGAGTAGCAGCGGATTAACCGTTAAATCATAAAGTGCAGGGGTACGCTCAAGCTGGTCAAGCAGTTCTGACGCTCCCGCATTGGCGCGCCGCCGGATATCCCTACTGTTTTTGTTGGCCCTACGCTTTTCAATAGTAAGATACCAGGCTCGGACAAATTGCTCCACCTGGTCGGTTGTGAAACCTCGCACTTGCAGAATTGTTGCGCCATCGATTGGTGCTGATCGATAGCCTAGTGGTCGCGCAGTAATGACGTAGTCGTTTCTGGGATAAAGCCCGATCTGTTCTTCTAGCCATGCTGAGACTTTTCGGAGTTCGTTGTGGTCGGGGATCTCGTCGAGCCCATCCAGAAGAATCAAGCAGTCACCGGCCTTTAGCCGCTTCTCAAACCACCCCACTGGCTCCTCTCCGGTTTGCTGCCCGAATGAGGCCCGCACGAGGTCGGCCAGACCCGCAGGTGGGGATGACACAATGTCGGTCACATGATTGCGCAGATATAGCAGGATCGGCGTTGCGCGCCGTCGTCGTTTCGCGCAGGCTAGGCGTGCCGTGTTTCGCAAGAGCGTGGTTTTCCCGCTTCCAGGAGCACCAAGGATGGCCAAGACCTCAGGCTTTCGGCGGTCAAGGAACTCTCCAAGTGCGTGGCGCTCCTCGGTGCCTGAAGGTTGATCGCTCAGGAGGCCGGCCGAGACCTTATGAGGCGCTTGGAAGTCAAGGCTCACGTCCACAAAGACCTTGTCCAGTGGAGGGGCGAAGGGCCCTACCGTGACAAGCGCTTTCTGATCGATGGATCGGATCCCATCCATGACTTGCCGTCTGTAACGGGCACCGAACCGAGTGACTGACTGCTCTATGACGCGATCGATTCGCTCGACCAGCCGGGCGCGCAGGCGAGTGGCGATATCCCTGGTGACACCGGCGGCGAACCTCGTGATGACCATGACAGCCTCGTAGGTCGCAACGAGGAGAAGGGTGACGACCGGATTTGCCGCAGCTTGATGCTTAAGTAGCGCAGCAGTAATAGCGGGTGGCCCCACGAGCAGAGCCAGCCACCCGGCGCGCGCCAGCCATCCGCCCACGGTTGCCCCACAGTTCTGTGTGCCTTACTACAGCCTTCCAGCATCGGCGACCAGCTAACACTATTGCCTGAACGTCAGTTCTTGGCCGATCTGCGGAGTTAATTGGGAGCACACCGAGAGGTGGGAGCCTTCCCTGGATCGTCGGCGCGATGCACAATGCATACCCAACCCGGATGGTCGTATGCGTTCAAGATCGGCGCTGTCTGGCGCAGGCGTCCCGGAGCATCGCGGGCAGATCGGTGTCTTGGCCGTACGGGCCGCGGCCTACTGGATCAACAGGCGGCGCGGTTGAATCGCCGAGTAGCCAGGTGATGGTGAACTTGACGCCTTCGCCGCACCACGGTCGTGGGAGGCGGTCGGCCATCCATGGATGTCTGGCCTGCTCGATGATGTCTTCGGCGTGGACGCGCTCTGCCTTGAGGTCTCTTGTGGTGAGCTCATGGGGGTGAATGCGGGTGATCGGGGACTCAGGTCGCTCACCCAGGACCCATGCGAGCGTTGCGACCACGCCGTCGAGGTAGTCGGCGTCCTGCCGCACCATCTGCGGGTCATCCGGGTCCGCGTCGGCATCCCGGTCCGTGGCTGGGACTCTCGGCTGTCTCTGGGTTGCGAGCGCCAGGATGTCGGCTATCTCCTGTGGGGAGCGGACAATGTCGCCGAAACCGCCAACCAACTCGCCTCGGTTCTCACCGCGCACCGGAACGTGGTCGTCGTCGCCGATGAGCCAGCGCAGGATGGTCGCCGCAGCCTCGGCTCGATTCTCCCGGTCACCGCGCAGGCGCCGCTCATCCGCCGCCGCGATCTCGGCCTCGATGTCGGAACGTCTGGGCGGAACTGCGGTCTGCCGGTCAGTGACTGGAGCTGTGGTGTTCTCCCCCAACGCCCAGGCCCACGCGCGAGCGGAACGCGATGTGGCGGCCTCGGCCGGATCGGCAAATCGGAGTGCGTGACGTTCCCGCACAGCGCGGACGTGGCGCAATGGGCGCACGATCGCTGTGCCATGCGGGGGTGCCGCGTCGTCGACCTGGCCGTCGCCCACGAATGTCACCGTAACTCGGGTCATTGCCCGGCCTCCAGCTCTGGTTCATCCAGCTCGAGCGACATGGTGCGGCGGCTGGGCGCTGGATCCTGACGAACCGCGCTGCGGCGCACCGCAGCCTCCTGCAGTGCCTCTGCCTCTCGTTGGCGCACTACGTCGTCGCTGCCCAGCCCTGTCTGGCTCCGTACTGCAAGGATCTGTTTGGCTCTCCGCGCTGCGGCCAGAGCGGATGTGACGTCGCGGCGGACCGTGTCTGGCCCGTCCGAGGCGGAACGGGCATCGCCCTCTGCCTCGCTCGTGTCCGGCCCGGCTGGGATGGGCTCAGCGTCCGGCTCGGGAACAGGTGCTTCCTCACACGCGTGCAGCGGCGGCAGATCAACGCCCGGGTACCGACGGCGAAGCTCACCGTCGGCCATCAGTGCCCGCTGCCGGTCCACTTCTGTGGCGGCGTGCCACCGTCGCCGCGCCTCGGTGATTTCCGTCAGGGCCTCGCGGTAGGTGCCGACATCCTGCGCCAGCGCACTGTATTGCTCAGCCTCACGCCGCGCTTGCGTCCGTTCGGCCTTGTCAGCCGCAGCGTCCGCCCGATGCCATGCGCGCATGGCGTCTGCCCGGAAGGTGTCTTCCGCGAGATGCGCGTCCCTCAGCTCGCCCGCGTCGCGACAGTTCGTCCAGGAGCGCGTCGATCACCTGCTTGACCTGGCTCTTGGCAGCCGCCAGCTCGTAGCCCGAGCTGAGGCCCGGCCGGAAACCGCGGGCCACCCTCGTAATCTTGGCGTCTAGGTACCGCTCGAAGATGGCGACAGAACGGCAGCCCCAGCGGTCTTGAAGTCGCCATGGAGCGCATGTCGGCCGGTTCCCGGGTGCTCCGGCTCCACCAGCCCGCACCACCACTGGCGCGCTGGTGCCTCGGTACAGCATTCTCCTGAGTTTTATCAATTTAGTGCGCACCCCAGTCGGGCTACTCGACGAGGGCGAGGGCGTCGCACTACTGACGAGCTGCGGGTTCTCGTGGTGATGGGCGGGTTCGCCGAACGAGGATTTCGGCACCCACATGGTCATCACCGTTCTGCTACCGGTGTACGACTAGCCATATATGCGGGACTAGCCATATATGTGTTGAGTCGCGCCGAAGGCGCGGCCTAGGGTCCTCCCTGTGACGATCACGATCCGGCTCGTCGACAGCGACGAGGACTACGCCGCCTGGCGGCAGGTGCGCCTGGCCGTGGTGCCGAACGAGCGGGCGGACTCGGTCGAGAACCTGCGCGCGCAGGCCGGGCCGCAGCATCAGTTCCTGCTCGCCGAGGTGGACGGCGAGCTGGCCGGCTCTGGTGTTGTCGGCAAGGCCGACCTAGCGGGCTCGGGCGCGATCACGGCGCGGGTGCTGCCGGGCTGGCGGCGCCGCGGCGTCGGCACGGCGATATTGCGGGTGCTGGCCGGGCGTGCGGCCGAGATGGGCTTCGGCGTGGTGGGCAGCAACGTCGAGGATCTCGGCTCGGTCAGCTTCGCCGAGCGGTACGGCTTCCGCGAGGTGGACCGGCAGGTCGAGCAGGTCCGGGTGATCGGCGACGAGCCGGCTCCACGGGTGCCGGACGGCGTCGAAATCGTCCAGGTGAGCGCACGGCCCGAGCTGTGGCGCGCCGTGTACCCGACTGTGGGCGCGCAGGCGTTCCAGGACATGGCTCTGATCTCGCCACTGGACGTCAGCCTGGAGCAGTGGGAGCGCGACTGGATCAGCGACCCGGACGCGATGTTCGTGGCGCTGGCCGACGGTGAGGTGATCGGCTGTGCCGGACTGCTGCCCGACCCCGACGACCCGGGGCGGGCCGAGCACGCACTGACCTCCGTGCGCCGGGACTGGCGGCGCCGCGGCGTGGCCGCTGCGCTCAAGCGCTGCTGCCTGGCCTGGGCGGCGAACCACGGGCTGCGCGAGGTCTACACCTGGACCCAGCGCGGCAACGACGACATGCGCGCGCTGAACACGCACCTGGGCTTCACCACCCGCACCGAGAGCCTCACCATGCACGCCGGCTTGCCACTGACCGGCCTGTACTGACGCGCGCTCAGAAGCCGCGGATGCTCATGACCACGCCCCAGACGGCCGCATCGCCGACGACCGCGACCCGTGCGGAAACCCGGCGTGCGCACCATTGACCACGGGAGACAGCGCGTCATCGACGCCAGTCACCAAATCGTCGCTGGCCGCCGACCGCTCTCTCGGCGTCCATCCAGCTGGCCTGGTGCGTGCAGAACGGGGCGGCGGTCCCTGCCACGGGAGACCCGGCGCAATGGCAGCGGTTGTCAAAACCGATAAGGCAGAGCGGCTGCCTGCGGAACCGCCATTGACCCGGAGTCTCGACACACATCCGGCACGCCGAGCAAGTTGCAGCGGGCTCCGGCGCGAGCCAGCCAGGACGGCCACCGCAGAGCATGGGACGGCATTTAGCCAGGCCGAGGCAAGCCTCGCTGGCCCCCTCCATGGCTCCCGGGTACAGCTCTGCATGCCAGACCACCGCATCAGAGATCTGCTCCGCTTGCCTGTAAGCAGGGGAAACGTAAGGAACATGCAAGTAGATCTGGGACTGACCGCTTACCGGACACGCAAGAGGTCACCCCTGTCCTTCTGACCTGCGGTGATAACAGACCGTTGCTGGATACCAGGCTGTCTGCGCGATCTTGGACTCGACCCATTGCAAGCCTCTGACCTGCTGCTATAACGAAAGAAGTGGAGCTACGGGGATTCGAACCCCGGACCTCTTGCATGCCATGAATCGCTAACCGGCTCCCTGAACAGGCCATATGCGGCGTGAACAGGCCAGGCCCTAGCTAACACCAGCGCGGGCTAGCTCACACGGGCACCCGCTAGCGCCATTCTGCCCCTCACAGTGCCCCTCGAAATGATCTCCCGCTGACCCATCGAACCGCCTGAACTGACAGTGACAGACCATACATTCGAAGGCCTGCGGACAGGCCGTACGGTGCCTGTAGCAGCGGCCATGATTCCGGCGCGGTGGCCTCGTCGGCGGCCCGCGATGATCCACCCGCCCGCTGCAGCCACCGGCCTCCCAATCCTGCCACTACGCAGGGTGACCGCGCCGCAGGTGTCCTGGGTCCTCCGACAGCGACAGATCGAATCGGAGCGACGCGCCTTTGTGGGGCGTCGCGCCCTGCAACTGTAGGGCGACGCTGACCACGGCCGACGTCGCCACCTTCCTCAACCTGTGCCGTTACACGACCTGGCCCACCCCGGTTATCGTAATCAGCGATAACCGGGGTGGCTCAATCTCAACGACCGTGGCCAGCCTTCGGTGCGCCAACTCCGGACAGTGGGAGATGGGAAAGCGCGTCGCCATCGCCTACCCAGATCGTCCGGTTGCCGTCCGCGGTCGCCCACTGCTGATGGACCTCGTCCCAGTACTGGAAGGATCGGGCGTCAAGTTTGATCGTCACGTGTTGGGTCTGACCCGCTTCCAGGTTGACCCGCTGGAAACCGCGAAGGGAGCGGACCGCCTGCTGGACGCTGGCGGGCGCGTCCGCCGCCGCCCCGACGTACACCTGCGGCACCACGGAACCCGTGACCTGGCCGGTGTTCGTCACGTCGAAGCTGACGTTCATCCCCCCGTCGTCGGTGGGCTTCAGGTGGAGGTCGGACCATTGGAACCTGGTGTAGGAGAGGCCGGTCCCGAATGCGAACGCCGGGGTGATGCCCTCCTTGTCGAAGAATCGGTAACCAGAGTAGATCCCCTGGGTGAAGCTGGCCGAGCCGCCACCTGCGGGTCCTCCTCCTCCGGAGCCGATGCGCTCAGGATGGGGGCCAGTGGTGTCGCCGGGGTAGAGCGGGGTTGTCTCGTTGTAGCCCCAGATAGTGTCGGTGGCGTTGGCCGGCCAGGTCAGCGAGGTGTGCCCGCTGGGATTGGCCAGACCGAGCAGGAGGCGTGCCGTCGACGTACCGCCCTCCTGGCCGGCGAACCACATCTCGAGCACGCTCTTGACGTTGTTGCGCCAGGGGGTGAGCACCGGGTTCGCCGTGTTGAGCACGACCACGGTATTCGGGTTGGCCGCGGCAACAGCGTTGATGAGGTTGGTGCTGTCCGCGGACAGTGAGATCGGTGCCGAGATGGTGCCGGTCCCGTACGGGTTGGGAATGCTCGAGGTTGCGCCGACGCCGTCGTTCACGAAGACCAGCGCGAGCTTCTTGCCCACCGCGGCAGCTGCCGCGTCGGTGATGTCACCGTTCGTCCGCGAATAGGCGAAGCGGAAGCTCGCGGGACCGGAGCTGGTGTTGTCGAAGGTGATCGTGACCGGGTGATACGAGCCACCCTGCAGGCTGCCCGCGCCGAACTGGCGGTTGACCAGCAGGCCCTCGGTATAGCCGGCGTTCGTCGGGCTTCCGGGCACCGTGCTGCCATAGACGTTGGACGCGGTGGAGAGACTCTGAGGCGTCCCGTCGAAGGTGAAGGTCACGTTGGCATTCGGGACGGCGCTGCTCTGCTGGAAATCAAACGTGTAGGTGTCGGTGGCCGGGACGTAGACGTAGCCGCTCCAGGTGTAGCTCCCGGGGGCCAGCTGACCGTGTCCCGAGACGGTGGTGAAGTCGATGGCCGGATCGGTTGACGGTGAGCCGGGACCCGTCGTGCGGGCCAGGCTCCCGGTCCTCGAGGCGCTGGACGTCGAGAGAGCTGAGGACGGCACGGGCTGCCCCGTCGGGTCGCCAGCGGGAACGTAGGTGAAGGCGTCCGGCTTCCCGCTGAAGGCTTTGAGCTGCTGGAGGGGATTGATCGCGTTGCGGTCGACGAAGCCGGTCGACGCCTCACGGGTCGGATCGGCGACCGTGTGGTTCGCGTTCGCGCCGGTCACGAGGATGCCACCGTTGAGATCCGAGCTCGTGATCGGCAGAGCCTTGCTGTCGTTCTTGAGCAGCACGGCGCCCTCTTCCGAGTACTTCTCAACGATCGCGGCGTCGCCGTTCTTGGTTCCCAGGACCGGGGTCCCGCTGCTGGGGCCGTCCGGCAGGAGGACCTGACCGGTCCGAGTGCCCGTCCCCGGAACGTCGCCACCCTGGGTGCCGTTGCCGCCGGGGTTGGTGCACAACGGTGAGACCGGCGTGGACGAGCACCCCAGCAGCCCGAAGCGCTGCTCCTGGTAGAGGATCCGCGCCAGCGACTGCTTGAACACCGACAGCGGCACCGTACCGGCGAGCACCGCGTTCACCAGGCTGCAGCCGCCGCCGTTCGCGGCGTCGAGCGGGCAAGCCGACCCTGACGGAATACCCGAGACATGGATCGCGCCTGCCGCGCCGCAGCTGACCTGGTTGCCAGTGGCCGGGTCGGCGCAGGTGCTGCCGGTTGCGTCGAATCCGCTGGCCGGCGCGCTGAAAGGCGAACCGTTAGCGCCGTACGGGTTGGTGGTGCTGTAGAAGTTCCTGGTGGGCATCTCCTGGTCGGTGCCCTGGAAGATGCCACTCGTGCTGTGCATCGCGCCGTAGTCGGTCGCGACCATGGCCAGCGAGTGCCACTGCTGGCGCAGCACGTTGTCGAGCAGTTGCGGCTGCTCACACGAGAAGTGCATTTCGCCGAGCGGCCAGGTCCGGGGTCCAGTCCCCGTCGCGTAGGGGCTCGCCGGCCAGAGCGACGGGACCGATGACGGCAGGTAAGGCGAGAGGTCCTGGGATGCCTGGTACGAGCACATCGCAGCGGCGGCCTTGCCCTGGACGTAGCCACCCTCATAGGGCGCAAGCAGCACCTCATGGAGCGCCTGGTCCTGGTAGGTCGTGTTGCCGTTCTGGCCGTTGTAGATGGCAAAGTGCTTCATCTGCGACATCGCACCGGAGCCCTGCATGCCGTTGACCTGCGACGCCACCATGTTCTGGCTGAGGAAGGGATCCTCGCCAGTAGTCGTAAGGTTGCGACCCCAGTTAGGCAGAACATCGATGTCACCCTGCGGCCCGTATAGGCCCGTGACCATGTACCAGCGGGCCTCCTTGCCAGCGGTCTGCCCCCACACGTTGCCGAGCGAGGTGTCGAAGGACGACCCGAGGCCCATCAGCGTCATCGGTGCGGTCGTGCCCTGCTGGATGGCGCCACTGGTCAGGAGCACTCCCTGGGCGTCGGCCCAGCAAAGCTGCTCGATGCTCGGGGTGGTCCCCACCGGGGCCTGCACCGGGCCCGTGCCCCAGCAGCCGGCAACCCCGCCTCCCAGGTTCGAGGCAGCCCCGTCGACCATGATCTTCGACGCGTTGGCCAGCTCGGCCGCGGTGGGGGGGGTGTCCGGCAGGAGCTGGGCGATCAGGCTCTTCACCACCGGTGTATACGGCGCCGCCGGGTCGACTGCGGGCGAAGTCGCATTCCCGTGCGGAAGCTTTACCGGCAGGGTGTAGGGATCATTGTTGTTTGGCTGGTGAGATCCTGAATCGTGACCAGCCGGCCGGGCCAGGCTTGCCGGCCCGGCAAAGGCCGCCCCGGCCGGCGAAGGGACCGCCGAAGGCAGCACCATAGCCACGGCAGCCGCAGCCGGCATCACCGGCAGCTTCAGCAGAAGACGTCCAAGCCTTCGATATTGACGGTGAGTGTAATTGTGGTTACGCACGGGCATCCTTCCGTCAGGCTGACGACCCCATGAGGCCGCAACGTAACGCCGGGTCCATTAATGAAACAGAAACGTTTCGGCCACGCCATTAACGTTCTGTTAACAAGCAAGGCCCTGACGCCGATGCAGGGATCCGCAGCCTTGAGTGCGGGTCCCAGATGTGGCGGAGCCACCCACGGTAAATGCGCCTGTCCGGCGTGGTTCGGCTGAGTCAGCCCGGCTGGTCACGCGTTTACCTGCAACGGCGGCAGCGCAAATGAACGTTCGATCTCGGCCCCGGAGTGCGAGTGCAGCGCGCGTCTCAGTTCGGTCGTCGTGGGTAGGTCGGCGCCCGTGCGTTCGCATGTGAGGCCTGCCGCAGCAGCGCATGTGTCAAGCAGCGTGGCGAGGTCTGCACTAGAAAGCGTCCCGAGGCGCACGCTGGCCTGGCTCAGTTGGCATAGCCCTGCGAGGAGGGCAGCGGTGAAGGCATCGCCGGCGCCGCTGGTGTCCACTACTGGCGCGGGATAAGCCGGCCGATGCAGCACGGTCCGGGTGCCGCGGAGTGCCATCGCACCGTCGCCCCCGCAGGTGATCACAACGAGTTCAGGTCCGAGGCTGAGCCAGTGGACGGCCACGTCTTCCAGCGCGCGGCCCGGATACAGCCAGGCGATGTCTTCGGTGCTTGCCTTGACAACGTCGGCCGACATTACCGTCCGCTCGACGAGCAGGCGGCCTCGTGCGGGCGTCCCCATCACGTCCGGGCACACGTTCGGGTCGAAGCAGACAAGCGCGCCATCGCGGCGCTGGCGGGCGGCGGCATTGAGGATGCGGGCAGCGCCCGGCGCGACGCAGGAGGCAAGGGGCCCGAGGTGAAGAATAGTGGTGGCGGCGGGGATCCGTGCCAGCTCAGCCGTGCTCCATTGCCAGTCAGCGGTGCCCTGAAGGTAAAGCCTGCCACTAGTGCGAGACCCCGCGCCGGGTATGGCGACGGCGAGCGTGGTGGGCTCGTCGGCTTCCGCTGCCGCACCAAGATCGACGCCGTTGCGGGCAAGGTGGCCGCGCAGGAGCTGGCCGAAATAGTCGCTGGACAGCCGGGCCATCAGCGCGGTCGGGTGGCCCAGCCGTGTCGCTCCTACCGCGACGTTGAGAGGGCTTCCGCCTGGAAGGGCTTTCAACGTGGTGCTGTCCGGTGTGGCGACCAGGTCGATGAGTGCTTCACCGATCACTGTGATCATTGCCCGCTCCGTTCTGGCCATCTGGCGTCGCCACGTCCGGCTCTGCCATCACCGGCCCCCCCGGATGAGGCCCCCGTCCGGACTGGCGAGCTCAACGGTGAGTCGGACATGCCGTTGGCTCACCAGCAAGTCATGTTCTGCCGACTTCCGGCAGAACATGCTGGCCAGGAGGTAACTACCACGTGGATAGTGAAGCCAGTCCGGCCTAAGGCGTCAATACTTGTCAATATTTAGCCGGTTTCCGGCATAAAGTGCTCCGAGTCCGTTATGTTATAAATATGGGAGACCCGCGTCGGCTGCGCCCGGGGGATCGTCAGCTGGTCGCGATACTTCGCCAGCACGGCGAACTGCGCCGCAGCCAGTTGGCGCGGCTGTCCGGGTTGCCGCGTAGCACGATCACCGACGCCTTGACCCGGCTTCAGCGCTCCGGCATCGTGGTGGAGCGGCCGATACCCACGGCAGCAGGGACGAGGACGGGAAGGCCGCCGAAGCTGCTTGCGCTCGCGGCACCCTCCGGCTTCGTCGGAGCCATCACTCTGACGCACGGGACGCTGCAGGCCGCCGTGCTGGGCTTCGACGGCACGGTGCACGGACGCCGGACCGCCGCCGCCTACGTTCATGATCTCGCGGACGGAATTGTCGAGCCTGGGCTTGCGCTGCTCGATCAGGCACTCCGCGAGATTTCCTCCACCCGAAACGCCCTGACGTGCGCTGTCGTCGGGCTGCCCCTGCCCGTCATTCCCGGGCGCGGCCTGGGAGGCCCGGCGCCCAGTCACGCCGCTTCACAGCGATTGCGCCTGCGGTTTCGGCCGGTGCCGACGTGGGCTCACACTGATCCGTCGATTGACCTCAGTCAGCGGCTTGGCGTCCCCGCGTGGCTCGAAAACGATGCCAACCTCGGAGCGCTCGGCGAAGCCGACTATGGCGCAGCCGCGGGCATGACAAGCTTCATCTACATCAAGGTTGTCCAGGGCATCGGCGCCGGTCTCATCCTGGACGGACGGCTGTATCGAGGCACCAATGGCCTGGCCGGCGAGCTAGCTCACATCCATGTTGAGGACGACGGCGCCGTGTGTGGCTGCGGCGGCCGCGGCTGCCTTGCGACGACGCTGAGCACGCTGCAGCTTGTTGATTTGATACGGGCCGTGCATCCCGGTACCGCCACGATGGCGGACGTGCTGTCACTTGCCGCCGACGGGGACGCAGGCGTTTTGCGATTGCTGCGCGACCTTGGCCGAGCCATCGGGCGCTCCCTCGCCGATTTCTGCGTCTACGTGGCTCCCGACGGCATTGTTCTCGATGGGCTTCTGCAAAACGCGGGCTCCCCCGTAATCGACGGCATCAGGGAAATGCTGAACCTATATGCCCCACCTGCGGTTGGGGCACAACTACGGGTCGTGGTGGGGATGCTAGGAAATCAAGCAGAACTGCAAGGTGCTGCTGCGCTAGCCCGCCGCGAACAATTCGGCCAGGAATTACACCGAGTTCCACGAGCGGATCAAGCGCCGACCCGTCTGAGCGGCCCTATCGCCTAAATACACGGGTGATATTTGTTTGCGCTCGCGTGGTGTCTGTGGTGGGAGGTGCTGCAGCTTCCGCCATCGCCGCACCGACCGCGTGAGGCTTCCCGTTTGCTAGCAGATGATCTTGCGCTGTGCCGTGCATACGCCGCCCGGCAATCCAGGACCCGCTGGGCGTCAACTGGTGACCTCTTGCAGATCACCAAGTACCGCGTCGCGAGGGATGCGGCTGCTCACAGGTTCCCGCAGGTCAGCGAGCTGATAAAGCTGAGTCTGCCCCTCGGTTGCCCCTCAGAAGCTCGCCACTCGCGGGTTTACTGTTCGAATTAGATTCTTGACCTGGGTGGAGCTATGGGGATTCGAACTCCTGACCTCTTGCATGCCATCCAGCGGCAACCCGTCCACAGAAGTCCATCGCCGCAGGTCACCGTCCCGGAGAGTACACCCACGTCCGCCTGCGTCCAGGCCTGTTGCGGTACTTTCCTGCTGTACCCACCCGCCCTCCTCTTCGCTTCGGGCTAGCGTCTGGCCGCTCAGCCCTGCGAACTCGGTTCGTGGCTCCAGAATACTGTCCTACTGCTGTGCTACCGTAGTTATATGGCTGTCCGCAAGAAGCGCTCCATCTCCCTGCCGCCCGACCTGGACGCGGAGATCGCCGCCGCAGCCGCGCAGGCAGGGATGACCTACAGCTCATGGCTTGCGGCCACCGCCCGCAAGGAGTTCACCATCCGGGCAGGCCTGGCCGCGGTGGCCCAGTTCGAGGACGAGCACGGCGCCTTCACACCGGGCGAACTCGCTGACGCCGACCAGTGGGCCGCTCAGGCCCTCGAGCGGGCCAGCCAGACCGGGACCACCCAGCGGCGCAGCGCCTGATGGGCGTCACCTATGACACCGGCGCACTGGTCGCCGCCGACCGCGGCGAGCGCCGCCAGTGGGCCCGCCACCAGGCGCTGCTGGCCCGCCGGGAAGTACCGACAGTCCCCGCACCCGTCCTCGCCCAGTCCTGGCGCGGCGGCACCCGCCAGGCCCTCCTGGCCCGGCTGCTGACCGGATGCGACATCGAGGCCCTCGATGACCAGCACGCCCGCTCCGCCGGCTCGCTCGCCGCCCGCGCCGCAACCACCGACATCGTCGACGCCTGCGTGGTCGAAGGCGCCCTCCGCCGCCACGACCTGGTCATCAGCTCCGACGAAGGCGACCTCCACGCCATCGCCGCCGCTGTCAGCCGCCGCCTGGAAATAGACCACCCATAACCACCGCTCCCCCGCCGCCAGTGCCCGCCCCCGGCCCGA
>Ga0265338_10004787_pt1 | contig 18088 bp, 17 predicted proteins | sample 42126metaG_FD_193579 | JGI IMG/M metagenome (GOLD analysis project Ga0265338, IMG submission 193579) | Rhizosphere microbial communities from Carex aquatilis grown in University of Washington, Seatle, WA, United States - 4-21-26 metaG | ecosystem: Host-associated > Plants > Roots > Rhizosphere... | reverse complement strand
TAACGACAACGGCTCAGTAAAGCGACGTAACGCCCGCGACATATCCGGATCACGTGGAGGAAATTGCCCAACCTTAGCGTCGGCTCAATCCGGGCGCTATGGCGCGCCGTTGTCATAAGTGAGAGGGGCACTTTCGTCGCGATGGCTACCACTAAGACCTCCGCCCAAGTCAGCGCCGGCATCGGCCGGCGGCGCCTGCTGACGGCGGGCGGCATCGCCGCCGTGGCCGCCCCGGTGCTGGCGGCCTGCTCCAGCTCGTCAAGCTCCAGTTCCTCGGCGGCGGCGTCGGGCTCGGCGTCCGCGTCCGGGTCGTCAAGCGCGGCGGCCGACCTGGGGGCGCTGAACTACCGGCTGTCCTGGATCAAGAACGTGGAGTTCGCCGGCAGCTACATCGCCGACACCAAGGGGTACTACAAGGCGCAGGGGTTCAGCTCGGTCAACCTGATCGCGGGCGGCGCCTCGGCCACGCCGATGGAGGCCGACGTGGCCACCGGCAAGGCCCTGGTCGGCGTCTCCTCCCCCGACATCACCGGCGCGGCGATCCTCAAGGGCGCGCCGCTGAAGATCATCGGCGCGCAGTACCAGAAGAACCCGTTCGCGATCATGTCGATGGCCAAGACGCCGATCAAGACGCCGCAGGACATGTACGGCAAGAAGATCGGCGTCCAGGTCGCCAACACCTCGGTCTGGACCGCGTTCGTCAAGGCGGCCAAGCTCGACGTGTCCAAGATCAAGGTGGTGTCGGTGCAGTTCGACCCGACCCCGCTCACCCAGGGCACGGTCGACGGCTGGTTCTCGTTCATCACCAACGAGCCCAACGAGCTGGAGTCCAAGGGCTTCCAGGTGGAGACGTTCCTGCTCGCCGACTACGGCTACCCGCTGGTGTCGGAGACCTACTTCGCCACCACCGAGTCGATCTCGTCCAAGCCGGACGCGCTCAAGGCGTTCCTGACGGCGGAGATCAAGGGCTGGAAGGACAACCTGGCCGACCCCAAGCTCGGCGCCACCCTCACCGTCAACACCTACGGCAAGGGCCTCGGCCTCGACATCCCCGAGCAGACGCTCGAGGCGACGGCGGAGAACAAGCTCATCCTCAACGCCGATACCACCAAGAACGGCCTGTTCACGGTGACCGACGCGCTGGTCGCGGAGAACATCAAGACGCTGGCGTTCGCCGGGGTGACCATCACGGCCGACAAGCTCTTCGACCTGTCGCTGATCCAGGCGATCTACAAGGACAACCCGGACCTGATCTGAGTAGGGCTATGACAACTTCCATGACGGCGCCAGACAGCGACGTCGCAGCCTCCGGCCTGTCCCTGTCCGGGCTCCGCAAGGAGTTCCGGATGGGGCGCCAGAGCGTCGTCGCGCTGGACGGCGTCGACCTGGAGAGCCGGGAGGGGCAGTTCCTGTCCCTCCTCGGCCCTTCCGGGTGCGGCAAGTCCACTGTGCTCCGCATCCTGGCCGACCTCGACTCCCCGTCGGCCGGCACCGCCCTGGTGCACGGCGAGCCGCCCGCCACCGCCCGCCGGCTGCACCACCTGGGCATCGCGTTCCAGGACAGCGCGCTGCTGCCGTGGCGCTCGGTCGCGGCCAACATCCGGCTGCCGCTGGAGATCTCCGGCCTGAAGGCGTCGCCGTCGGCCGTCGCCGACCTCATCAAGCTGGTCGGCCTTGACGGGTTCGAGAAGGCGCGGCCCGCGCAGCTGTCCGGCGGCATGCGGCAGCGGGTCGCCATCGCCCGCTCGCTGGTCGTCGAGCCGAAGGTGCTGCTGCTCGACGAGCCGTTCGGCGCGCTCGACGACATGACCAGGCAGCGGCTCAACCTCGAGCTACAGCGGATCTGGCAGGCCCGCGCGGTCACCACCCTGCTGGTCACCCACGCGATCAACGAGGCGGTGCTGCTGTCGGACGTGGTGGCGGTGATGACGCCGCGGCCCGGCAAGATCCTCGCCTGCGTGCCGATCGAGCTGCCGCGGCCGCGCACCCCCGAGATGATGCGCACCCCCGAGTTCCACGCCTACGCCGACAAGCTGTCGGAACTGCTGTTCGGCGGCGAGCAGGGAGACAAGCAGTGAAAAGCAGGGACGCCCGAACGGGTGCGGCTGACTCGTGAACCGCCTGCCGACCTGGGTCACCGCGCTGACCGGCCTGGTCGCGCTGGTCGCGCTGTGGTGGCTGCTGGCCGTCACCGCGTTCTCGGCCAAGGGCTCGGGCGTGCCCACCCCGTGGGCGGTGCTCGCCCAGCTCGGCGACGACGGGTGGTCGTTCTACCAGCCGCTGATCACGGCGACGCTGGGCGAGGCGCTGCGCGGCTACGTGGTCGGCAACGGGCTCGCGCTGGCGTTCGCCGCCCTGGTGCTGCTGGTGCCGCCGGTCGAGCGGATCGTGGTCCAGCTGGCGGTGGCGTCCTACTGCCTGCCGCTGGTGGCGATCGGCCCGATCCTGTCGCTGCTGTTCTCCGGCACCACCCCGATGATCACCCTGGCCGCCCTGGCGGTGTTCTTCACCACGCTGATCGGCGCCCTGCTGGGGCTGCGGTCGGCCGACACGGTGACGCTTGACGTGGTGCGCGCCTACGGCGGCGGCCGGTGGGCGGAGCTGGTCAAGGTCCGGCTCATCGCCGCGCTGCCCGCCACCCTGGCGGCGCTGAAGATCTCCGCCCCGGCGGCGCTGCTCGGCGCGATCGTCGGCGAGTACCTGGGGCACATCGACACCGGCCTCGGCGTCGCCATGACCGTGAGCGAGGCGTCCGTGCAGGTGCCGAGGACCTGGGGCATCGCGCTGATCGCGGGCCTGGTGGCGGGCCTCGGCTACGGGCTGACGGCGCTGATCGCCCGGGTCGCGCTGCCCTGGGCGCGGACCACCACGCTATCCGGAGGTGACCTGTGAGCGAGAGCGTCACCGACGCCACGGTGGGCGAGGGGGCACTGGACAGCGTCGCGCTCGACGGGGTGCCCGCGGCCAGCGCGCAACGCCGCCTCGGCGCCTCGCTCGCCCGGGCCCGCGGGTGGCGGGTGGGCTGGCCGCTGCTCAACGCGGTCATCACGCTGGTGGTGATCATCGGGCTGTGGTGGGCGTTCGTGGCCGGGTTCAACCTGGACCCGCTGATCGCCAAGACCCCGGCCGACGTGTTCAGCTACCTGATACACGGGCCGGCCGCCGACTCCGGCGCCCAGTCGGTGTGGGGCGGCCTGGGCCGGACGCTGCTCGACGCGGCCTTCGGGTTCGTGGCGGGACTGCTCGCGGCGGTCGCGGTGGCGCTGTCGTTCGTGCTCTCGCGGGTGATCGCCGGGATGCTGCTGCCGCTGGCGGTGCTGGTCAGGTCGGTCCCGCTGGTCGCCATGACGCCGGTGCTGACCCTGGTGTTCGGCCGCGGGCTGACGGCCACCACCGTCATCGCCGGCATCGTGGTGTTCTTCCCCGCCCTGGTCACCATGACGTTCGGGCTGCGGTCGGCCTCCCGGCAGTCGGCCGACCTGGTTCGCGCCTACGGCGGCGGAACCTGGACGGTGGCGCGGAAGGTGATGCTCCCTTCGTCGCTGCCCGCCCTGTTCGCCTCGGCCCGGATCGCGGTGCCGGGCGCGGTGGTCGGCGCGATGCTGGCCGAGTGGCTGGCCACCGGGCAGGGCATGGGGTACGGGATGCTGCAGGACGCCAACTCGTTCAACTACGTGGACATCTGGGCCTCGGCGGCGCTGCTGACCGGGGTGTCGGTGGTGCTGTACAACCTCATCGCGATGGCCGAGTCGGGCGTGCTCGCCCGGTTCTCGATGAGCGGCTCGCGCTAGCGCGGGCGCCGCGGGAGGCCGCCCGGCCTGACGTGGCTACAGTGCGGTAGGGGGCGGGGCACGCACCCGTTCGGATGACCGGTGTTGATCTTGACCTTGGGGAGCACTGATGACTGACCCGGCCGCTGACCTGCTGGTACGCAATGCCAAGCTGGTGGCGACGTGCGACGGCGACGGGCGCGAGCTGCCCGGGGGGTGGGTCGCGGTCACCGGCGGCCTTGTCTCCGGGGTGGGCGGGGCGGGCGACCCGCAGCCCGCGGCGGCCGAGGTGCTCGACGCGGCCGGCTGCCTGGTGACACCGGGCCTGGTCAACACCCACCACCACATCTACCAGAACCTCACCCGCTCCTACGGCCCCGCCATCAACGGGTCGCTGTTCTCCTGGCTGACCGCGCTGTACCCGCTGTGGGCCGGGCTCGACGAGGAATCGGCCTACCTGTCGGCCTGGGTCGGCTTCGCCGAGCTGGCCCTCGGCGGCTGCACCACCACCATGGACCACCTCTACGTGGCGCCGCGCGGCGGCGGCGACCTGTGGACGGCGGAGATCACCGCCGCCCGGGAAACCGGGATGCGGTTCCACTGCGCCCGCGGGTCGATGACCTTGTCCGAGAAGGACGGCGGGCTGCCGCCGGACTCGGTGGTACAGGACGACGACGAGGTCCTCGCGGACAGCGAGCGCCTGGTGAAGCTGCATCACGACCCGTCCCCAGGGGCGATGATCCAGGTCGCGCTGGCACCGTGCTCGCCCTTCTCGGTCTCCCCGGCGCTGATGAAGCGGACCGCCGAGCTGGCCGAGAAGCTTGACGTCCGGCTGCACACCCACCTGGCCGAGGACCCGGAAGAGGACACGTACTGCCTGGAGCGCTTCGGGCGGCGGCCGGTCGAGCAGTTCGACGAGGTCGGCTGGCTCACCCCACGGGCCTGGGTGGCGCACTGCATCTACCCCAACCAGGCTGAGGTGCGGCGGCTGGGTTCGGCCGGAGTCGGGGTGGCGCACTGCCCGTCCTCCAACATGCTGATCGGCGGCGGCGGGTTCGCGCCGGTGCGCGAGTTCCGGGCGGCCGGGGTGCCGGTCGGGCTCGGCTGCGACGGGTCCGCGTCGACCGACAGCGCCTCGCTGTGGATCGAGTCGCGGGCGGCGCTGCTGCTCGGGCGGCAGCGGCTCGGTCCGACCGGGATGACGGCCCGCGAGATCCTCGACATCGCCACCCGCGGCGGGGCCGCCTGCCTCGGCCGGGCGGGCGAGCTGGGCGAGCTGACGGTGGGCGCGGCCGGGGACCTGGTGTGCTGGCCGCAGTCGGGGGTGCAGTTCGCCGGGGCGCTGGTCGACCCGGTCGAGGCCTGGCTGCGCTGCGGGCCGACCTCCGCCCGGCACACCGTGGTAGCCGGGCGGGTGCTGGTCAGGGACGGCGCGCTGACGGTGGGCGGGGTGGACGAGAAGCTGGCCGCGCACGCGTCCGCCGCCGCCCGGATCCAGGGCCTTGCCCGGTGACTGGCCCTTCCCCTCTCGGTAACACCAGTCTCGGCAACACCAGCCCGGTGTGGCGGCGGGCGTGGCACCCGGTGCTGCACGACTTCGAGCTGACCGGCGACCGCGGTCCGGTGCAGGTGCTGGTGGCCGGGGAGCCGTGGGTGGTGGCGCGGCTCGACGGGCGGCTGGCCGCCTTCGCCGACCAGTGCCCGCACCGGCTGGCACCGCTGTCGGCGGGCTCGGTTACCTCGTCTTCGGCTGACGGCTCGGCCCGGCTGGCCTGCGGGTACCACGGCTGGCAGTATGACGCGGCCGGGCGCTGCGACCTGATCCCGTCACTGGGCCGGTCCGGCGAGATCAGCAAGCGGGCGCGGCTGCGGTCCGCCCACGGCGTCACCGAGGCGTACGGGCTGATCTGGCTGGCGCCGCAGGCGCCGCTGTCGCCGCTGCCCGCGTTCCCTGAGTGGGATGCGCCCGGGATGACCGGCGCCCGGTCGCGGACCGTGCGGACGTCGGCCAGCGCCGGCCAGCTGGTCGACAACTTCCTCGACGCGGCGCACTTCCCGTTCGTGCACGCGGCCTCGTTCGGGGTGGCCGACGACGGGCCGCTCGCCGCCGGCGACGTGTCCGCTTCCGCCGCTGGCTGGCAGGTGACCGGGGTGTTCGACACGCCCTACCGGGACGGCGGGGTGGTGGTCTCGCACCGGGTGATCAAGACAGCCGGGGTATCGGGCAGCGCGCACGTCCGGCTGGAGCTGCCCGGAGTCACCATCGCCCTGCTGCTCGCCTGCCAGCCGGAAGACGACGGCGCGACCCGGGCGTTCAAGCTGATCACCCGCAGCGACATCGGCCGCGACGCGGCCCGGCTGGCCGCCTTCGTCGAGGAGGAAGACCAGATCCTGGCCGAGGACCTGGCCATCCTGGGGCGCTACCGGTCCGGGCTGCTGCCGCTCGACCCGCGGGCCGAGGTGCACACCCGGGCCGACCGGCTCAGCCTGGCCTGGCGGAAGCTGATGGCCTCCGCTCTCTTACCTTGGTTACTCGAAGGACGGGGCGCGGTCGCGTGACCGCTTGAGCTCGAAGAAGCCGTCCGCCTTGGACACCAGCACCAGGCCGTCGAACAGCTCGCCCGCCGCCTCGCCCTTCGGGGCGGGGGTGATCACCGGGCCGAACAGGGCCTTGCCGCGGATCTTGATCACCGGCGTGCCGACGTCCAGGCCGACCTCGTCGAACGCCTGGTGGTGCGACTTCTTGATCACGTCGTCGAACTCGTCGGTCTCGGCCGCGTCGGCCAGCCACGCCGGCAGCCCGGCCTCCTGCAGCGCCTCCGGGATCACCTGCGGGTCCTCGCGCCGGCCCTGGTTGTGCAGCCGGGTGCCGATCGCGGTGTAGAGCGGGCCGAGGATCCCTGGCCCGGCGTCGGCGGCGGCCGCCGCGCAGACCCGTACCGGGCCCCAGGCGCGTTGCATCCGCTCAACGTACTCCGGGCTGAGGCCCTTACCCTCGTGCTGGACCAGGTTGAGGTACGCGAGGGACATGATGCGCCACTCGGTCGTTACCGGGCGGACTTTCTCGACCTCGTGCATCCAGCGGGAGGTGATCCAGGCCCACGGGCAGAGCGGGTCGAACCAGAACTGGACGGTCTCGGGGGTCTGGGCGGCTGAGGTCATGTTGCCCTCCGGATCGGTAGGAAACGTTCGCTTGATGCTGAACTTACGCGGAGGCGGGGGCAGCGGTCACTCCGGGGGCTAGACACCCTGGTGCGCGGTAGAGTCTCCGGGACCGGGCACATCAAATAGAGGGAGAGCCCGCGATGAACGGCAGCAGCGATGAGGCCGGCGCGGAAGCGCCGGCGGCCGGAACCGGCCCCGGTCACTTCGGCTTGATCTGGGCAGTGAAGCCGAGCTTCGTCAGCTACGTGTTGCGCATGTCGGACGGCAAGGTCTACATCACCGGCGGCGTCAAGGTGAGCAAGGACAACGAGCTGCTGTTCCCGTTCGACGAAGAGGCGGCGGAAAACCCCAGCGGCACCGACCTGGACGCGCCCGGTGCCACCTTCTCCTTCCGCGGCAATGTCGCCTTCCAGGCCCACTTCGGGATGCTGGACGTGCGGATCAACCGCCCGCAGTTGCACCTGCGGGGCGCGGACGGGGAGCTGACCGTGATGGACCCGGAGTCAGCCGAGGGCGGCCGGCTGACGCTGGTCACCTTCAGCGCGACCGCCCCCCGGGTTGAGGACGGGGTGCAGTACTGGACTGCGGACGACGTCCGGCTGACCGCCGCGGGCGTGCCGCTGTTCGGAGACGTTTACCCGGCCGACGAGCCCTTCGCGCCGCTCATGATCGCCGCCCCCCGCAGGTGAAGCCGGTAACTCGAGGACGGAGTGCGTCCCGCCCGCCGCGAGCGTGATGACCTCGTCGAGCTGGTCGCGCCAGCGGACATGAATGGCGACTCCGTGCGGCGCGATGACCCGCCTGGAATCCGGGATGGTGACGTGAGCCAGCGGCTCGATGGCTTCCGTGAGGCCGAGGAGCTCGGCGGCAGTGTGGTGACTGAGGATCGCGCCAGGTCCAGCGTGCAGTAGAGCGGCCCATAGGGACGCGGGCAGGTGCGGGCCTCGCGACACTGTATATCGGCTGGTTGACGTGAAAGGCTGGGCGGGTGCGGACGTACGGGCTGCTGACGGACCTGTTATCACCTGGCGAGGATGGGGAAGGCGTGGCAGTGGCTATGAGCGACGACACGGGGACGCTGCTGATCCGGTCACGGCGCATGGTGCTGCCGGACGGCGAGCGAGAGGCCGCCGCATTCGTTCGGGATGGCCGGATTGACGCGATCGGGGGGTACGGCCTGCGGCGGGACGCCGACCGCACCGTCGACCTGGGGGACCTCCCGCTGCTCCCCGGGCTGGTCGACTCGCATGTGCACGTGAACGAGCCGGGGCGGACCGAGTGGGAGGGGTTCGCCAGCGCGACCCGGGCGGCCCTGGCCGGGGGCGTCACCACCATCTGCGACATGCCGCTCAACTCCTCTCCGGTCACCACCACGGTCGAGGCGCTGCGGGTCAAGCTGGCGGCGGCGGCCGGGCAGTGCGCGGTCGACGTCGCGTTCTGGGGCGGCGCGGTGCCTGGCAACCTGCCCGAGATCGGGCCGCTGCTAGACGCGGGCGTGATCGGCTTCAAGTGCTTCCTCATCGACTCCGGGATCGACGAGTTCCCGCCGCTGTCCTCCCGCGAGCTGCGGGCGGCGATGGCGGCGCTGGCGGACTCGGGCGCGCCGATGATCGTGCACGCGGAGGACCCGGCCGAGGTGACCGACCCGGCCGGGGGGTCGTACGACGCGTTCGTCGCCTCGCGGCCGCCGGTGGCCGAGCGGCGCGCGATCGAGACGGTGATCAGCGCGGCCGCCTTCTCCGGCGCGCGGGCGCACATCGTGCACCTGGCGGCGGGCGAGTGCGCGGCGCTGATCGCCTCGGCCCGGGCGGCCGGGATCGCGCTGACCGCCGAGACCTGCCCGCACTACCTGTTCTTCGCGGCCGAGGAGGTGCCCGCCGGGCACACCGAGTTCAAGTGCTGCCCGCCGGTCCGCTACGCGGTCAACCGGGAGGCGCTGTGGCGGGCGCTCGGCGACGGCGCCATCGACGGGGTGGTGTCCGACCACTCGCCGTGCACGCCCGCGCTGAAGGGGCTGGGCGACCCGGGGCAGGCCGGCGGCGACTTCCGCACCGCCTGGGGCGGGATCGCCTCGCTGCAGGTCGGCTTGGCGGTGGTCTGGTCGGTAGCCAGGCGGCGCGGTCACACCCTGGCCGACATGGCCCGCTGGATGTCCAGCTTCCCCGCCTCGCTGGCCGGGCTGCCGGCCAAGGGGCGGATCGCGGTGGGCGGCGACGCCGACTTCATCGCGTTCGACCCGGACGCGAGCTGGACCGTGCGAGGCAGCGAGCTGCTGCACAAGCACCCGGTGACGCCCTACGAGGGGCGGACGCTGACCGGGCGGGTCACCCGCACCTGGCTGCGCGGCGTCGAGGTGACGCCGGACGGCCCGCCGCGCGGGCGGCTGCTGGCGCGGGGCGGTGGCGCGATAGACGGGGTCGCGACGGGAGCAGGAGGCGGACTTGGCGGCTGAGGACCCTGGCGACCAGTACGACCCGCTGGCGCTGCCCGACCTCGCCTCGCGGGCGCTGCGCGGGTCGGTGGTGGCGGCGTCGGACGAGTTCTTCGCCGAGAAGGAGAACCTGATCAAGCCGGGGCGGGCGGCATACAGCCCGGCCACCTTCGGGCACAAGGGGCAGGTGTATGACGGCTGGGAGACACGGCGGCGGCGCGGCGCGCAGGGCGGCCTGCCGCCCTCCGGCGAGCACGACTGGGTGATCGTGCGGCTCGGCGCGCCCGGGGTGGTGCACGCGGTGGTGGTCGACACCGCCTTCTTCACCGGCAACTTCCCCCAGTCCTGCTCGGTCGAGGCCTGCTACGTCGACGATTACCCGGCCGCGGCCGCGCTGGCGGCGGCGCGGTGGACCGAGATCGTGCCGCGGACCGAGCTCAAGGGCGACACCCCGCACGTGTTCGAGGTGCGGCCGGGGCGTCGCTACTCGCACGTGCGGCTGAAGATCTACCCTGACGGCGGGGTCGCCCGGCTGCGGGTGCACGGGGTGGTGGTGCCCGACCCGGCCCTGCTCGACGGGCTCACCTTCGACCTGGCGGCGCTGGAAAACGGCGGCGACGTGCGGGGGTGCAGCGACCGTTTCTACTCGGCGCCGCGCAACGCGATCTCACCCGGGCTGTCCCGGGTCATGGGCGAGGGCTGGGAGACCAGGCGGCGGCGGACAGGCGGTAACGAGTGGCTGGTGGTCGGGTTCGCCGCGCCGGCCGTGGTGTCGCTGGTGGAGATCGACACCTCCGGGTACATCGGTAACTCACCGGGGATGGCGCAGCTGCGGGGGCAGGCCGGGACCGGTGACGGCTGGGATGACGCGGGCTGGGCGCCGCTGCTGGCGCGGACCCCGCTGCTGCCGGACACCCCGCACCGGTTCCGGGTGCGGCCGGAGGCGGCCTGCGACCTGGTGCGGCTCGACGTGTTCCCGGACGGCGGGGTGGCCCGGCTGCGGCTGTACGGCACGCTCACGCCGGAAGGGCTGTCGCAGGTGCAGCGCCGCTGGGCGGAGACAGCGGGCTAGCCGTTTACCGCCGGCAGCGGCCCCGGCGAAGTCAACTGTGAGACTATCCGGATGGATCGACCGGGGGGATCGGGCGACGGGCGCGACGCATCCCCTGGAGGATCAGCGTGAAGTTGAAGACCACGGCCGAGCACCTCGTGTACCTGCTGGGGGCGCACGGGGTCGAGTACCTGTTCCTCAACCCGGGCACGGACACGGCGCCGGTCCAGGAGGCGGTGTACTCCCTGGCCGAGGCCGGGCTGCCCGGGCCGGCCCTGCTCCCCTCCACGTTCGAGAGCGTGTCGCTCGCCGCCGCCCATGCGTACTGGAAGATGACGGGACGCCCGCAGGCGGTCTTCGTGCACGTGGACGCGGGCACCCAGAACCTCGGCGCCCAGCTGCACAACGTGCTGCGCGACCGGGCCGGGGTGGTCGTCATCGCGGGGAAGACTCCCTACGGGGAAGTGCCGGGGCCGACCGGCGGGCGGGACAACCCGATCCAGTGGCAGCAGGACGTGCCCGACCAGCCGGGCATCGTCCGCGGCTACGCCAAGTGGATGCAGGAGGTCACCCGGCCGGACATGCTTGACCGGGCGATCGGCCGCGCCGTGCAGGTCACCGCGAGCGCGCCGGCCGGCCTGGCCTACCTCACGGTGTCCCGTGACGTGCTGATGGACCCGCCCCGCCTCGACCATTCCCGGGTGCGCGGCTTCGCCGTCCCCACCCCGGCCGCGCCCGACCAGGACGCCGTGGCGCGGATCGCCGCGGCGCTGGCCCAGGCCGCCGCGCCGGTGCTGGTGACCTCCCGGGCCGGGCGCACCGCGGCGGGGTTCGCGGCCGTCGAGGCGCTCGCGGACCTCGCCGGGCTGCCGGTGACAGGCCGCCTGGAGTGCGGCCCGGTCAATATCTCGTCGCGGCACCCGTCGAATCTGCCGGGCCGGGCGGACGCGGCCGCCGCGATCTCGGCCGCGGACGTGATCTTGCTAGTGGAGAGCGACGTACCCTGGCTCCCGGGCACGGTGACGCTGCGCGACGACGTGCGGGTGTTCCACGTCGACCCCGACCCCGCCAAAACCTCGATGCCGCTGTGGGCTTACCCCGTCGACGAGGCAGTGCAGGCCGACGGTCCCGTCGCGCTGGCCGCCATCACGGCCGAGCTTCGGCGGATCGCCGACGGCCAGCCGGACATCGCGAAACGGCTAACGGACCGGGTCGCGCGATCGCGTGCCCGCCCGCCCGCGCCGCGCCCGGAGCCGGGCAGCGGCCCGATCACCCCGCTCGCCGTGATGGGGGCGCTGAACGAGGTAATCGACCCCGAGGACATCGTCGTGGAGGAGGCGGTGACGAACGCCGCCGCTGTCTACGAGGGGCTCGAGCGGACCAGGCCCGGCACGCTGGCCGGGGCCGCCGCGCCGGGGCTCGGCTTCGCGCTCGGCGGCTCACTCGGGGTTAAGCTGGCCCGCCCGGACCGGCGGGTAATCGCGGTCACGGGCGACGGGTCGTTCCTGTTCGGGGTGCCGACGTCGGCGCTGACGATGGCGGCCGAATGGGGCACGCCGTTCCTGACCGTCATCTTGAACAACGGCGGCTACCGGGCCAGCCGGCTTCCGGTCTACGGCCTGTTCCCCGACGGCGCCTCGGCCCGGCGCGGCACCGCGGCCGGCACCCGGTTCACCCGGGCGCCCGATTACCCGGCGCTCGCGGCGGCCTGCCACGCCTACGGTGAGCGGGTCGAGAAGGCGGACGACCTGGTGCCCGCGCTGCGGCGCGCCGCCGCGCGGGTGGACGCCGGCCAGGCCGCCGTCGTCGACTGCGTCATCGAACAGGACTGACGCGACCGCCTCCGGTTACCCGCGATCCTGGCCCGCCGACGCGGGTAGCTCTCGCCCGGCGGCGGGAGCGCCGGCCTCGGCCGCGGTCGTCCCGCTGGCGCCGGCGGGCTCGTCCCGGCTGCGGACCAGCCGGGACACCTCGGTGCGGAGCCGGACGAAATCCGGGAGCTCCTTGGTCTCGATCTGGTCCCGGGGACCCGGCAGGCTCACCGGCAGGTCCGCGCGGACCCGGCCGGGTCCCGGGGTGAGGACTACCACCCGGTCGCCGAGGTAGACGCTCTCGTCGATGTCGTGGGTCACCACCAGGATGGTGATGTCCCGCTCGCGCCGTACCCGCAGCACCAGGTCTTCCAGGTCCTCCCTGGTCTGCGCGTCAACCGAGCCGAAGGGCTCGTCCATCAGCAGCAGCAGCGGCTCGCAGGCGAGGGCGCGGGCGATGGCGACCCGCTGCTGCATGCCGCCCGACAGCTGCCACGGGTAACGGTCCCCGGCATCGGGCAGGCCGACGGCGGCGAGCGCGGCGGCGGCCGCCTTCCGCCGGGGCGCCCGGCCGCGGGTGGTGCGGCGCAGCGGCATCGCCACGTTGTCCCGGACGGACAGCCAGGGGTAGAGCGACCGGCCGTAGTCCTGCAGGACCACGGCGAGCCCGTCGGGGACGTCGTGGACGGGGGCACCGTGCAGCACGACAGTCCCGCCGGTCGGGGGGACGAGCCCGGCGACGCAGCGCAGCAGCGTGGACTTCCCGCAGCCGGACGGCCCGACGATGCTGACGAGCTCGCCCTGCGCCACGGTCAGGTTCACCTCGGAGATGGCGGTGTGCGCGGCCGGGCCGCGGCCGTAGGACTTGGTCAGGTCCGTTACCTCGAGCACGTCAGTCCCGTCGGTTGGTAGTGTGCCAGGCGAGCACGCGCCGCTCCGCGCCGGCCAGCAGCCCGTTGAGCAGGTAGCCGAGGATGCCAAGGAGCACGATCGTCGACCACAGCAGCGTCATGTCGAAGGAGTTGCTTGCGTTGCTCATCTCGTACCCGATTCCGTTGCTGCTGCCGACCAGCTCGGCGAAGACCATCAGGATGAGGGACAGCGACAGGCTGAGCCGGAACCCGGCGAAGGCCTTGGGCAGGGCGGCCGGGACGATGACCCACACCAGCCGTGCCAGCCGGGACATCCGGAACGCCCGCGCCGTCTCCAGCTGCACCGGGTCCACCGCGGCGGCTCCGTCGATCGTGTTCAGCAGGATCGGCCAGATAGTGCCGAACACGATGGTGGCGACCTCCATCTGGGTCCCGATCTTGAACAAGACGATGAAGACCGGCGCCATCGTGACAACGGGCAGCGCGCGGGCGAACTGAAGGAGCGGGCTGAGGTAGGAGGTAACCACCGGGGACCGCCCGAGGGCGATTCCCAGGGGAACGCCGATGGCGACGGCGATCGCCAGGCCCGCGAAGACCCGGCCCAGGCTGGGCAGGACGTTCGCGGTCGCATCCGGCGTGAGGAACACGTGCGCGACGGGGCCGGAGAACCACAGCTGGTACATCCGGTTGACGATCTTCGACGGCGGCGGGAAGAACGAGCTGCCCGCCGCTGACGCCCACAATTGCCAGGCCACGACCCCCGCGGCCAGGACAGCCCAGCGGATCACCCATCTCATCCGCTTCCAGCTCATCCCGTCTCTCCCAGACGCGCGTGATGCCAGCGTAGCAGCCGTCGCTGCAGCCCGGTGAGCAGCAGGTCAAGGACCAGGCCGAGGATGCCCGCCCAGACGGTCGCGGCCAGGATGACGGTGAGGTCATCCCCGCCCGTGCTCTGCTGCGCGATGTACGCGCCGATCCCCGGCCCGTTGATCGGCCCGGTGATGTAGCCGGTGGCGATGTCGAGGATCAGCGCGACGGACGAGGCGAGCCTGATCCCGGTCCCGATGAACGGGGCCGCGCTCGGCAGTGACACCATCCACACGGCCTGCAGCCGGGAGAAGCCGAAGGCGCGGTTCGTCTCCTGCGCCACCGGGTCGACGTCGTCGATGCCGGCGATCGTGTTGTAGAGCACCGGCCAGACCGCCCCGTACACGATCAGCGTCACCGCGAGCCGCAGGCCGGGCCCGAGCAGCAGGCTGACGAGCGGGATGAGCGCGACCGACGGGATCGGCCGCAGGAACTCGACGATGGCCCGGGTGGCGACCCGCACCCCGGGCAGGCTGCCGAGCAGCACCCCCAGCGGGACGCCCACGGCCACCGTGACCGTCATTCCTACCGCCCACGCCCAGACGGTCGCGCCGAAGTCAGCCAGGAACCGGCCGCTGCCCGCCAGCAGCACCGTCCGCCACAGCACCGACGAGACCAGCGGGAGGGCCGAGCGGCTGATGATGCCCAGCCGCCCGGCTGCCTCCGCCAGCAGCAGGAACACCGCGATACCGGTCGCGCCGGGGGCCCAGCGGCTGGCCCAGGCAGGCCACCGGCCGCCGTCGCCGGCCGAGCCGGCGACGGCGGCCGGGGCCGCACTGGTGGTAGAGGCCACTAGCTGAACAACAGCGGGGACAAGTCCGACGGAGCCGACAGCCCGCCGCCCTTCATCAGCGTGGCGATGCGCTGCAGCGGTGTCGTGGTCAGGGTGCTCGGGTAGGTGCCGAGCGGCACGGTGGCCGCCGCCGCGGCCGTCATGCTGGTGTAGGTGGGCAGCAGGCTCCGCACCACGTCCGGGTGCGCGTTCGCGTAGGCGTTGCCCTTCTCCAGGGCCTGCTGGAAGGCCCTGGCCGCGGCGGCGTGCTGCTGGGCCCAGCTCTGGGTGGTGATGTAGCCCGACATCGGGAAGTCGGCCGTCGGCCCGGTGCAGGTGGAGGTCACCAGCGTGCCCCCGGCTGCCAGCGCCTTGGACAGGAACGGCTCCACCGCGCTGATCGCGTTCACCCGGCCGGCCTTCAGCGCGGAGACCATGTCCGGGAACGGGATCTGCACGTAGTGCACGGCGCCCACCCCCATGGACTTCAGCACCGCATCGGTGGTGAGCGTCTGGATGTTCTCCGTCAGGTTGACCGCGATGGTCTTGCCCGCCAGGCCGGCCGGCTTGCTGATGCCGGACGACGGCATCGCGACGACGCCGTAGTTGTTCGTCGAGCAGTCAACCGCCGGGGCCAGGAACTCGACCGGGAACGTGCCGTGCGCCTGCGCCTCGAGGAACGAGACGTAGTTCCCGCCGCCGATCACGTCGATGCTGCCGTGCAGCAGGTCAGGGATGGCCACGGTGCTCTGCGTAACGGACTTGACCGTCACGTTGAGCCCCGCTTGCTTGAAGAACCCCTCCTTCAGCGCCACCTGCAGCCCCGCCGTGTCGAGCACCGGCAGTGCCCCGACCACGATGCTGGTCCCCGCGGCGGCACCGCCGCTGGGCGAGCTGCTGCCGGAGGGGCTCGTTGCCGCCGTACTTGAACTGCTACTCGAACAAGCGGCGAGCAGGATTGCCGCCGCCGCCATGCTGACCGCGGCGACGGGCACCTGCCTCATGCGAGGGAATTTCATGACACTCCTTTATGGGTTTTACTCTGTAGTTCTTCCGTGCGGGACAGCCGGAACAGCCCGCCCACCCGCTCACCCGCTCAGCAGCGAACTCGCGTTGTATGGATGGCGCAGCAGGCCTGCTTCCTGCATAAGCCTGGAAACCCGGTTCAGCTGGACGGCGTCCGTCGAAAGAGGGAACTGGTCGAGCGAGATCGTGGCCGCCTCCATCGGGGTCAGTCCCGGGATGTACGTCGGCAGCACCTTTTCCACCTGCGCACGGTCGGTGTCGGCAATCTCCTGGGCCTGGGCAATCGCCCGCTGGAAGCGGCTGACCGCATCCGGATTGCGCTGCGCCCAAGCGCTGCTGGCGAAATAGCCGGACAGCGGAATGGCGCTGGTCGGTCCACTGCACTGGTCAAGGATGGGTTGTGCCCCGGCCGCCTGCTGGGCCTCCGTGGCAAACGGTTCGACCGCGCTGATGGCGTCCACCCGGTGGGCTTTCAACGCGGCGACCATCTTCGGGAACGGGATGACCGTGTAGTGCACCGAGGCGGAGTTGACGTTATCGGCCGCCAGGACCGAGTTGATCGTCAAGGTCTGGATGTTGTTCAACAAGTTGACCGCGATGGTCTTGTGCTGCAGGTCAGCGGGCGTCTGGATGCCCGCGGAGGGCAGGGCAAGGACCTCGAACGAGCTCTGCGCGCAGGTGGCCGCCTCCGCCACGAGCCGGAACGGCGGGGCGGCCGGGCCACCGGCGGCTGCCTTTATGAAGGAGACGTAGTTGCCACCGCCGATGATGTCGAGCAAGCCCTTCTTCATCTCCGGGATGGCCAGCGTGCTCTGCACCACCTGTTTGATCGTCACATTGAGGCCAACCTGTTTGAAAATTCCATCATTAGCGGCGATGTACACGCTGACGTCGTCAACGACCGGCAAGACTCCGACAGTGATGGCGATCGAACCAGAATTCACGGCACCAGCCGATGACCCACTGCAGGAACTGCCGAGCAACGCGACCGCCGCAGTCAGGGCACAGCAAGACACTCGCCGCACTCGAGTGAACATGACCCTTCCTTACTGTTGAGCAGGCAAGGCACTCTGACCAAGATCATTGTGACCGGAATCATCTCACTGGCCATGGACAATTGTGGCAAATTCGGAGAAATTTCAAAATCCAAGATAATCCGGGCGATCGGCATTTCGCAAAAATGAATATCCGATTCGATAATGACAACCTGGCGGGGCCGGATTCCCCACGGGCACGGCCGACAAGCCGTCAGCTGGCCATCGTCCAGGAAAACGTGTTAGCCGAGGTAAGGGGCCTGTCTATCTGATAAGCGAGCACGCGGGCCCGCGCGCGCCCGCAGCTGCTACCGGACCGTCTTGCGGTGAAGCAGCCGCAAGCCGTGCCTTCCTCGAATCAAACATCGACAGTGCGGCGCCCCCCGGATCTAGGCTTCAACCAGCAACCGTCACGCGACTGGCGGCCACCGCCGTTGAAGAGGACAGGACAGTGCAGATCGGCGTCGACTTCGTAGACTTCAGCCTGCCCGGCGGCCCGGCAGGCCTGCGGGCTGTGATCGGCGCCACCGCGGTCGCAGCCGAGGAAGCGGGCGTTGACTGGTTCACCACGATGGACCACTGCTTTCAGGTCGAGCAGCTCCGGACCGCGCACGACGCGATGCTCGAGGGTTACTCGGTGCTCAGCTTCGTCGCCGCCAAGACCGTCACCACCCTGGACGTGCTGTCGGGCGGGCGGGCGTTCCTCGGCATCGGCGCGGCCTGGTACGAGCGCGAGCACCTGGCCCTGGGCGTGCCCTGTCCGCCGAGCGCGAGGCGCGGGCGACGCCGCCGGGGCGGCTCACCAGGCGGGAACGCGCGGGGCGGGCACACCGGCCAGCAGCGAGGCGGGCGACCCGGGCAGCGCGGTGCCCGGGCCGGGCGCGCGTGAGGCAGGCGGAGCCGGCGCGGGTGCGTACGGCTGCGAGGCGAGAGCGCCGGAGAGGTCCGGGTAAATAGCGAAGAACCGTTCCAGGCCGGTCGAGTGCAGGAGCTTCGCGATCGGGAGGCTGGGGGCGGCCAGGCGCACGGCGAGGCCGAGGTGCCTGGCGCGGCGTTGCGTGCCGATAAGCACGGCCAGCCCTGACACGTCACACGAGGCAACGCCTGACAGGTCGAGGACCAGCAGGCGCGGGCCGGGGCGGAGCGCGCCGCTCAGGCGTTCCCGCAGCGCCGGTGCCGCGGCGGTGTCGAGGGCGCCGCGCAGCCTGATGACGGTACGGTCAGCGGGCGGAGCGGCCGGCCGGCGGCCGGCGGCGGCGCTGGTGGTGGTCATGACGGCCCCGGCCCGG
>Ga0265338_10004786_pt1 | contig 18091 bp, 17 predicted proteins | sample 42126metaG_FD_193579 | JGI IMG/M metagenome (GOLD analysis project Ga0265338, IMG submission 193579) | Rhizosphere microbial communities from Carex aquatilis grown in University of Washington, Seatle, WA, United States - 4-21-26 metaG | ecosystem: Host-associated > Plants > Roots > Rhizosphere... | reverse complement strand
TCCGACCATGAGCCGGGCGCCGCCGGGGTAGAAATCGCTGTGTCGGGGCCGTTCCAACCTGCGCACGTCCGCACGCTGGAGCGTCAGGACGGCGAGGTCGGTAGAAGGAGCGGGAGCCATTGTCCTCCAATCCATTGGGGGTCGATGGTTGTATCGGCCGTCGCAGGGGATGCGCGCACACCCGACCCGGGGGTTGTGCGTCACCCGTCTGGTGAGGCCGCTTCTTCCAGGCCAGGGATTACGGTGGCTGCGCTAGACCGGATTGGGGATGTCGACGAACCGGTGCTCGACGCCGAACCGCTCGGCGAGCCGCTCCCCCAGGGCCTGGACGCCGAACACCTCGGTGCGGTAGTGGCCGGCGCCGATCACACTGATCCCCGCCTCCCGGGCCTCGCTCATCACCTGCTCCTTGAGCTCGCCGGTGACGAAGCAGTCGGCGCCGGCGTCTGCAGCAGGGACAACGTCGCCCGCCGCGCTGCCGCTGACCACGGCCACACGGGAGACCCGGGCCGGGCCGTCGTCGAACACGAGCGGCTCGGGGTTGATCTGCTGCTGGACACGGCCGACCAGCTCTTCGAGCGAGATCGGCGGGTCGACCGAGCCGATCCAGCCGAGCGGCCGCCCTCCGTGCTCGGCGAACGCTTCCGGGTGGGCGATGCCGAGCAGGCCGCAGATCAGCGCGTTGTTGCCGACCTCCGGGTGGGCGTCCAGCGGTAGGTGGTAGGCGACCAGCGAGAGGTCGTTGTCGAACAGCGTCTTCAGGCGGGCCTTCTCGCGCGCGTCGATCGGCGGCCGGAGGCCGCTGCCCACGAACATGCCGTGATGGACGAGCACCATCTGCGCGCCGGCGTCGGCCGCTCGCTCGAACAGCTCGAGCGATGCAGTCACGCCGCTGACGACCAGCCGCACCTCCCCGGCTCCCGGCACCTGCAGCCCGAGCGGCAGCATGTCCCGGAAGCCGCCCGTGTCGAGCAGCTCGTTGCAGTAGGAAACGATCTCATCTCGCCCGGCCACGGCGGTGAGTGTACCGGCGGGTGGGGGGGTTTCCCACCCCACCCATTGACGCTGCCCGCGAACGCTGGGAGTGTGCGCGCATGTCCCAACACGTATCGCTCGAACAGAGAATCGCAGCCCACGTGCCCGACCCGCCGACGCGGCGGGTCACCCGGGCTGCCTTCGAGGCGGCGCCCCGCGGCGGGCTGCGCGCACGCATGCAGCGCAACCTCGACGACGCGGTGCAGATCTTCGAGCTCGACCGGCTCCTGTACGACATCGAGGTCGACGCTCAGCGCGAGTGGCTGCGACGGCTGATGGCCTTCGACGCCTACTGCGCGCGTCGCGACGCTTGATGATTGATTCCTCGGCGGCGTGAGTGCTGGGCGAGTGCGAACCCCAGCCTGGGCGTGGACGCAGGGAGTGTTCGTGCTGGTAGCACGGGCAAGGTGTCAAGCTTGCTTGACACCGGTCTGAAGGGGTCTGCTATTCAGCAGACCCCGGAAGCGGCGGCTGCTCCCAGGTGACGGTTCGCGCCGAAGCGCCGTCGTCCGGGGACTGCTTCAGGGATAGCTGGCGACCAGACCCTGAACTTGCCTTCAGCGGCGGTGTAGCGCCGTGCCTGGATCCGGACGCCAGCGCGGCCAGCGCCGCGGTGTCGGGGGATCAATCATCTTCCCCCGGCTGACCGGCCGGAATAGCCACCTGTGCGATAATCCGCGCGCCGCGGGGCGTGGCGCAGCCTGGTAGCGCGCACCGTTCGGGTCGGTGAGGTCCCGAGTTCGAATCTCGGCGCCCCGATGAGCGGTCGGGTGGCGGTGAGGGCGGTTTGCCTGACCGCCACCCGGCGAAGCCTGGGTTGGTTCTACGCCGGCGAGTGCAGGACGCTGGCCATCTTCTCGGCCAGCGGATTTGCGAGCTCGTTCGCGTACGTCGCCGACAGATGGTGGCGGTCGCGGTAGGTGATGATCGTGCCGACCACCCCCGGGCATGCGTTGTTGGCGCACAACCACTGCAGCGTCGGGATATAGGTGACGCCGTCGGAGCGCACCTCCTGGCGCACCTCCCTGTAGATCGATCGCTGGCGGGAGGTGATCGGGAACGTGCACGACCCGAGTGTGGCGCCGCTCGCCAGCAGGCAGTCGACCGCGTCCACGGGCCTGCCCGGTGCGTCCTCGATCAGGGCCATCTTCGTTGCCTCCGGCCTCAGGTCGTTGAGTTCCGTGCTGACGCCCTCGGTTCCCCAGCTCGACCAGTACTGCGACATCACCAGCAGCGCGGGATGCAGCCTTCCGACCTCGCCGACGGCCCAGTGGTACCACCTCTGGCACGGGCCGCGGATGTGGAGAACAACCGGCGAGCAGCCGTCCTTGACCAGCGGGATCAGCTTGTAGTGCTTCTCCTGCGCGAACCTGACGAAGCCTGCCATCCACATCTGTGCGTGCGAATCCCCGAACACCACCATCGTCTGCGACGCGGACGTGTCGCCCCAGGTGCAGAGCGGCGACGTGGTGCCTCCGACCGACATGCACCCCTTCATGTCGTAGATGTCCGACTCGAGGTTGTCGACCGACGGGTCGAGGGCGTTGGGGATCGGCGCCGCCAGCATGGACGGCGTGATGCTCTTGTGGACGGCGAGCTGCACCTGGGTGCCCGTAGCCAGCGTGTGCTTCGTCGCCCGGCTGGCATCGAGCTTGGCCTTCGCCGTCGGGTGCGTGGTGACCGACCCTGCGATCAGGATGGTGGCGGCCAGCACCGCGCCAACGCTCGCCGGCCACAGCGTCAGCGCCATCCGCGGTGCTCGGAGCGCCCGCGCGTGGCGGAGCGGGTCCTCGTAGATCTTGAACGTCACGTAGCTGAGGCCGTAGGCGAAGGCGATCAGCAGCAGGTTCACGCCGAAGGACAGGGAGTGCCCGACCGCCTCGGCCGCGATCACCAGGATCGGCCAGTGCCACAGGTACAGGGCATAGGAGATGTTGCCGGTGAGCTGGAACTCGGGCCGCCGCAGCACGCTGACAGCGCCCCGGGCCGGCCCCGGCCGGATGCCGCCGGCGATCACGAGGGCGGCCGACAGCACCGGCAGCAGCGCGGCATCGCCGGGGAAGGGCGTCGAGCTGGTGTAGAGCAGCGTCGCCAGCAGGATCCCGGCCAGGCCTGCCCAGGTCATCAGGGCGCGCTGCCAGACGCCGATCTTGCGGATCCACGGCACGGCCAGCGCGATCATCACCCCGACGCCCAGCTCCCATCCACGGGCCAGGGTCGAGAAGTAGGCGCTTGTCGGGTTGCTCGAGGTGTCGTGGATCGAGTAGGCGAGCGAGAGCGCGGCGATCCCGCTGGCGACCAGGAACAGCCGCCGCAACATGCGCCGGTCGATGCCGGTGGTGCGGGCGCCGAGCAGCGCCATTGCCACCGCCAGGATCAGCGGCCACGCCAGGTAGAACTGCTCCTCCACCGCGAGCGTCCAGAAGTGCTGCAGCGGCGAGGGCGGCTCGCCCCGTGCGAAGTAGTCGGTGCCGACCTGCGCGAAGTGGATGTTGGCCATGAAGAAGGCCGACCAGACCGCGTCGTGAAGCACCTGGATCGTCCGTACGGAGTTCAACCAGTGCCAGCTGGCGATGCAGGTGACGATCAGCGTCAGCGCGGCCGCCGGCAGGATCCGCTTGGCGCGGGTGCCGTAGAACTTGCTGAGGGGGACGTGGCCCTCGTGGATGCTGCGGGTGACCAGCCAGCGGGTGATCAGGAAGCCCGAGATGACGAAGAACACGTCGACGCCGACGTACCCGCCGGCCATCAGCGGGGCGTGGGCGTGGCAGAGCACGACGATCATGACGGCCACCGCCCGCAGACCCTGGATGTCCGGCCGGAAGCTGTCGCCGCGGTGCGTGCTGCGCGGCGGCGTCTGGCGCGGCGTTCGCCGCGGCGCCTCCGCAACGGGACGCTGACGCCGTCGCCGGGGGCCGGGACGGGGCGCTCTGGGGTGCTGTGGGGTCCGGACAGTCGTGATGGCGACTCCCGCGAATGCCAGCGCGGCCCGACTCCGTGTGGAGTCGTACAAGGCTTCAGGGGCGGCCTCAAGATACCTGCTTATGCGGCGGAATTGCGCCGGAGCGCAGGAACGCCTGTTCGCCCCGGCGTGGTTCGGCAGCGGCTGCGCGGGGGTGTCCAGCCGTGCCTGGTTGAGGTGCGATCGGTCGGCGGCCGGGCAATGTGGCGACTCTGTGTAGACCGGTTACGCGGGGCGCACGGAAGACCAATTGGCACTCGAACGCGCGCCAAGTGGCGGGACCCGCCGAACCGTCTTCTGCGTTGCGGGTGGCCGCCCGACTCTACGAGCGGGTGTCGGTTGTCGAGCGCGGCTGCAGCGTCTCGACGAGCACGTTGACCGCCTCGGCCGCGGGGTCGGCGGGCGGGGACGCGGGCTCCTGTGGCAGCTCGGGCTCGCGCTCGACGTCGCGCATTCCGGGCAGGAACAGCGCCGCCACCGTGACCACGGCCCCGGCGACGCCCGCGCCGACCAGGGTCGTACGTGTGCCGACCGTCGCGGCGACCGGCGCGGTCAGGGCAAAGGAGAGCGGCAGGAAGCCGATCGAGATCAACCAGTCGAGGCTCGATACCCGGCCCAGCATGTTGCCCGGCACGTGGCGCTGCTTGAGCGTCGCCCAGACGATGGTGCCCGCCGTCTCCAGCGCGTTGAACGCCAGGCAGGCGACCATCACCTGCCAGGCGGCGGTGGCCAGGCCGTAGCCGGCGACGGCCAGGGTGGCGAGCGTCCAGGTCGCATAGATGAAGGTGATGTGCCGGCGCGGCTGGTCCCGCTGCCCCATCACGATCGCCGAGCCGACCGCGCCGACGCCGCCGGCGGCGAACACCAGGCCGAGCGTCCGGGCCGAGTCGTGGAGGTCGTTCTTGACCAGGTAGGGCAGCAGCACCTCGGTCGGGCCGAGGAACAGCAGGTATGCGACCGCGGCAGACACCAGCGTGCCCCAGATCCAGACGCGCCCGCGGATGAACCGCATCCCGCTGCGGATGTCGTCGATCAGACGCGCGTCCCCGCCGCCACGATGCGGGGTGGGGGCGATCGCCAGCACCGTCACCGCCGACACCAGGAACGAGGCCGCGTCCACCCCGAAGGCCGCACCGGCGCCGAGCAGCCCGATCAGCGCGCCGCCGACGGCCGGCCCGGCCAGGCGGAGAGCGATCGGCCGCACGAACTGGTCGAGCGAGTTGGCTGCCGGCAGGTCGGCGCTCGGCAGCAGGTCGGGGATGACCGCCTCGAAGGCGGGCGTGAAGAACGCCGTGCCGACGCCGTAGACCATGCTCAGGCCGGCGATCTCCCACAGCGTCCCCGATCCCGCCAGGGTGAGCGCGGCCATGGCTCCGATGGCGACTGCCCGCAGCAGATCGGACAGCAGCATGATGGTGCGGCGGTCGAGCCGGTCCGAGATCACCCCGCCCGGCAGCAGGAACACGATCGTGGGGATCGTCATCGCGATGCCGACCAGCGACAGCGCGCTGGGAGCGTTCTCGATGCTGTAGACGTGCCAGGCGAGGGCGACCAGGAAGATGCCGTCCCCCAGCAGCGACACCGTCATTCCCGCCCACAGGATCCGGAAGTCCCGGTGCCGCAGGGGCGCGAGCAGGTTCAGCCCGCCGAACCCTCCGGGGCGGTCGAGGGAGTCGTAACTATGCTGCATGGGGCTCTGACGACTGGCGCCAGTCCCCGAACTCACGCAGGTAGATCGAGACGGCCGGCGACTCCATGGCGCGGGCGAAGAGGAAGCCCTGGCCGAGCTCGCAGCCGAGCTCCTGCAGCGAGGCCGCCTGGTCGGAGCGCTCGATGCCCTCGGCGACAACCTCGAGGTTGAGGGTCTCGCCGAGCGCGACGATCGCCGCCGCCAGCGCCGAGTCGGCCTGACCCGAGGTCAGGAACGAGCGATCCATCTTGAGGATGTCGACCGGGAAGCGGCTCAGGTAGCTGAGCGACGAGTAGCCGGTGCCGAAGTCGTCCATCGCCAGCCGGACGCCGAGATCCTTGAGTGCCCGCAGCCGCTCGACCGCGAGGTCGGTGTCGGCCATCATCACGGACTCGGTGATCTCCAGCACCAGGGCGCCCGGAGACAGGCCGGTGACGGCCAGCGCGTGCCGGACGTCGTCGACGATCGACTCCGCCTGCAGCTGCTTGACCGACAGGTTGACGCTGATTCGCACGGGCAGGTTGGGGAACTCGGCGTGGAGCGACGCCGCCTGGCGGCAGGCCTCGCCCAGCACCCAGCGGCCGATCGGGATGATCAGGCCGGTGTCCTCGGCGACCGGGATGAACTGGGTCGGCGGGATCGAGCCCTTGGTCGGATGGTTCCAGCGCAGCAGCGCCTCGAAGCCGTACACCTCGCTGCCGGTGAGCCGGATGACGGGCTGGTAGTGCACCTGGAGCTGTCCGGTCTCGAGCGCCCGCTGGAGGTCGGCGCGCATCTCCAGGCGCTCGACCGCCTCGCGGTGCATGGCGGGCTCGAAGATCCGGTAGCGGCCCTTCTGCTCGCGCTTGGCCATGTACATCGCGACGTCGGCGTTGCGCAGCAGGTCGTCGCCGTCGAGGCCCTCCGAGCCGCCCGCTGACAGGCACAGGCCGATGCTGGCGCCGATGGTGATCTGCTTGCCGCCGGTCTCGATGGGAACCTGCAGCGCGGCCAGGATCCGCTCGGCGACGTCGATCGCAGCCTGCGTACCGGCGACCTCCTCGATCAGCACGGCGAACTCGTCGCCGCCGAACCGAGCAGCGGTGTCGGTCGGGCGGACGGTGGTCATCAGCCGCTTCGAGACCTCCTGCAGCACGGCGTCGCCGGCTGCATGCCCGAGGCTGTCGTTGATCGTCTTGAAGTCGTCGAGGTCGATGAAGACGACGCCGATGGTGCCCTGCTCGCGGCCGGCGCGGGCCAGCGCGTGCTGGACGCGGTCGGCGAAGAGCGCGCGGTTGGCGAGGTTGGTGACCGGGTCGTGGAAGGCCTGGTGGGCGAGCTGATCCTCGAACGCCTTGCGCTCGCTGACGTCGCGGCAGTTGAGAACGATGCCCTGGACGTCGGGATCGTCGAGCAGGCTGGTGTGGCGGATCTCGAACTGGCGCCACTCGCCGGCGCTCGAGCGCAGCATGCACTCGACCACGCCCGTGCCCGCGGTGCCTCCCTCGACCTGCTCGATCACCTGCGACACCCGTGGGTGGTCGCTCGGCTTGACGAGGTCGGCGAACCGGGTCTGCATCACGTCGTCGGCGCCGAGCCCGAGCACGCGCTCGATCGACGGGCTCTGGTAGGTGATGATCCCGCTCGCGTCGACGACGGTGATCAGGTCGCTGGAGTGCGCCACCAGCGAGCGGAAACGGGCCTCGCTGCGGCGGCGGTGGAGGTTCGCAGACATCTCTGCGCCGTCGATGGCCAGCGACACCTGGGCGCCCAGCGCCTGGATGGCCCCGACGGTCGCCGTGTCAGGCTGGGTCGCCAGTGCGGCGACCAGGCAGGCGCGACCGCCCTCGCGCGACGTCAGCGGGACGACGAGCACGCCCGTTGTCGGGCAGTCGGCGCCGAACAGCACCGTGCGCGAGGCGTCGAGCGCCGTCCAACCGGCTGCCGCCTCCGTGGCGAATGCCTGTGCAATCGATGCGGCGGCGTTACGGGAGATCGCGATTGCCTGGCCCTCGCTGCCCACCCGCTCGGGAGTGCCGTCCTCGCGCAGGCGCACCAGCGTCGCGCGCGCAGAGGCGCCGGCGAGCTCGCGGACGGCGTCGCCGACCGCTCCCTCGATCTGTTCCAGGTCGAGCGCGCCCACCAGCGACAGGCCCGCGCTGCGCAACGCGTGCTCGCGGCGGGTGACCGTCTCTTCCTGGCGGACGAGGCCGGCCATACGCGCGACGACCAGCAGGAACATCACCATCGAGGCGCAGATGACGACCACCGAGTCGGTGTTGCTGCTGTCCTGGAAGAGGCGGATCGTCGGCGCCACCATGCAGGCCAGGGCCAGCAGGACGAGCCGCGTGCTGGTCAGCTTGACACGGGCGTCCGTGGCCGGCTCCTCGAGGGTGCGCATCGACGGGTGCAGCGCCGCTCCGCCCCAAAGCAGGTAGTAGTAGACCCAGCCGATGTCGAGGATCACCTGGTGGTTGTAGGTGCCCTTCAGCAGCATGTAGTTGTAGACCGAGTCGGTGACCAGCAGGCAGGTGATGCTGGATGCGATCAGGTAGAACGCCGGCGCCTTCTTGCCCAGGTCGACCGCCAGGCGGATGGCGGCGGCAAGCAGCAGGATGTCGCCGACCGGATAGGCAATCGACACCAGCTGCGCCGTCATCGTCAACCCGGTCGCGTGGACATTGGGAGCGATGATGAAGACCCACGACAGCAGCGCCACTCCGACCGTGAGGATGGTCGAGTCGATCACGCCGGTGCGGTCGCCGCCGGGGTTGCGGCGGCGCACGAGCAGGAGTAGGCCGGTCATCAGCGCCGGATACACCAGCAGGTAGAGCGCGTCGCCGAACGACGGGAACGGAGGCACCGCAGCCTCGTGCGCGGTGAACGTCTTGGTCAGCACCGGGTAGCTGTAGGTGTAGAGATCGCCCAGGAAGAACAGGAACTGCCCGGCCATCAGGAACAGCCAGGCGTTGCGGGCCTGCGGGCGATGCAGCCAGATGCCGAACCCGATCGCGGCAGTGCACGAGAAGCCGAGCAGGTTGAACAGCGGCCCGCTCTGGAGCAGCGGCGAGGACGGGGCGGCGTACAGGTACGTCAGCACAGTGGCCACGCCCAGGTACCAGGCCCAGATGTTCGACCGCGAGGGCCGGCGGATCAGGCTCGTCACCCTGTTCATGCCGCCTGCTCCTGGTCGAGATCGTGCTGCTGGTCGGCCGGCTGCAGCTCGAACCGGCCGGCGAGCCGGCGCAGCGTGTCGTTCAGCTCCTCGATCTCGTCGTCGCCGTTGGCGGCGGTGACCTGGATGCGGAAGCCGACCTCGGACTTGGGCACCAGCGGGTAGGCCGCCAGCGTCACGTAGATCCCATTCTCGAACAGGAAGTTGCCGACGGCGCTGATGTCCTCGTGGTTGGCCAGCGGGATCTCGATGATCGGGAACCCGGAGTGGTTGAGCGTGCGCACGTTGAGCCGGCGCAGGCACGAGAGGACGTGGTCGGTCTTCTGCCACAGCGAGCGGCGAATGCGATCGCCGCGGGCGTCGTTGACGTCGAAGCCGGCCAGCGTGGTCGCCAGCGACGCGGTCGGCGACGGCCCGGAGTACAGGTACGGCGCCGCGGCCGTCTTCAGCATCTCCTTGAGCGGCGTCGGGCAGGCGATGAACGCTGTCAGCGACGAGTACGACTTCGAGAACCCTCCGACCAGGATGATGCCGTCGTAGTCCATGCCGAGGTGGCGGACGATGCTGTTGCCACGGCAGCCGAGCGGCGACAGCTCGTCGGGCCGCCGCTCGCCGATCACGCCGAACCCGTGGGCGTCGTCGACGTAGAGCAGGGCCTCGTGCTCCTGGGCCACCCGGGCGAACTCGAGCAGCGGCGGAGCGTTGCCGGTCATGCTGTTGACGCCGTCGATGCAGATCAGGCGGGCATGCGACGTGTCGTCCTTGAGCTGGCAGGCGAGGTCATCGGGATCCTCGAACCGGAACCGGCGTAGGGTCGCGCCGCGGGCGGCGGCGAACTGACAGCCGTCGTAGATCGTCTTGTGGGCGCGGCCGTCCATGAAGATCGTGCCGCCGGCCGCCAGCACCGGGATCACCGACATGTGAATGTGCGTGATGGTGGGCAGGATCAGCGAGTCCTCGCTGCCCAGCAGATCGGTGAGCCGCTCCTCGATCATGGGGTACAGGCGCGGGTTGCCCAGCAGCCGTGACCAGCTCGGGTGTGTGCCCCAGGTGCTCAGGTACTCCGGCACCGCCTCGATGATCTCCGGGTCGAGATCGAATCCCAGGTAGTTGCACGATGCGAAGTCGGCCAGCCAGCGGTCCCCAATCCGGATCCGGCGGCCGCTGATCTCCTCGATCACGGCATCGGTCATCGGGCTCGACTGCTTCAGGCGGTCGAGGTCAGCGCAGGCCGCCAGCCAACGATCGATCCATCGGTTGGAGGGTGCCTGCTCCGAGGGGTGGGGTCCACCATGGGAGCTCATCACTCCTCATATCGGCCTCTGACAGAAAGGCTTGAGCGCAGCCGACCGCCGGTAAACGGGCGCTGAAGCCGGATTGGGGTACTTTCTTACTACTTGCCGGTGGTCAAGCGTCCACGTCTGTCAGGTACCGGGGCTCGCTGATCACCCTGTGCACCATCGGCGCGAAGAACTCCACGGGCAGTGAGTCGTACGCGGGGTCGAAGCAGTTCTGGTCGTAGAGCTCGCAGAATTCGGCGCAGGCGTCGTAGTTCGGGTTGTCCTTGAAGCGGTCGCGGATATTGCGGTCGCCGCCCACCAGGTGTGCCCGGTAGTAGAGCTGGAACACCCCATGGTGCTGCACGATCCAGCAGATGTCGGGCGAGCAGTAGGGGCGCAGGATGGCCGCAACCATCTGGCCGTGCGTGTAGGGGGCGAGCTCGTCTCCCAGGTCATGGAGAAGCGCCGCCACGACGTACTCCTCGCTGCGGCCGTCCTTGTAGGCGCGGGTGGCGGACTGGAGCGAGTGCTCGTAACGGGTCACCTGGTAGCCGGCGAACGACGTCTTGAGCCCATCCAGCGCGCCCAGCAGGCGATCGGGAAGCTCCCGTTCGAACTCCTCCTCGTAGCGCGCGAGCAGCTCGTAGTCCTCGCGAGTCCCATCGGCCATCCTGGTGAACGCAACGGTCTCCATACTCACCTCAGTTCCAGCTCGGGTTTTCGGGCATCCGGGCGAGCAGGCGGTAGGCGCTGCCCATCCGTTCCAGCACGCTCGCCCACAGCTGACGCGGCTCGTCGGTGAAGACGTCCGCCGGCAGCGCGGGCTCGGTGAACCAGGCCTCCTCGTCGATCTCCCCCTCCAGCTGCCCTTCCGCCCAGCCGGCATAGCCGGCGAAGACGCGGGCCCGGAGGACGCGCGATCCCAGCTCGGAGGGGTCGTCGCCGGCCTCGATCGAGCCGACCGACCCGATCACGGGCTCCTCGGCGTCGTCGGCGTCGCCGAACTCCGCCAGCGCGATCACCGTCTCCGGCTGCACGGGGCCGCCCAGGTAGATCGGCTCGTCCTCCTCCAGCACGGTGTCCAGGTCGGGCACCGCGTCTCGCGCTTCGGTCTCGCTGGGCCGGTTGAGGACGATGCCCAGGGCGCCCTCCTCGGTGTGCTCCAGCAGCAGCACGACGGTGCGGCGGAAGTTGGGATCGACCAGTGTGGGAGCGGCAATCAACAGCTGGCCCTTGAGAGAACTGGTCACGCGAAAAAGTGTACTTATCAGGAACTCGCGACGATCTGTGAGGCGTCGGGCTTGTGGGACAGCAGCTTCTGGGCGTACATCCAGGCGCCGAAGCGGGCCCACGCCGGCTCGCTGAGGGGCCCGATGTGCAGTAGGCGCAGCGTCTCCGGCACGCTGCGCTCGAGCACCTTCTGGTAGTCACTGGCGGCGACCTTGCGCATCACCGCGAGGGCCGCCGCAGGGTGCTGCTGGGCATAGACCGTGCCGGCCCGGAGCGCAGAGACGAAGGCGTCGACCGTCCGGCGGTATGTGGCGTCCGACTCCATCTTGGAGCGGTTGACCGCGACCACCAGCTCGTCGTAGGACGGCACCCCGTACTGATCGATCGGCATCACCACGGGGTGGGCGCCGGCCGCCGCCAGCTGCGCCCCCTCGATGTTGCGGTAGACGCCGGTCACCGCGTCGACGCGGTGGGAGAGCAGGGCGGGCACAAGGTTGAAGCCGACGTTGACGATCGTGACATCGGGGGGCGACAGGCCGCTGTGGTGGAGCACGGCGTCGAGATAGGCCGACGTGCTGGCGCTCCCGTCGACCCCGATCGAGTGCCCTTTGAGGTCGGCGGGAGTCGTGATCCCCTGACCGCCGCGGGCGATGATCGAGTTCAGCGCAGTGGGCACGACCGAGGCGACCGCCTCGACCGGCAGGCCGGACTGCTGCGCGAAGAACAGCTCCGGCTCGTACGAGATGGCGATGTCCGCCCTGCCGGCGGCGATCAGCTTCAGCGGGTCTGACACGTTGGCCGGCGGCACCGGAATCACGTCCAGGCCGGCTCGTGCGAAGTCTCCGTGGGAGATGGCCGTGTAGATACCGATGTGGTCGGGGTTCGGGTACCAGTCGAGCGCCAGCCGGACGCCGGTCGGCTGCGCGTTGGGACCGGAGCCGGTGGCCGACGAGCTGCCACAGCCGGCGGCGGTCATGGCGGCAACAACGAGGATAACGCTGACCACGGTGCGCATTTGCATCCCTTCGCTGGAATGACCCAGATCAGGTTCGGCGGGTCGGCGCACGCGTCGCGCCCTCTCAGCCCCGGCGATCGGCGGGGCTCCCCGGCAAACGGTTCGAGCGAAATCCTATCGGGCTTCGTGCGCCCAGGGTACGAAGACGCGCTCCAGCAGCACGACGATCCCGGTCAGTGCGAGGGCCAGCAGCGTCAGCGCCAGCGCGCCGGCGGCCACCAGAGCCGTGTCCAGCTGGGCGCCGCGGATCGAGTCGGCCAGCCCGCCCGAGCCGCCCGCGTACTCCGCGAACAGGGCGCCGATGGCGGCGTAGGGGGCGGCGATCCGGCAGCCCGAGAAGATCGCCGGCAGCGCCCAGGGCGCCTCGACGCGCCAGAAGATCGTGCGCCGTCCTGCGTACAGCGTGCGCATCATCCTGCCGTACTCGGGGTCGACGGAGCGGAAGCCGTCCAGCGCATTCACCGCGATCGGGAAGAAGCAGACCAGCGCGATCAGCACGATCTTGGGCAGCAGGCCGAACCCGAGGTAGATCACGACCACCGGCGCGACCGCCACCACCGGGATGCTCTGGGAGGCCACCAGCAGCGGCGATACTGCGCGGCGAAGTGTCTCCGAGAAGTGCATGGCGGTGGCGAACACGAGCCCCAGCTCGATCGCCGCGATGTACCCGACGATCATCTCCTTGCCGGTCACCCACGACTCGGACACGAGCGTCGAGCGGTCGTTCCAGAACGTCCGCAGGACGTCCGCGGGCGACGGCAGCAGGTAGCCGGGGATGCCGCGCAGGCTGACGTATGCCTGCCAGGCGACGACCAGCAGGATCAGGACTGCGACCCAGCCGGCCTTCTTCACGACCGCAGCGCTCCCAGGACGTCGTCGCGGGTCACGTTGTCGGAGGGGGCGTCCAGCACGACCCGGGCGGGGCGCTGCGACAGGGCGACCACGCGGGGGCAGATCTTCAGCGCCTCGTCGACGTCGTGGGTGACCAGGACGACCGTCCGAGGCTCTACCTCCAGCGCCTCCACCAGCCAGTCCTGCAGCTCGAGCCGGGTGATGGCGTCGAGCGCCCCGAAGGGCTCGTCCAGCAGCAGCACCGGCTTGCCGGCCAGCAGCGTGCGCAGGAACGCCACCCGCTGACGCATCCCGCCCGAGAGGTGGGCGGGGGATGTGGACTCGAACTCGGCCAGGCCGAACTGCTCGAACAGCGGTGCGGCCTGGCGGCGGGCGTCGCTGCGCCTGACGCCCGCGTTCTGGAGCGCCAGCCCGGCGTTGTCCAGGGCGGACCGCCACGGCAGCAGCAGATCGCGCTGCGGCATCAGCGCGCAGCGGGCGAGACGCTCGGCCGGGCTGCGTCCGCCGCCCACGGTGATGGCGCCGGCCGCAGGCTCGAGCAAACCGGCGATCAGCGACAGCAGGGTGGACTTGCCGCAGCCGCTGGGCCCGATCACCGCCAGCCGCCGCCCCTGGCCAATCGCGACATCGATGTCCTCCAGAACGGCCAGGTCGCCCCGGGCGTACGAGACTCCTGCGACCTCGACCGGCTCGGGCACCGCGCTCTGGAGGTCGACGACCATGAGATTCAACCCGCGACGACGGGGTTTTCGAGCGTGCCCAGGCCGGAGATCTCGATGCGCACCCTGTCGCCCGGCCGCAGGAACCGCGGCGGATCGCGGAAGGCTCCGACCCCGGCCGGGGTGCCGGTCGCGATCAGGTCACCGGGCTCGAGCGTGAACGCTGCCGAGAGGTAGGAGATCAGCTCGGGCACCCGGTGGATCATCAGGCCGGTGCCGGCGTCCTGCATCAACTCTCCCGACACGAAGCAGCGCACCTGCAGCGCGTGGGGATCCGGGATCTCGTCCGCCGTGACCACCGACGGTCCCAGCGGGGCAAACGTGTCGAGGCCCTTGGCACGCGTCCACTGGCCATCCGAGCGCTGGAGATCGCGAGCTGACACGTCGTTCATGATCGTGTAGCCGCCGACCACCGACAGCGCATCGCCCGCGGCGACGTCCTTGCAGCGGCGACCGATGACCACCGCCAGCTCGGCCTCCCAGTCGGGCTCCTCGGTCAGCGGCGATAGCACAATCGGCTCTGTGTGGGCGACCAGCGCCGTTGCGAACTTGGAGAACACGAGCGGCCTCGCGGGCGCCTCGACGTTCTGCTCCTCGGCATGCTCGCGGTAGTTGCGCCCGATGCACGCGATCTTGCCGGGGTCGGGCACCGCCGGCAGCAGCGTCACCTCGGCGAACGCGCGCTCCGCCACCACTACAGCCTGCGCCGGGTCGCCGGCGAGCACCGCGCGAATGCCGCCCTCGAGCTCCAGGACGGCCTCACCCTCCCAGCGTCCGCAGCGGGGCCGGCCATCGCCCAGGTGGTACGAGATCAGTCGCACGGCGGCATTCTCGCAGCCGTGAGCGCCCGCAGGCCTAGTTGCGCTGGCTGCTCAGGTAGAGCAGGAGCAGCTGGTAGACCGCAACCAGGGCTGCCACCACGTACGTCAGCGCAGCGGCGGTCAGCACCTTGCGGGCCACCGGCACCTCGTCGGGCGTGAGGATGCCCTGCGCGGTCAGCATGCCGAGCGCCTTGTGGCTCGCGCCGAACTCGACCGGCAGCGTCACCACCTGGAACACGACCACAGCCGCAAACAGCACGATTGCGAGCTTGATCAGGCCCAGCGAGCCGAAGATTGCGCCCGCGAAGAGCACCAGGTACCAGCCCTGCGACGCGATGTTGACGGCGGGCACGATGGCGCCGCGCAGCCGGAAGAACACCTCGCCGCGCGAATCCTGGAACGCATGCCCGGTCTCGTGTGCGGCAACCGCCACCGCGGCGATGGAGGTCTGGTTTCCGACCGGCTGGGACAGGCGCATGACCTTGGCCCGCGGGTCGTAGTGGTCGGACAGCTGGCCCGAGATCCCTTCGATCCCAACGTTGCTCAGCCCGCCGCTGTCGAGCAGCCGCCGGCTGACCTGCGCTCCGGTGAGCCCGGAGTGCGAGGGGATCCGCGAAGCCTCGGCAAACGTGCGCTTCAGCCACGACTGCGCCACCAGTCCCAGCAGCAGCGGGGGCACGGCAAACAGCAGGTACCAGAGCATTGAGTTCGCAAACATGCGGATAGCTTCTCTCTGTGCAGGCGCGCTGGCCTACAACGGGACCGTTTAAGGGTACCGGGACCGGTCGGCCAGCTCAAAGCAGCCGCTAATCTTCTGCTTCTATGGCCGATACCGCCGAGATCGAGACGCTGCTGCAGGACGCACTGCCCGGCGCCCAGATCTCGGTTTCCGACATGCACGGCGGGGATCACCTGTTCGCGCATGTGACGGCACCGCAGTTCGACGGGCTGTCGCTGATCGCCCAGCACAAGCTGGTGTACGCACCGGTCCAGCACCTGATCGACGACGGCACGATTCACGCACTGAAGATCAAGACGGAGGTCGCGACGTGATCATCACCGACGAGCAGATCCGCGAGGAGATCCTTGCAGCGATCGCCGAGAACCGCGTGATGCTCTTCATGAAGGGCACACCCGAGATGCCGCGGTGCGGGTTCTCCGCCCAGACGGTGAACTGCCTGCGCGGCGCCGGCGCGGACTTCGCGGCGATGGACATTCTGCCCGACCCGCGCATCCGCCAGCAGCTGTCGGCTCACTCCAACTGGCCGACGATCCCGCAGCTGTTCGTCGACGGCGAGCTCGTGGGCGGCTGCGACATCGTCACCGAGCTGTACGAGAGCGGCCAGCTCGCGGAACTGGTTCAGCCGAAGGCCGCGTAGCAATCACCGTGAGCGCGCGCGGCACCGCAGCTGTGGTGGGCGCGGGCGTGCTCGGCCTGTCCGCTGCGCGGGCGCTGCGCGAGGACGGCTTCGCCGTCACTGTCTATGAGCAGCACGACGTCGGTACCCGCCTCGGCGGGTCGCACGGGCGCTCGCGGATCTACCGCACCAGCTACCGGCGCGACGACTACGTGCGGCTGGCCCGGCGCGCGATCGAGGAGTGGCGGCGCCTCGACCCTGCCCTGCTGCTGGAGAACGGCCTGGTCGAGTACGGCGAGGGCCTCGACCTTCACGCAGCCGCGCTGGAGCGCTGCGGCGAGCCGTTCGAATGGCTGACGGCGGACCAGGCCCAGCGCCTGTTTCCCGAGGCGCGCTTCCCATCGGACGTGCTGTACACCCGCGAGGCGGGGGCGGTCCTGGCCGACCGCGCGCTGCAGGAGCTGGCCGAGGGGCTCGACATCCACGCCGGGCAGAAGGTCGACGATCCGTGGTCGCTGACGGGCGAGTTCGACGTCGTCTGCGTCTGCGCCGGGGCCTGGACGGGGAGCCTGGTCGACCTGCCGCTGTCGCCCAGGATCGAGCAGGTGGCGTATCTGCGCGGCATTCCCGACGACCGCCCTTCGCTGGTCGACCACCGCACGTGGGACGGCACGTTCTGGTACGGGCTGGTCTCGCCGGGCGTTGGCTACAAGCTCGCCCAGGACGGCAGCCGGCCGGGATCGTTCGACCCCGAGCGCTCCGACCGCCCGGTGCGCGAGGATCTGCTGGCCGTGTTGTCTGAGCACGCGCGGCAGGTGTTTCCCGGCATCGATCCGACGCCGGCCCACTCGGAGGCCTGCATGTACACAATGACCCTGGACGAGGACTTCATTCTGGATGTCGTGAACGGTGTCGTGGTCTGTGGCGGCGACTCCGGCCACGCCTTCAAGTTCGCCCCGCTACTGGGGCGGCTGTGCGCCGACCTGGCCCAGGGCGTCCCCTTGCCGCCCGAGGCGAACCGGTTCCGGGCGTCGCGATTCGGGGAGCGGGTGGCGTGAGCCCCGGGATCATGGCCGGCGGCGGGATGCCCGAGGGCAGCGGCTGGCGCTACTGGCTGCGGACACTGTGGCGGATGATCTTCCCCCGGCCCAACCGCCACATTTGAGAGACGCCACCGAGATCGCCGCCGCCGTCCGCTCGGGCGAGGCCTCCGCCGTCGAGGTGACCCGCGACCACCTGGATGCGCTGGCGGAGCGCGACCGCGGGGTCGATTCCGTCTGGCTGGTGACCGAGGAGCGGGCCCTGCGCGAGGCTTCAGCCGTCGACTCGCGGATCGCCGCCGGTGAGGATCGCGGCGTGCTCGCCGGTGTCCCGGTGGGCTGGAAGGATCTGATCGACACCGCAGGCGAGCGGACGACGTACGGGAGCGCGATCTGGCGCGACAACGTGCCGTCGACCGACGCCGACGTGGTCGCCCGCACCGTTGCCGCGGGCGGCATCACCGTGGCGAAGCTCGCCACGCACGAGCTCGCGTGGGGCACCACCACCGACAACCCGCACTTCGGCACCTGCCACAACCCCCACGACCACTCCCGCGTCCCCGGCGGGTCGAGCGGCGGGTCGGCGGCGGCGCTGGCCGTGGGCATCGTCGCCCTGGCGCCCGGCACCGACACCGGCGGCTCGATCCGCTGTCCCGCCTCCTGCTGCGGGATCGTCGGGATCAAGCCCACGTTTGGCCGCGTCAGCCTGGCCGGCGTACACCCGCTCTGCCAGACGCTCGACCACTGCGGCCCGATGGCGCGGTCGGTGCGCGACTGCGCGCTCATGCTCGAGCTGCTGGCAGGCGCCTCGCCCGGCGACCCGCGGACGCCCCCGGTGCCGGTGGAGCGCTACCGAGACGCCCTTGACCGAGGCGTCGCGGGGATGACGATCGGGGTCGCCGAGCGCTTCTTCTTCGAGTACACCGAGCCTGGTG